>OGKO01001761.1_pt1 | contig 11625 bp, 9 predicted proteins | sample 1572451 | NCBI WGS metagenome assembly OGKO01 (sample SAMEA2582089, study PRJEB24529) | metagenome | biome: Human gut stool | place: China | collected 2011 | reverse complement strand
TTACATCAACTAAGAATGGTTCTATCACATCAGTTCAGGCTGTATATGTACCAGCGGATGATTTAACTGACCCAGCGCCAGCAACAACATTTGCACATCTTGATGCAACTACAGTTCTTTCACGTTCTATAGTTGAACTTGGTATTTATCCAGCGGTAGATCCACTTGAGTCTACATCAAGAATTCTTGATCCAAGAATCGTTGGTGAAGAACATTATAAGGTTGCCAGAGATGTTCAGGAAATCTTACAGAAGTACAAAGAACTTCAGGATATTATCGCAATCCTTGGTATGGACGAACTTTCAGAAGAAGATAAGATGGTCGTATCAAGAGCAAGAAAGGTACAGAGATTCCTCTCTCAGCCATTCTTCGTTGCAGGACAGTTCACAGGACTTGAAGGACGTTATGTACCAATCAGTGATACAATTCAGGGCTTTAAGGAAATCATCGAAGGTAAGTATGATGATATACCAGAAAGTTATTTCCTTAACTGTGGAAGTATTGATGATGTACTTGCTAAGGTATCTAAATAGGTATCAGACACGGATATTAAAGTATAATTAGATATCTTGATAAGGAGAATAGATATGGCGGATACAGGTACAATGAAGCTTCTGGTTAATACGCCAGAAAGAGTATTTTTTAATGGTGAAGCCACATTTGTTGAATTAGCTACGAGTGAAGGTGAGATAGGTGTGTATCCACAGCATATCCCACTTACAGCAGTGTTAGTTCCATGTGTGCTGACTATTCACCAGAATGACGGAATTAAGAAGGCGGCTGTACACGGCGGTATTGTTGAAGTCCTTAAGGATAAAGTGACAATATTAGCAGAGATAGCTGAATGGCCTGATGAGATTGACGTCAATCGTGCCAATGAAGCCAAGATAAGAGCAGAGAGAAGACTTGCCAGCAAGGACAGTAATCTTGATGTTTCTAGAGCTGAGATGGCATTAAAGAGATCACTTGCACGTTTAGGTGCTGCTGATTAATAATTAAAGTATATACCTTCCATTAACTGGTAATAATGTTATTAGTTAATGGGAGGTTTTTTTATGTATAAATGCAGAAAATATAAATTACAGCGGATAGCTGTTACAATAGCAGCTATTCTGTGGATTGTTACAGCAGTGAGAAGCTTTATGGGAAGAAGTATATATGCGGTTAATAATACAGGCAGTGATATTGTTAGTATATTCAGCGAAAATGTGGATAACAATGTTCAATCTGACATAAGTGTGGATACAGAGCTGTCAGATAATTACTTATCTGAGCAGGCAATGTGCCTTATACTTGAGAAAATGGCATTAGAGATAGGAATTAACCGCTATAATATACAGTATTCTGGTAATAACTCTAATGAAAATGTGTATAATAACCGTTATATTTCACGGGAATGTGTATTAACGCAGGATTCTTTATATGGAACAGTAGTTATGGGGATAAAAGCGACAGATGAGGATAAGAACTATATAAGTATCCACATAAAGCTAGGCAAAGGAGTAACATCAACAACTGCATACAAGGCGAAGCTTGAAAAAATATGCAATATATACGGAATTGATAGTAATGTTAACGTATGTATAACAGGCCAGTGTGATGGTGATAAAAGCATAGAAGAAAGAAATCAGATAACCGGTAACATATTAAGCCAGCTTGGTGCAAAAGAAGCAGAAGCAAGCCGAACTAAGGACTTGTATACAATATATGCCTATGATAAAGACACAGATGGCTATATGTACATTGGAAAGAAAAAGACCAATATTAATATATCAATGAATTATGATGAAACAACAGACAAGACTAATATATATCTGGCGACCCCAATTAACAGAGGGGACTATTAATAAAATTGCAGACTATCAGACCACTACATTTATTGAGATAATAGGCTTATATTAATTGCTACTTGTGTATTGTCCGCAAAGATATTAAAATAGTACAGTAAGCCTAAAATGGAGGTTATGATATTGGATATTACACAATTACTTGATATATGTATTAGCGATAAGCTTATAGATATGGTTATAAGCGGACAGAAGAATAAAAGCGAAGATAAGGCAGTAAAGGTAAGAATAAGACCAGTTATTCTTAAGAATGAGATTGAATACCAGGTGTCTGAATTTGTAGGAAGAAAGGTGTTACATTCTAACCATAGTGCTGCTGATGTAAAGAAGAAGATAATTGATTATATGACAGAGGATTTCAAGCAGGCACAGATTAATATGACTGATGCGGCTGCAACCATACTTTCAAGCAAGAGTAAGACATTGACCTGCAAATATAAAAAAGCAGGACAGTTAAAGGTACAGAGAGATCTGAGCCATAACAGAACCAAGAAATATATAATACAAGAAGGAAAGCCTGTGGCATTTATGATAGACCTTGGTGTTATGGGACAGGATGGTAAGATTATAAGAACAAGATATGATAAGTTCAGACAGATTAACCGTTTTCTTGAATATATAGAAGATATACTTCCAAAGCTTGATAAGGAAAGAGAACTTACAATAATTGACTTTGGCTGTGGAAAGTCTTATCTTACATTTGCTATGTATTACTATCTTAAAGAGCTTAAAGGATATAATATACGAATTATAGGACTTGATCTTAAGGCGGATGTGATAGAACATTGTAATGAACTTAGAACAAGGTATGGTTATGATAAGCTTGATTTCTATGTTGGAGATATAGCGACATACAAAGATGTGGACAAGGTAGATATGGTGGTTACACTACATGCTTGTGACACAGCAACTGACTACGCACTTGCCAAGGCAGTTAAATGGGGTGCAGAGGTTATATTATCAGTGCCTTGCTGTCAGCACGAAGCCAACAGGACAATAAAGAGCGACATATTATCACCGGTTATGGAATATGGCATATTAAAAGAAAGAATGGCGGCTATAGTAACAGATGCGGCAAGAGCCAAGCTTCTTACAGCTAATGGCTATGATACACAGATATTGGAATTCATAGATATGGAGCATACTCCTAAAAATCTTCTTATAAGGGCAGTTAAGGGTGGTAAAGAAGACATCTCTGCCAGAGAAAAGACTAAAGATATGTTAGAGGCATTGAATTTGGAACTGACAATCGACAAGCTTATATAAGAATGGAGATAATATGAGAAAATCTGATAAAAAGGTAAGTTCTAAGTATCTTGTACTTGGAATAATATTTATAGTTACGATGGTGCTCACATTTTTGTCAATGAGTTTTGAGTCAGTTACACCATCGGCAACAACTATGTCTGCGGCGACAATTCCTGTTATAACTATCTTTGAAGGTCCCATATCTGATAACTGCTTAGCGATTATCTCAAGCTCTTCATTACCGTACTCTGCATTATATTCCCTGCCTGTTAATATACAGGCTTCTGTAAGATTAGGTGTAAGAATATTGGCATAACTTACAAGCTTTTTCATCTCTTCGCAGGTTTCTTTAGTATATGTAGCATACAGATTACCGTAATCACCCATAACAGGGTCAACAACAACTATATTATCAGGTGTCTTAAATATATCGAAGAAATATCTGACTATCTCAATCTGTTTATGCGAACCTAGAAAACCTGTACATATTCCATCGAATTTAAGATTAAGCTTCTCCCACTCCTTTATATAAGCCGGCATACTTTCTGTAAAGTCTTCAAAATAAAAGCTTTCAAAACCTGTATGATTAGACAATATTGATGTTGGCAGTGGGCAACACTGCACTTTAAGAGCTGATATAATCGGAAGCTCTACAGCTATAGAACATCTTCCAAAACCTGAGTAATCATTAATAGCTGCTATCTTTTTCTGGTTATTGTGACTCATAAATCTTCCTTCCTATCATATATTTAACTTTAATCAGTAACATCTTAACCAATATATTATTAAAATTAATATCTTCTTAAAACCTATATACTCTTAACCAATATCAAGCATTTCTTTGGATTTGAAATGTTTATCAAATGTGATAAATTCTATTCTATTCACCACCTTTTTAAGTTCCTTTAGCACATCAGCTTTTACAACGAAGTTAAACAGCTTTGTAAGTGGTGCTGTAATAATATACTGTAATGTATACAAGGTTGAAGATTGAAGCACTATTCCGTCACCCGACGAGGCAGCACACTCCACGCAGTACATTCCATTTTCCTTATATGAATATAACTGTAACTCCTTCTCACTTCCGCAGCCTGCACAGCTAAAGAAATCCGGACACTCTCCATTAACGGCTATCAGCCGTATCTCATATATATATCTTACAAGTTCATTGGGTAATGATTTATTAACCAGTGCCTTAAATGCAACATATAAAAGATTAATCATATCTGCGGCATCAAGATTTTCCCTGCCATAATATTCTGCCAGCTCCGCAAAATAATATCCGTACAGCACACCATCAAGATCGCTTACAAGCTCCTCAAAATAATTTGTAACATTGGCTTTCTGTATTGTGTAAGAGTCCCTGCCCCTGTACACCTCGAATGTTCCAAATATAAATGGTCTTGTAACTCCTATAAGGTGGCTGTTAGGACGTCTTGCTCCTTTGGCAAATGCCGCTATCTTACCAAGCTCCCTGCTGAGTATGACAACACGTCTGTCATAATCTCCAACAGGCATACTCGACAATATAAATCCTGTGACAGAAACTACATCAGCCACCTTGCCACCTCCGGATTAATTCTGTGTCTTGTTATCTTTCTTATCATAGCCAAAATTCTTTATAAGAATGTCGCTGTCTCTCCATTCCTTCTTAACCTTAACCCAGAGTTTAAGATTAACCTTGTTTCCAAGCTGTTTTTCTATCTCATACCTGGCATTAGTTCCTATCTTTTTAAGCATTTCACCACCCTTGCCGATGATAATACCCTTATGTGAATCTCTTTCACATATTATTGTTGCATCTATATCTGTAATCTTGCCTTTAGGTGACTTTCTATCTTTAAATGTATCTATAACAACAGCTATTCCGTGTGGAATTTCTTCATTGAGGGCGTGAAGTGCCTTCTCTCTTATAAGTTCTGCAACAATCTGTCTTAATGGCTGGTCTGTAACTGTATCTTCATCATAGAACATAGGTCCATAAGTAAGATACTTGAATATTGTTGTTACAAGGTCATCAACATTACTGCCATTTCTTGCTGATACTGGAATTATCTCATCAAATTCAAGCTCTTTATTATAGCAGTCGATTACAGGAAGTATCTCCTCTTTCTTTACAGTATCAACCTTGTTGATTACTAATATCTTAGGTGCATTTACCTTTTTTAACTTCTCTATAATATGTTGCTCACCTGCTCCGATATATGTTGTTGGTTCTACTATAAAGCACACAACATCAACTTCATTAATAGTCTTCTCAGCAGCTCCTACCATATATTCACCAAGCTTATTCTTAGCCTTATGGATACCCGGCGTATCAACAAATACAATCTGTCCTCTCTCATCTGTATACACTGTCTGTATCCTGTTTCTTGTTGTCTGTGGCTTATTAGATGTTATCGCAATCTTCTGCCCTATAATATTATTCATAAGTGTAGACTTGCCAACATTAGGTCTTCCAATAAATGTTACAAATCCCGATTTCACATTGTCGTTGCCAGAAGCAGCACCGCCGCTTATTCCACTGGCTTTAAGCATTTCATCTAAATTCATCGTATTCTCCTTATATATCCAATATCATTTATCCGATAAGAGGCTTTATTTCATCAAATAAATCTGCTGCCCCATTAATCTGCTTCTGGTTACCTACTACGCAGAAATAATTCTGCCCAACTGCTGATTCTATAAGTGGAGCAAGTTCTCTTATACTCTCAACTGTCGCATCAAGAACTTCTTCCCTGTCTTTTCTTAACATATCTTCTGTGCAATTGCACATATAATGTGTAAATGACCTGCTGCCCATAGCTGATGGTGTAAGAGGTGCATCTATCTCTCCAATGGTTCCTATTATGAACTTAACCATATCTCTTCTGCTGACATCAAAATTCCTTATATAATCAGCAGCACCCTCGTATATATCGTTAGTCTTTTCAAGATTAGGATCCCTGTAAGATACCATATAGAAATCACCATTTCTTGATGAACCACTCATACAGCCGTAAGCTCCCCCTTTAACTCTTACATTAATCCAGAGATAATCATAAGAGAATATAACCTTTAACACCTTAAGTGCTCCTGTATACTTATATCCGTCCTTTACGAAATTACCACATCTTGCAACATACTGAACCTGTGATGCTGATGTGTATCCAGTCTTTACATTAACTGGTGTAAAGCTTCTTACTGCTGTATTAAAATGTTCATCTTTGATATTACAGCTCTTGGCTGACAATGCCTTAGCAAAGCAGTCATAGCCTTCATCATCTGCTGTAAGGCTTATTATAACATTATCCTTGTTGAATATATATCCAACAAGCATATTAAGCTTCTCCACTATCTGCGTCTTATTCTGTTCAAATTCTTCATCAAGCTTCTTAATGAACTCATAATATTTGTACCCCCTTAATATATCTGAGTAATAAGCCGACTCTGAGAACTGTGCACAGCACTCTAACATAGCAATTGAATGTCCCTGCCCCATAAGAGAAGCTTCAAGTCTTGATTTAATTCTTGCAATTATCTCCTTTAATCTCTTATAGTCATCAAATCTGGTATTATACATAATCTCTTCCATCATACCAAGAACAAATGGAACTTTCTCATATAATGCCTTACTCTTAACCTCATATATGATTGTATTCTTACTAAAATCAACCTTATCGCTATATAGAGCTGTTCCTGTTGCAAGACCACCACAGTTGATATTAATCTCATTAGTAAGCTCTGGATAAGTATAATTCTTAGTATCCATAAGACTTAATGTTGAGCCTAACAAGCCCATATATGGTATAAGTTCATCTGGAACACACTTAGTGTCAAATGACAGATTAATATATGCAATCTTATTAGTAAATATATTATGGTGTACTATCTTAATTCCATCAACACTCTTGACATCATTATAATCCTTAGCAGGCTCTCTTTTAATGTCTGACAGCTCAAGCATTGGTATCTTCTCAAGCTCCTCCTGGCTGGACGGAGCATCCTGATATTCCTTTAATTCCTTTGTCTTTTTAACAAGCTCTTCTAATTCGTCATTAGTTAATGTGCTCTTATACTCTGCAAGCTTGTCCGCTTCTTTCTGTTCCTTTTCCTTCTCAAGCCCATACTCTGGAACAAGGCTTATAATTGACTTGTGATTGTTATCAAGAAGATACTCTTTTATAAGCTTCTCGAAATAGCCATTTCTGGCGTCTTTCTTTAACTCATCAAATGTATCTCCCGCCTCAATATGAATAAATGGCTTTGTTTCATCATATAACCAGCTATCCATCATAGTAAGATAATACATAAGTCCCTTTGGATATGGACCATAATCTGCTTCTCTGTATTTGAATTCGTAATAATTAATTCCAGCTTCTATTGTTCTTTCATTAATTCCGTCCTTAACAAGCTTTTCTAATGTGTCATTGATAACTGATACAAATCTGCCCTGCTCCTTAGAATTAGAATTCTTGGCAACTATTGAATATACAGGCTGGTAAAGTGATGTCTCATAACTTGAATATACATCAGTGCTTATACCTGCATCTAAAAGTGCCTGCTTAACAGGTGCTCCCGGTGTCATAACAAGTGCATAATCAAGTATCTGGAATGCAAGATAAAGCTTGGCATCAACAGAAGTTCCAATAACTGCATTATATGAAAGATAAGTATTATCCTCTAATGACTCATCTTCTGTTATGGCATAAGGCTTTGTTTCATATACAGGCTTGTCAAATGCTGCCTGTCTTTCTATATTGGCATGAATATCAACATCTGATACATCAAAGTCTGATAGATATTCACTGTCAAGATATTCAAGTCTTTCATTAACGTCCATATCGCCATAGATATATATATAGCTGTTAGATGGGTGATAATATTCCTCGTGGTACTTAAGGAAATCTTCATACTTAAGTGTAGGTATAACCTCAGGGTCACCGCCCGATTCATTCTTGTATACAGTATCTGGGAATAATGATACAAATGTATATCTTGAAAGCACGTCATCTGGTGATGAAAATGCCCCCTTCATCTCATTAAATACAACGCCATTATACTTGATATCATCATCTGCATTATCAAGTTCATAATGCCAGCCTTCCTGCATAAATATCTCTGGCTTTTCATACATTGCAGGATAGAACACTGCATCCATATATACATCCATAATATTCTTAAAGTCAGTATCATTACAGCTTGCCACTGGATATACTGTCTTGTCTGGATAAGTCATAGCATTAAGAAATGTATTAAGTGAACCCTTGCACAATTCAACAAATGGATCTTTAACAGGATATTTTCTTGAACCACACAATGTTGAATGTTCAATTATATGCTGCATTCCTGTATCGTTAAAAGGTGGTGTCTTAAAACCTATTGAAAATACCTTATTATTATCATCATTAGATATAACGACAACCCTCGCTCCTGATTTCTTATGTCTTAATATAATACCTGCTGAATTAAGATCTTTTAATTCTTCTTCAAGGACAATATCATATCTTGCATTACTGCCACTTATTATGTCTGATTTATTCAATTCTTCTATCTTCTTTTTAACATCAAAACTCATCTGATAACCTCATCTAATCAATAAAATCAATATTCTTATATATTGTACCATACCTTGCCAATATTGTAATCTATTTATATAATTTTTATAACCAGCAATTATTTATAACCTGTTAAAATCTTATGGCATAATTTTCATTTTTAAAATACTTGCCAAATACCAAGTTTATTGTATAATTAATTGTTTGCATATAAACATATTATAATATAGGCTGTCCCACTTATTCTTTAACATATATTATATGCAGCTAAATTACAAATTATATTTAATGCACTATGCGAAAGCGTTAGTGCTGGAATGGAGGTTATATGGAAAAAATATGGATTACCGGTGCCAAAGGCCACGTTGGTACTGCACTTTCTGCTCTCTTAGACTGCCGTGAGTATGAAATATTCCCTACTGATGTTGACGAAGTCGATGTTACAGACCTTGAAGCTGTCAACAATTATGCAAGAGTTAATCGTCCTGATATCATTATCAACTGCGTTGGTTACAGTGATGTTGCAGGCTGCGAAACTAATCCTGACAAAGCATTTGCGGTAAATGCTGTAGGAACACGAAATCTTGCTGTTATGGCACAGTCTATCGGTGCAAAGCTAATTCACATATCTACAGATGATATATTCTCTGGTACAGAGGATCATTCTTATAATGAATTTGATACACCTAATCCTAGAAATATATATGGTAAAAGTAAGCTTGCCGGCGAAGCTTATATACAGTCTTTCTGTTCGCGTTATGTGATACTAAGAAGCAGCTGGGTATATGGAATAGGACAGGATTTCCTTAACACTGTACTTTCAGCAGTTAAAGATCCTTCTGTAAATGAACTCACTGTATCTGAATATGAATATGCGTGTCCTACAAGCGCTTCTGAGCTAGCCAGAATTATTGAATATTTCATTAAAAATGAGTGTCTTGGAATATACCATGCTGTATGTCAGGGCTCTTGCAGCCGTCTTGAATATGCCAGGACTATTCTTGAATATGCCAATGCAACAGACAAGTTAAAACTTGTTCCTGCCAACAATAATAAACCAGTATATTCAGTTCTTGATAATATGATGTTAAGACTTGAACATATCAAACAGCCTAAGAACTGGAAAGATGCGCTTAAAGAATATATTAATTTATCAGGAGGCTGCTAAAGAATGGAAAAATCTTTAAAAAACACAAAAAAGCCTATGGGGCTTTCTACTAAGATATTCATAGCACTTATAGCCGGTGCAATAAGTGGTGTTTTAATCCACTATTTTATGCCAGCAGGCTATATCCGTGATTCAGTTATCGTTGAGGGTGTCCTCTATGTAATTGGACAAGGTTTTATCCGCCTTATGCAGATGCTTGTAGTTCCACTTGTATTCTGCTCACTTATATGCGGAAGTATGGCTATCGGTGATACTAAGACACTTGGTAAAGTAGGTATTAAAACTATTCTTTTCTATCTTCTTACTACTGCTGTTGCTGTATCAGTTGCATTATCAGTTGCTATGCTCATCAATCCCGGTATTGGCGTTACAATTGAAAATGTATCTACAAGCAGTGTAACTATCACTGAGAAACAACCGCTTACACAAACACTTCTTAACATAATACCTAAGAATCCTGTTGAATCACTTGCAACTGCTGATATGCTTCCAATTATCGTATTTGCATTATTCGTAGGTATTCTTTTAGCGAAAATGGGTAATAAGGCATCAACTGTAGCTAACTTTTTCAGTCAGTTCAATGACCTTATGATGGAAATGACTATGGCAGTTATGAAGGCAGCTCCTATCGGTGTATTCTGCCTTATCGCAAGAACATTTGCTAATATTGGTTTTGACGCATTTGTTCCAATGCTTAAATATATGGGCTGCGTAATACTCGCACTTGCTATCCAGTGCTTCGTAGTATACCAGTTACTTTTATTTCTCTTTACAAGACTTAATCCATTTAAGTTCTTAAAGAAGTTCTTCCCAGTTATGAACTTCGCATTTACAACAGCTACATCAAATGCAACAATTCCGCTTTCAATCAACACGCTTGATAAAAAGCTTGGTGTAAGCAAGAAAATATCATCTTTCACAATACCACTTGGTGCTACCGTTAATATGGATGGTACATCAATTATGCAGGGTGTTGCTGTAATATTCGTAGCACAGATATTTGGAATTACACTTTCTCCATCTGACCTTGTTACAGTAATTATAACAGCTACACTTGCTTCAATCGGAACAAGTGGTGTGCCATCTGTAGGTCTTATAACACTTGCAATGGTATTCCAGAGCGTAGGTGTTCCAACAGAAGGTATCGCACTTATTATGGGTATTGACCGAATTCTTGATATGTTAAGAACAGCCGTTAATATCACTGGTGATGCTGTATGTACAACTATCGTTGCTAATCAGGAAGGCCTTGTCAATAAAGAAACCTTTAATTCTCAAGTTACTGTAGATAACTAATTATCAATAAATATTTATTAATATTATGAACAAAAGGGCTTCATATACCTGTCACACAGATATATGAAGCCCTTTTAAATAACATTATTCAATTGTCATCTTAGCGATAATCTGAATTATGTAGCCTGAACTAATTACTTAGAACGGATTTCCTTAACTAAAGCAACTGCCTCAGCTGTCATATCCTTAATCTTATCGAATTCTCCAGCCTTGATTAAGTCACCCTTAACCATCCAAGAACCACCACAGCAGAAGATCTTATCGCAAGATAAGAATTCTTCAAGGTTAGATGTATTGATACCACCTGTAGGCATAATTCTTACTGTTGTGTAAGCTGCACACATAGCCTTAATCATCTTAATTCCGCCTGCTGCTGTAGCTGGGAAGAATTTAACTCTTGTAAGACCTCTCTTAACTGCCTGAGCAAGTTCAGATGGTGTTACGATACCTGGCATTACAGGAATATTCTTAGAGATACAGTAATCAACGATTTCTGGATCAAATCCTGGGCTTACGATAACTGAAGCAC
>OGKO01001755.1_pt1 | contig 11681 bp, 10 predicted proteins | sample 1572451 | NCBI WGS metagenome assembly OGKO01 (sample SAMEA2582089, study PRJEB24529) | metagenome | biome: Human gut stool | place: China | collected 2011 | reverse complement strand
AAGCTGTATTGATCGATGTTTCAGCACCCTTGTAATCAACAGTTTCGCCGTCTACTTTTACAGAATCAACCTTAACGCTCATTTTCGGATAGGTGTCAGCAGTGATGAAGTTGTCATCAACAGAATCAAATTCCAGCATCAGGAATTCGATTGTGCCGGTACCGTCACCTGTGATGTTCCAGGTTGCAGTGTACTGACCATCTTCATTTGTGATCTTAGCCGGTGTGCTGGTGATGTCGTCTGTGTTTCTTTCATCACCTTCGCCCCAGTACTGATAGCCGCCCATCTGTCCCTTCAGAGAAACGTTTGCGATGATGTCTGCATCGTCGGCAGCAGATGCGGAAAATGCACCGGTAACAGCAACAGCGTTCATTGCCATTGCAGCAGCCAGAACGGCTGCGACTTTCTTCAAATTCTTCATAATAATAACTCCTTTATTTTAGCGGCTTGCACATTTTGTGCAATTGACCGCCGTATGATAACAAAATAATTATAGCACATTCTCTGCAAAAAGTCAACACTGATTTGAAAAATTGAAAGAAATACGCAAAAAAAGTATTTTCTGAAAAACGGACTTGTTTTTAGATTAGAAATATTTGTCCCTCGTGGAAAAAGAACTTTTAGAAAAAAGTTCTTATTTTCAGAAAAGTGTGATGTGTTATCTATTGCACTTATTTTTTACATATGTGATTGCTGAAACGCTTTGAAAGCTTTATCGCCAATTAACCTATAGGAAAGAGTCTCTGCTATTTTCACAACAATGGATGCTTGTGAATAGAACACAGGTAAATGTATGATGACGGATTAACAGGATTTCGTCGCACATACTATATATTGTGGTTGAAGTTTACTCCAGATACTATTTGTTGTGTTTTGGACGGAAAATACATAAAAAATTTGCTTGACAGAAAAACGGAAAAGCAGTATAATAAATACTGCAAAACGCAGTACATTGCGACTGACGCTTTCATAACTGAAATGATAAAAGCTGCTGAAAATGCAGCTTTCTGTTTGTCTTATGAAAGTGCTTTTTCTGTCAAATGTATGCTGTATGATTTTCGTATTTCCTGTGTTTGTGCAACTGCACATAAGACAGGATGATTTTTTATGTAAATCTTTAAGCAAATTGCAGATTGTCTCTGGCAATGATTGTTTTGAAATTTACTGAAAAACCTTGTGACATTAGAATCGGAGGAGAGAATTTTGAAAATTATCAAGCGAAGCGGCAAGGAGGACGTTTTTGATCGTGCCAAGATCATAGCTGCTGTGGGAAAGGCCAATATTACCGTTATTGAGGCAGAACAGCTTTCAGATGAGCAGATCGAGAAGATCGCCGGTGATATTGAGGCACGCTGTGCAGATATGAATCGTGCTGTGGATGTCGAAACAATTCAGGATTGGGTAGAAATTGAAATCATGAAGTACGGCGCATTTACAGTTGCGAAAAATTATATCACCTACCGATATGAACGAGGTTTGCTGCGTCAGTCAAACACAACAGACCAGAAGATTTTAAGCCTTTTGAATTTTGAAAATGAAGAAGTAAAACAGGAAAATTCTAATAAAAACCCGGTTGTAAATAGCGTACAGCGTGATTATATGGCTGGTGAAGTCAGCAAAGATATTACAACTCGTTTTCTCCTGCCCCATGACATTACAGATGCACACCGGGAAGGTATCATTCATTTTCATGATGCGGACTATTTTGCACAACATATGCACAATTGCTGTCTGGTGAACCTTGAAGATATGCTGCAGAATGGTACAGTTATCAGTGAAACAATGATTGAAAAGCCGCATAGCTTCTCCACTGCCTGCAACATTGCCACACAGGCAATCGCGCAGATTGCAAGCTCCCAGTACGGCGGACAGAGTATTTCCCTGTCTCATCTGGCTCCGTTTGTGCAGGTGAGCCGTGAGAAGTTCCGCAAGCAGGTGCGCAAGGAGCTTGAGACTGCCGGAATCGAGGCGACGGAAGAGAAAGTCAACCAGATGGCGGAAATGCGGGTCAAAGAGGAGATTAACCGCGGTGTGCAGATGATCCAGTATCAGGTCATCACGCTGATGACGACCAATGGACAGGCTCCGTTTATCACTGTATTTATGTATCTGGATGAGGTGCCGGAGGGACAGCTTCGGGACGATCTGGCAGCAGTGATCGAGGAGATGCTTCATCAGAGAATTTTAGGGGTCAAGAATGAGCAGGGCGTTTATATTACGCCGGCGTTCCCGAAACTGATCTATGTGCTTGAGGAGGACAATATCAGGGAGGGGTCCAAATACTGGTACCTGACCAGGCTTGCGGCTGAGTGTACCGCAAAGCGCATGGTGCCGGATTATATCTCTGAGAAGATGATGAAAAAGTTAAAAGACGGCGACTGCTATACCTGTATGGGATGCCGTTCTTTCCTGACGGTAGACCGCACGACGGGCAATCTGGCACATGCCAAGAATTATAAAGAAGGAAAGCACAAGTATTACGGACGCTTTAACCAGGGCGTAGTGACATTGAACCTGGTGGATGCGGCATGCTCTTCCGGAGGAGATGAGAAGAAGTTCTGGGAGATCATGGATGAGAGACTGGAACTCTGCCACAGAGCGTTAATGGCAAGACATGAGAGATTAAAGGGCACACCTTCTGACGTAGCCCCGATCCTCTGGCAGAATGGTGCATTAGCACGTTTGAAAAAAGGCGAGACAATCGATAAATTATTATATGGTGGATATTCCACTATTTCGCTCGGATATGCAGGACTTTGCGAGTGTACCAGATATATGAAGGGAGTTTCCCACACAGATCCGGACGGCACACCTTTTGCATTGGAAGTAATGCGTCATTTAAATGATGCATGTGCAAAATGGAAAGAGGAGCACAACATTGATTTCAGTCTGTATGGCACACCGCTAGAGTCTACAACTTACAAATTCGCAAAATGTTTACAGAAACGTTTCGGAATCATTCCGGGTGTCACAGATAAGAACTATATTACAAACAGCTATCATGTTCATGTGACCGAGCAGATGAGTGCTTTTGACAAGCTGAAATTCGAATCACAGTTCCAGGAGCTTTCTCCGGGTGGTGCGATCAGCTATGTGGAAGTTCCGAATATGCAGAACAATTTAGATGCTGTTCTTTCTGTAATGCAGTATATTTATGACAATATCATGTATGCGGAACTGAACACAAAGAGCGATTATTGTCAGGAATGTGGCTACTCCGGAGAGATCAAAATTGTGAATGACAAAGATGGAAAATTAGTCTGGGAGTGCCCGAACTGCGGCAACCGCGACCAGAATAAGATGTCTGTTGCAAGACGTACCTGCGGATACATCGGAACACAGTTCTGGAATCAGGGAAGAACACAGGAAATCAAAGAGAGGGTTCTTCATTTATAAAAAAAGAATTTGAATACAAAACATCTTGGGCGGAGCGGGAAATTATCCCGCTTCGTTTCAACTTGTCATGAAGGAAATCATACAATGAATTATGCAAATATCAAAACGTATTCCATAGAAAATGGTACAGGTGTGAGAGTTTCCCTGTTCGTATCCGGATGCACACATCACTGTAAAGGATGTTTTAACGAGGAGGCGTGGGATTTTTCTTATGGAAAGCCTTTTACAAAAGAGACAGAAGATGAGGTGATAAAAAGCCTGCAGCCGGATTATATGGCTGGCATCACACTGCTTGGAGGAGAACCGATGGAACCGCAGAATCAGAGGGTGTTAGTAGGCTTATTAAAACGTATCCGCAAGGAACTGCCGGGAAAAACAGTCTGGATCTATACCGGATATCTCTACGAAGACCTTTTGCCGGGCGGAAGGGCAAACTGCGAAGTGACAGAGGAGATGCTGTCTTATTGTGACATTTTAGTAGACGGCCCATTTGTTCTGGAAAAGAAGAATATCTCATTAAAATTCCGTGGCTCAGAAAATCAGAGGATCATTGACGTTCATGCAACCGAGGAAGCCGGCAAAGTGATTCTTGCTATGGAATAGCAAACTGTGATATGATGAACAGTGGCAAAAGAAGAATAAGCAGAAATGGAACTGTTTTTAAGAAATAAGAGGAGCGACAAGATGAAAATGACATGGAAAACCATTCTGGCAGCACTTGCTTATGGAATAGGTGTTTTTGGATGGATTTATACAGGCGTCTGGCAGATTTTGAAAAAGCCGGTGCGCTCCGTGATCGTGGCACAGATGGCAGGGCACTTATCGATCGGGCTTTTGATCGGTGCACTGATCCAGGGATTTTTATACCTGTCATTAGCAGGTGGAATCTGGTGTGTCGGCTATATGATCAGCGAATATTTGAAAGAAAAATAATAAGGATAAAAAAATGATTTTACGAGTACCTTCCTATTATAAAACATTCCAGTGCATTGCAGACAAATGTGAGCATAGCTGCTGTATTGGCTGGGAGATTGATATTGATGAGGATTCCTATGAATATTATATGGGAATTGAAGGCGCGTTCGGAGAACGCCTGAAAGAGCAGACGGTGACAGAGGATGAAGAACACAGCTTCGTTCTGCGAAAAAACGGCTGGTGTCCGTTTTTAGATAAAAATAAACTGTGTGATATTTACAGTGAATTGGGGGAAGAAGCGTTGTGCGAAGTCTGCACGGAATACCCTCGTTTTGTTGTGGAATATGGTGATGTCAGGGAAAAATCCCTAAGTGTGTCCTGTGAAGAAGTCGGACGCATTATTTTTTCTGAGGAAGGCAAGATGTATTATGAAGATATCGAACTGCCGGATCTTGGAATTGAAGATGAGTATTACGAGGATGAGGAAGAGGAACCTTTTGAGGAAGACATGGAGGAGTTCTGTTCTCATTTAGAGGAATACCGCGGACAGGCGATTGCCATTTTACAGAACCGTGAGAAAAGCATTGATGACAGGATCAAAGAGTTCTTAAAATTCTGCGAGAAGTTACAGAATGTGGTGGAAAATCCGGAGGAGGAACCGTGGGATCTGATGGAATATTTTCATGTCCGCATGGATACCTTTGAGGAACTTGAGAATGTCAATGAGGAATGGATCAATGTAAAACAGCAGGTGAGAACGTTTTTTGAAACCCATTCTTATGAGGAGGCTTTAGCGGAATATAAGAAGTCTGCTGATTATAACGAAATCTGGTATGAACACATTCTTGTTTATTTTACCTACCGTTACTTTATGAGAGCATGGTACGACGGAAATGTGCTGGCGAAGGCACAGTTCGCAATTGTCGGATTTTTAGTGATCCGAGATATGGATATTGTGCGGTATTTTGAAAATGGAAAAAGTTTTAAACTGAAAGATCGGATCGCAAATGCAAGGATTTTTTCAAGGGAAGTGGAACATTCCGAGGAAACATTGGAGATTTTAGAAGATGATATTTCTTTTGATGAAGCATTTCATGTGAAGCATCTGATGAGACAGATATAAAAATAGCCGGGTGACAGAGTACCGGATAGCTTTGTGCTATCGGTCTGTTCAGCCGGCTTTTAGTATCTACCTGTAATGAAATGAAGGAATGATACCGGTTTTTTACCTTGTGCTTTGGTCTCTGTGATGTATTTCTCGTAGTAAAGAATTACTTCACCAAAAGACATTGCTGGATCGATTGAATACATATGCTCGCCTCCTTATTTTATTTTTGAAAACTTGTTTTCCTTGTTTTCGTGGCTAGTATAGTACTTGATTTGGGAAATGTCAACAAAAAAAGTGTTAAGATTTTGTTAAGTATTCACAAAAATACAATTTGAAAGAAAAAAAGGGTAAGGGAGAACACAAAAGAGTTTTATGCAGCGTAGTGATGAAGAAATTTATGAGGAACAGGAGCGCAGACGGCTTGAGGCGAGGAGAGCGCGGAGAAGAAAAAGACGGAAGCAGCAGATCATATTCCGTCTGGCGACATTTGCAGGATTTTTTCTGCTGTTGCTTTTTCTTGTGGTGCTGGTGCGCAAAGTGTCAGAAAAACAGGCTGCAGAGCAGCCGGTGACAGCAGAAACTTCAAAATATATCGAAGAATCGCCGGATTTTGCAGTGGAGCTGCTTACGGTCAACGAGTATTCAAGACCGGGGACGGAGCTTGCGCAGGTGAATGGAATTGTGGTTCATTATACCGCAAATCCCGGAACAACAGCCGAGCAGAACCGCAGTTACTTTGAAAGCCTGTCTGAGACAGGAGAGACACATGCGAGCAGTCATTTTATCATTGGAATAAGCGGTGAGATTATTCAGTGTATTCCGTGCAATGAGATTTCTTATGCTTCCAATGAGAGAAACAGCGACACGATCTCTGTAGAGTGCTGCATCCCGGATGAAACCGGAAAATTTACAGATGAAACTTATCAGTCGCTGGTCAGTCTTGTGGCATGGCTGATGGGAAGGTATGACCTGACCACAGATGACGTAATTCGACATTATGATGTTACCGGCAAGGACTGCCCGAAATACTTTGTCGAAAATAGCGGGGCATGGTCGAATTTCAAGGCAGACTTATTGACATATATTGATACCTACGGTATTGAAAAAACACAGGAAATAAATTAGAATAACTTATGAACCGGACTTTTTTGTTAAATGAGACAAAATAATGACGGAAACAATCGGATAAAGGGTTAATATAAGAAAATATGTTAGAAAATGAATTTCATAAATTGGTAGAAAAACAGGAGATCAGAAGCACTTTAAGTCAGATCAGAAGCGAGATCAAGGAACCGGACATGCGGGAGGAATTTTTGAAACTGCTTGCCGGAAAAGAGAGTATGCTTCTTGCATTTTTAATAGATGAGGACGCTAAGACGAGAAAGAATGCGGCACTTCTGATCGGAGATTTAAAACTTGAACAGGCAAAGGATGCATTGCTTGCAGCATATCAGAAGGAGACAACACTGTTTGTCAAAAGTTCTTACCTGACAGCATTAGGAAAGCTTGATGTCAGAGAAAATCTGGAATTCTTTCAGACACGTCTGGAAACGCTTAAAAACCAGCCGGCAGCAGAGGAAGAAAAAAAACATAGAAACGAGGAAATCCGGGAGTTGAACCAGATAGTCCTTAATATAGAAGGAATGAAAAAACATTCCTTTACCGGATTTTCGGTGCCTCATGAGATGCTGCTTTTGACAAACCGGGAGCAGAGAGAGGTCACACTTTCAGAAGTGAAGGAGATCGGAGCATCCGTACAGCGCAAAGCCGAGCTGCATCCGTTAGGTGTGCTGGTTTTCTCGAAGGAGATCATTCCTTTTACAAAGCTTCGCACTTACCGGGAATTATTGTTTCCAATTCACACAAGTGACAAAGTACCGATGAAGGCAGAAAAGGCAGCAGAGTTATTATGGGAATCTGAACTTTATGCTTTTCTGACAGAATGTCATAAGGGAGAGGCACCTTTTTATTTCCGTCTGGAAGTGAAGGGAAAGGAGCCACGGACAGAGTTTGTGAAAAAACTGGGAATGGCTTTGGAAGCTGCTTCCGACTGGAAACTGATCAATTCAACGACAGATTATGAGTTAGAGATCCGTCTGATCGAGACGAAGGACGGAAATTTTGTTCCATTTTTAAAACTATATACACTGCAGATGAAACGGTTTGCATACCGCAAAAACGCCATTGCAATGTCTATCCACCCGGCGAATGCGGCAATGCTCATGTATCTTGCAAAGCCGTATATGAAAGAGCATGCGCAGATCTTAGATCCATGCTGCGGTGTCGGAACCATGCTGATCGAGCGTGATATTTTAGTCCCGGCAAGGGAAAAGTATGGAATTGACATCTTTGGCGATGCAATCGAAATGGCGAGGGAGAATGCAGCATTTGCAGGCGAGAAGATCAACTTTATTCATCGTGATTATCTGGATTTTAAGCATGATTATAAATTCGATGAGATCATCACGAATATGCCGGTCAGGGGAAAAAAATCGAGAGAGGAGCTGGACGCATTTTATGCAGCCTTTTTTGAAAAATCCAGAAGCCTGCTGGCAAAAGACGGAATCATCATCATGTATTCCAACGAAGTGGGGTTTGTAAAAAAACAATTACGTCTGCAGCCTTGCTACAGGCTGCTCCAGGAGTATTGCATCCGGAAGAAGGATTCATACTATCTGTTTATCATAGGAATGAAGGGGTAACTAGAACATGGCTTTTTCAGTCGACAAAAGCGAAGAAAACGCGGCAAAATCAAATAACTGGCTGTTAGACCAGTCGCTGATGCAGAATATGCAGGATCGGTTCTGTGATGCAAATAATGTTTATATGGTATGCTTAAATGCACAGAACGGGGTTGTGACAAAAGCCTATGGATCAAAAGAAGAGTTAGAATATGTGCACAGCAAAGTGGGCATGGAGCGTCATGCTTCGCTTTTACAGAAAATGGCCGGAAGCAGCATTGAGAGCGTTGTGGAAGAACCGTTAGATACAGAGCAGATTAAAATGTGCGGAGTGGCGATCCGTGTCAGTGGTGAGACGATTGCAATCTGGATCGTGGTCGGCATTATGGATGATATCTTAGAGGATATTCCAGACTATATAATGCGGACAAGCCCGGAGCGTTATTATAAATCGCTGGAATTTTTAGAATCCCTTTCCAAACAGATCTTTGCAGTGAAAATGGAGGAAGTTTTAGCGCAGGAGGCATTTAATAAAAGCCGGGAGTCAGAAACGCAGATGAAAGCGGAACTGCATCGCAATGAAGCAATGACTTCTATGTTAAAAATGCTGGAATCTGAGAACAGTTTCACGAAGATCGTGGATGATATTTTAAAAGATGCCTGTGAATATCTTGGAATTTCCGTAGGAGCGCTGCTTCGGGAAAATCAGGAACAGGAAAAGGTGGATATGATCTGTGAGTATGCCGCCGAAGGGCGCGAACCACGGATTTTAAAGGAACAGAACATTCCAAAAGAAGAACTTCCGTTTTTTAATGGAAAACCGTATATGATTTCCGCAAATGCCATGCTCCCGGAGGGATTCGCAAGGATGTTTGAAAAGAAATCGCTCACAGCAGGCGTATTTCTCCCGATTGAAGTAAATGGTCATGCGAGCATGTATCTCTGCTTTTGCGAAAATGAAAAGAAGAAAAAATGGGAAATCGCAGACATCAAATTTATCAATGACGTGAAGCGCATCATCCAGACAATCTTGACGAAGCGTATCACAAAAAATTCGCTGGCGAGCTCTTATGCATCGCTTGAGGCAATCTTGGAAAATGTTGGCTGTGCGATCTACGTTAAAGACCCTCAGACCGGACATATTCTGTATGCGAATGAGAAATATCAGAATTCTTTTAAAAAGGCGTTAGAGGAGCTTCCAATCAGCCCGGTTAGTTTACAGAATGTAACAGAGACGAAAAACGGTCTGTTCCGGGAAATTTATTCCGAAAAGGAAAACCGCTGGTTTGACTGCTACAGCACGCATATCCAGTGGGTGGACGGAAGAGAAGTGAAACTCTGCACGATTTATGATGTCACGGACAAGAAACTGTATCAGCAGAAGATTGAAAAACAGGCAAATAACGATTTTTTGACAGGATTATATAACCGTATGCGCTGTGAGCAGGATCTTCATCGTTTTATCAATGATACGAGGGAGTTCGGCGGTGAGGGAGCGCTTTTATACATCGATCTGGATGATTTCAAGCACATCAATGACGGATTAGGACACCAGTATGGAGATATTTTGTTAAAAAATATTTCTGCCGGTTTTAAGCAGATTGCAGGGGTGGATGATAACTGTTACCGTATGGGTGGCGACGAATTTATCATTTTAATCTCCCATAAGGCATATCCCAATCTGCAGAACATCATCGAGCAGATCAAGGCACAGTTTGCGAAGCCTTGGAGATTAAAAGGAACCGAGTACTACTGTACGATGAGTATGGGGGTTGTACGTTTCCCGACAGACGGTGATTCTGTGGAAGAACTGATCAAGAAGGCGGATATTGCAATGTATGATGCAAAATGCGCCGGAAAGAACCGCGTTGCCTATTATGATGAAAACGTGATCTCCACATCCTTCAAGCGGCTGGATCTGGAAAAAAATATGCGTAATGCGACCAGAAATGCATTTGATGAATTTGAGGTCTATTACCAGCCAATCACGGATATTTCAAAGCCGGGAATGCCATGTTCCGGTGCAGAGGCACTGATCCGCTGGAATTCGAGGGAGCTTGGTGCAATCTCTCCAACAGAATTTATTCCTTTGGCAGAATACTTAGGGCTTATCAACCCAATCGGCGTCTTTATCCTGAGGGAAGCCTGTATGCGCTGCAAATACTGGAATGATATGGGACATCCGGACTACAAGGTGAATGTCAATCTTTCCGTTGTACAGCTTTTACAGAATGATATTGTAGAGCAGATCGCTGCGGTGATCAAAGAGACAGAGATTAATCCAAAGAACCTGACATTGGAAGTGACGGAAAGTCTGGCGATCAATGACATGAACCGTATGATAAAAATCCTTGCGGAGATCAAAAAACTTGGTGTCCGGGTGGCATTAGATGATTTTGGAACCGGATATTCCTCGTTAAATCACATCCGGGAAATGCCAATCGATGTGATCAAGATCGACCGCTGTTTTATCATTGATATCGGAAAGGATGATTTTTCCAATGCATTTGTAAAAATGGTTGCAGAACTCGCATCTGCAATCGATGTCAATGTGTGCGTGGAAGGCGTGGAGACAAAGGAACAGCTTGATATCCTGCTCGGAAGCAAGATACAGCTTATTCAGGGCTTCTATTTCGGAAAGCCGGTGACGGCGAGAGAGTTTGAACGGAAATATTTATAACAAAAAGAGAAGGGCAGATTTGTCCTTCTCTTTTTGTCGCTTTTATAATGCATGAAAATAGAATGTTTGCAAAGCGTATATTTTATTATTCGATACTTAATACAGTAAGCGTTTTGTCGCGTACCTGAAAACGGATGTTGTAATTTCCGTAGGTCAGTCCCCAGATACGGTCTTCATCCTGAATAAAGCGGTCTCTGGGGTCCTGGGCTAACAGTGCAAGTACTGTTTCATGGTCAGATTCCGGAAGCTTATGAAGCAGTTCATCTGGAAAATCAACGGATAAATGTTCTTTACTTACCGAGAGCGCAAAACCGCCCGCAGCATCGGGATGACTGTCGATGTGCGGCAGATAAGGTTTGATATCATAAATCGGAGTGCCGTCTAACATATCGATACCGGAAACCGTAATGACAGGACCAAGCTTTTCATCAATCAGGACCGATTCTAATTTTACAGAGGACAATCCAATCGGATTCGGGCGGAAAGGAGAGCGCGTTGCAAAAATTCCCATGCGTACTTTTCCACCGAGCCGCGGCGGTCTGACGGTGGCAGACCAGTGTTCCCTTTTGGCTTTGGAAAATCCCCATATGAGCCAGAGGTGTGAGTAGTCACTTAGTCCTCTGATCGCATCTGCGTTTCTGTATTCCGGGGAAAAAACAATAGTTCCAAGCAAACCTTTTACAAGACCGCTCTGTCTTGGAATCCCAAATTTTTCAGGAAAATCAGTATGAATGACTGCTATTTCTTTTAATTCCATGATCAGAAAAAACCTTTCATCATATATTAGGTGTGATAAATCTGGATAGCAAAAAAGCCTTGATTAAATCAAGGCTTTTTCTATGCAGAAGATGGGACTTGAACCCACACGATATTGCTACCACAGGCACCTGAAGCCTGCGCG
>OGKO01001743.1_pt1 | contig 11729 bp, 5 predicted proteins | sample 1572451 | NCBI WGS metagenome assembly OGKO01 (sample SAMEA2582089, study PRJEB24529) | metagenome | biome: Human gut stool | place: China | collected 2011 | reverse complement strand
CACTTCTTTTAGGTATTTTCATTAAAAAGACTAAAATGGAATCTTTTTGTACAAATACATAACCTGTTCGGAGAGGCAGAGATGGGTACGCGTGCCTATTTTTAAAGAGGGTTAATATAAAATGTAGTAGTTACTGTATTTCCTGCACTATCTACCGCTGTCAGCGAGTGTTTTCCGGGTGTGGGTTGCAAAGAAATCTTATGGAAATCCTGCGTCTGCGTCAGATAAGTATTATCAAGATGCCAAAAGATGGTGGTAGCGGGATTACCATGGGCCAGTTCGGCAGTCATATATCCTGGGCTTCCATCCATCTGTTTGGGTAATACAATCCGTGCATTCATGGGCGGGTAGATGAACTGCATCGGTTGGAGGGCATCTTCTCCGCAACCAGGCTTAAAGGGAGGAAGCGGACTGTATTCCGGATGATGCTGTTTGTAATACCATTCCCAGACGGGCGGCAAAGTAAACCAGGATTTCTGGATGGTAGGTTCCAGATTGGCACAATTCTCATAGATACGGTGAGTTTCATCGGCTGAGAGAGTGACGAGGTGATGATAAGGGCAAGCTTCCGTCTTTAATCCGGCGGGAAGAATCAATAAGGTGTCTGTTTCTTCGCAAAATCGGCCTTTCAGGTGCCCGGATTTCCGGCATACTTCAGTCTTAACAAAGACATTTCCCGGACGTTTGAACCATTGTGTAGGAGGAAGCAGGCTGAATATATCAAACAGAACCGGGCCGGCTGTCCGTGCTCCTACAAGACCGGGCTTGCCTTCTCCGGTGGCATTACCCACCCATACACCTATGGCATAGTGAGGAGTGACTCCTACAGCCCAGGCATCGCGGAATCCATGACTCGTTCCGGTCTTCCATGCGATGGGATGCATGGAAGGGATGGATTTCCAGTCTATTTCTTCGGGACGGTTCACTTCGGTTAGAGCATTGAATGTTTGCCATACGGCTCCCGGTTGAAAAATATCCGTTGTCTTTGCAGAAGTGACTGCCTCGGAATTTTCAGAATCTGAAAGCAGTAAACTACATTCCGTTTGTGGAAGTTGCAATAAACTCCGTCCCATGTATGCGTATGTATTGGTTACATCCCATAGGGTGGCTTCCGCTCCGCCTAAGATAAGTGATAAACCATAATGGGAGGCGGGGCGGTTGATTGTCTTCAAACCTATTTGCCTCAGGAAAGTGTGAAACTTGGGAGCACCATATTTTTGCAGCATCGTTACTGCCGGAATGTTTAGTGAACGAGCAAGTGCTTCTGAAGCAGGAACAGCACCTTCGAACTGCAAACTGAAGTTTTGAGGTGTAAAGCCATTAATATTAATGGGTATATCAGGCAGTAGTGTATGAGGTAGCAGGCTGCCTTCCTGCAACATGGCATAATATAGAAATGGTTTCAGAATACTTCCCGTACTTCTGGGTGCCTGAATTACATCTACCTGGTTACCGCTTTGTTTCCGTTCGAAGTTTACATTGCCGCAATAAGCTACCACCTGATTGGTCCGGATATCAATCACCAGAATAGCCAGGTTGCGTATATCACTCCGGTTAAATTCATTACTCCAACGTTCGGCTGCATTCTCTATCTGGCTTTGAATACCTCTGTCGATGGTTGATACGGAATATTTCCCATTCCGTTCCTGATAGAAGCGACTGACCAGGTGAGGAGCTATTTGAGGGAGAGAATGAGGCTCATCGGGTAGTGGTTCGCTGATGGCCAGTTCGTAAGTGGAACTATCTATAATCTTTCGCTCACGCAGTTGTTTCAGTAGACGATTTCTTTTATTGAGCAGTGATTGTCGTGATTTGGAAAGGTGAATCATGGCGGGTGCGTTTGGAAGTACCGCCAGCATAGCTGCTTCCGCCCAGGAAAGTTCTTCGGCCGAATGTCCGAAATATCGCCAGGCGGCGGCATCGAGTCCTACTACATTTCCTCCGAAAGGAGCGTGTGAAACGTACATGGACAAGATTTTCTCTTTTGAAGCACGAAATTCAAGTCGGGTAGCCAAGATCATTTCTATGAACTTTTCTCCAAAAGTACGCGATTCGTTTCTTGCCAGACGGATCGTTTGCATGGTGAGGGTACTTCCTCCACTTACAATGCGCTTATTCTTTAGGTTTTGGTAGGCGGCTCTGCCCGTGGAGACAGGATTGACTCCCCAATGGTGATAGAAATGCCTGTCTTCGAAAGTGATGAGGCATTGCTTTATTTTCTCCGGAGTAGTGGTCCGGGGTGGAAAGCGCCATTGACCGTCGGATGCAATGCGTGCGCCCAGTAATTCACCGTTCCGGTCAGTGACAACGGTGGAGTAGGGCACATGGAAAAGTTGCCGGGGGAGGCAAAAGATATAGCCTATCACCAGAATTGTAATAAGTATGAGTATTACTTTTCTGGTGATAGACAGTTGTTTGAAGTACTTTATAATTTGAATCTTCATCAATATTTAAATATGACTATCTTAATTCCCCTCCTCCCGGGAGGAGGAGTACCCCATAGGGGGGGAGGTGGTAGGTAGAATGAAAAATACCTATGAATTAATAAGGAACTCTTTTCTTACCTACCACCCCGCCCTTTGGGCCCCCCTCCTTCTAGAAGGAGGGGAATTTGGATAGTTTTGCTCAGTGGCATGTTACTTACTGACAGTCGTTCTTCCCGCCTTGGTTCGTGCTTGTGCCGAACCGTCATACATGGCTTCGCACTGGATAGCCGGCAGAATGAAATTACCTGCATACGTAGCTTGCAGTCTTATGGTGAACTTTTTCAGCTCGCTGCGACGCAAGTCGAAATAGGTCAATATACGGTCGTCACGAATATCCTGGTAGGTATACTCACGGGTAGGCGTCACTTCCGGAGTCATCAACCGGTCATTGTAAATTTCCCAACCTGACGGCAGAATATGTGTCAATGCCAAATTGCTGTAAGCAGTGGTTCCACTGATATTACCTACAGTAATGACTGCCATAAAGTCTGTTCCTTGCTTGATATCATCTATGGATATCGTCGCTCCGTTCATATCCGTATATTTTACGTCCAGGCGGAGGTTATTGGATATTGCGGGTAACGTGTCATTAAGTAATTGCGTGCGTGTAATGAGGTCCACACTTAATGCACCTTTACCTTCATTCTTTACTATAATATTACCCGAAGCCGGTGAAGTGGACAGTTCCTTTGCAAATACAGCCTTGGCTGATTTCACTACGGGTTGCTGCTTTCCGTTCCAAGTCCAGGTGAAGTCCAGAGTACCTGAAAGCTTCTCAGCCAGGCGTCCCATCGCCATCAATGAGAAAGCAGTGGACTGTGTACTGAACCAATTCTCTTCAGCCAGATTCTTGGATACCTTCTTCGCCTGTTGCAATGCCGCCTGGTCTCGGTTCATTAGGAGTAAAGTTTCCAATATCATAGCTTCGTCACGATCATACGAACCATAGATGTAGTTCTGTGAAGAATAGGGGGCAATGGTGGTTTCCGCCTTAAATACCAATTCTTCAGCCGGTTTCATCTTACCCGTCAGGGCATAAGCGGCTGCCAGTCTCCATTTGGCTTGCAGAGACAGGTTAGTTTGTTCTTTCATACGGTTCATGGCACCCTGCTCAGGTGCACCGGCTAATGCCAGTGTGTACAACCTATATGCCTGTTGCACTTCCGTTTGCCAGTGACCCCAACTGTCATCCTGATCCGGCATCCGCCAGTTCTGGGCAGCAGCACGTTGGAAACGTTTCCACTTATTCAGCACATTCGAGTTGACAGCGTAGCCTTTCTCCTGTGCCAATACAAGGAACATACCCGCATAAGAAGTAATCCACTCATCAGCGTTGGCATTCCCCGGCCAGTAAACAAAACCGCCATTCGGAAGCTGGCGTGCATAGAGTTGTCGTATCGCTTCCTGTACGTTGACCTTAATCTTTTGAGCTTCTTCCTCATCCACAGCTTTAAACTGGCTGACGAACAACAGCGGCAGAGCCTTGGAAGTCAGTTGTTCCGTGCAATGATGCTGATAATTATACAGGTAGTCGAACCTGCGGCTGATATCTACCGAAGGAATACGTGAAACTTCCAGCAATATACGGCTGCTTGCTGGAGAAGCACCATTCAATGCATAAGGAAGTGTTACACTTTCTCCTTTTTCCACCCATTGACTGTTACGGAAGGTCACTGCCGGATTCGGATTCCGGACTTCGATTTCAATGGTCTCTTTCGCCTGCTGACTGCCACCGCTGGCAGTGATATGTATCGTTGCTTTTCCTGTTTTACTTCCGGTCTTTATCTTAAAGTAAACGAGTTGGTCACCCGGTTGACTGAAAGTAATGGATTGTTTATTGGGGTCGATCACTTGTACACCTCCACCTGAAGCCTGGATGGATACCGATACATTCTTCACTTCCTTCTCCATGGCAAAGACATTTACCGGGACAGTAATCTCTTCTTGTGTGCTCAGCACACGGGGCAGTGTTGACAACAACATCAATGGTGTCCGCACGAAAGAAGTCTTTTCCGCTTTTCCATAAGCTCCGTCTTGCCCCGCTACCACCATCGCACGTACAGAACCTACGTACATCGGTAGTTTCAGCGTGTGCGTCTTCTGTTTTCCTTTATCCAGATAGAACGGACCGATAAATTTCACTACCGGCTTGAAGCGGTTCGCTTTTGCATCGGCCGGTTTCAGTGTTTCGTCACCGCCCGTACTGAACAATGAACTGTAGCGTCCGGCAGATGCTCCGAGTACATCGTCATACATATCCCAGGTGCGGATGCCCAATGCTTCGCGGGCATAGAATTCATTCCACGGATCGGGAGTCTTGAAATTAGTCAGGTCGAGTAATCCGTCGTCTACAATGGCCAGTGTGTATGTCATCTGCTTGCCGTTCTTTTCGCTGACGGTAACGGTGAAGTCCGTTTCCGGCCGCAACACTTCCGGCATTTTAATTTGCGGTTGCAATATAGTTTGTTTATTAGTCACCAATACCGGAACCACACCGTACATACGTATCGGTAAATCATTCACCGTCTGTGCATGAGGTTGCAACAGGCTGATGTGCAGGTAAACGTTCGGAGCCATTTCCGGAGTCACTTTGAAAGAATACTTTGTATCTCCATTGTTGGAAACTTCAATCCATTCACGTTGCAGAACGGTTGAACCGTTTTCCAGGGCTACCAATGCACGTCCTCCCGCAGCGGCAGGAATGATGGCTGTTGCCGTTTCACCTATTTCATACGAGTCTTTATCCAGAGAGAAAGCGAGCATTTTAATGCCGCTGGGGTCTGTCTTGCTTGAACGTCCGCGCCAATCCGGCCAGTCTATATAAACAGTTCCACCGGCGGCATGTCCACTTTCCTTATCTTTCACATAAATCAGGTAACGTCCCCAGTCCGGATAATTTACCCGGAATTTAAAAGTTGCCTTTCCGCCTGTAGTCTGTATATTGCCACTGGCTACGGGAGTGATGGAACTACTGTTGACATAAGTTCCGAATGATTCGTCCCGGTTCTCCCACCACCAGCTCCAGGAGATACGGTAAATCTTATATTCCAGATTGGAGCGGTTCACTAATTGTCCTTCCGCATTTACGGTGACAATGTCGAATACATGATCCTGATCGGTCTCGATGTATTTTCCTTTCGGTTGGTTCAAATTAATCCCTACGTAAGAAGAGAATGGAGAGAACGGAATGCTTTGCGTGTAAATACTGGCATCTCCTCCCGGTTCGAATACACGGCTGGTTAAGGTTGCATTCAGCATTCCCGGAGCATTGGTGGCAGCCGGAAGTTTCAACATAAAGTTGGCTTTTCCTTCCGCATCCAATGTTCCGTCGAATACATCGTTTTTCACAGTTGTAAATTCGGTAGCCGGATTATTGAATATGTATTGCCCGTAGTTCTTAAATTGCGTATTTACTTTTGACAGGGACATTTCCACTTTGGTTTTCAACCGTGAAGCTGTGGCGCCTGTCAGCCATGTGGAAGTAAGCATTACGGGCATCTCTTTGGCGGAGGCTTGTATCACTTTCTCCGGCAGTTTCAGATTAATTTTCAGGCGGTTTGGCTTCACTGTTTCTATGCGGAGGCTTTTGTGGAAAGCGGTTCCACCTACTTTGACGTAAGCATTCCATAATCCCGTCGGGTCTTCGGGGCGTGTCGGCAGGTCAAATGTGTAGAAACCGTTTACACCTTGCGTAGAGATCATTTTGGTATAGAATTGTCCTCTCGGATTATACAATTCCAATGCTACGGGGTGTTTATCCGGAATCCTTTTTTCACGGTCTTCCATAATAAAGCTTACATGCAGCGTATCTCCCGGTCGCCATACCCCTCTTTCGCCATAGACGAATCCCTTCAATCCTTTCTGAATGTCTTTTCCGCCTACATCGAACCGGCTGACAGATTGTTCTTCGCCATCTGCCACACGAACGTAAGCTTTCTGCTTCTCTACTTCGGTTACCACAATGAAAGGAACACCTTGCGGAGTGATTTCCGTAAATCCTTCACTATTCGTTTCACCGGTTCCGATGACTTGCAACTGGAAGTTGTAAACAGTTACTTTAGCTTTCTCCATCGGTTTGGTATCCAGGATATTGCTTACGGCAATCCATAGCTTGTTCAGTGAATTCCGTTTTACAATCATTCCTATATTGGAGGCAAATACGTTGCACGATGCTGCCCGGTCAGAGTCCATATAGTAGGAGGGATGGCAAGGATTGTTACGTTCCCGCCAGTTATACTGACTCCAGTCCATCTTTATGTTACCATTATAGTAGAAATAAGTTTCCGGTGTATCCCATTCTGCTTCATTTTCTTCGAAAGTACTATTTCCGCTGACTTTTGTCAATCCCTCTGAAGCAGTATTGTCTGCAAAGCTCATCACTTGTTTTTCTGTCCCGCTGCAAGGATAAGCAGAGTATTCTTGCCGGAAAGAAAGTATGACACGGTAGATAGCACCCGGTTCTTGCCGAATCAGTCCGGCAAGGTCTATTGAATAGTCTTCCCATCGGTGTACGTCTTTTGTGCTGTCCTTACTCAGCCACAATGTGTTTTGGTAAACCAATCGTCCGGAACGGCGCAGTTCACTGGCGGATGAGAGCGTATTGGTCTGCATGAACATCAGTACATTGTTTTCAAAAATACGGATCACGCTTAAATCTACCGCATAGAGATTGACTGCCCGGAACGGGATGATCAAACTTTTGGAGTCGGGCAGGATAGCGGCTGATGTAGACATACTCACTTGTGGTTTCAGATTCAGTTCGCTGAATGCGATGGAGTGTGACTTTCCGAGCGATTTATCTCGGCTGTTTTTCACTCCTTCATGTATCTTCAAAGTCAGTTTGCTCAGTTGATTGGCTTCAAAGTAGATGTATACTTTATTATTCTCCACTTGAAATATAGAAGATGATACTTCGGGGATTTCAATCAATCCGTTCAGGTCTTGTGTAGTAGAAACAGGATCGGAGAATACTATTTCAATTCCATTCTCCGGTTCGTCAATGCGTTTGGCAGAGAGGAAACGGAAATCATTCTTGGCAGGGATCAGTACGTTTTCTGCCAGTTTGCGGTCGATTCCTGCAGGACTGCCATTGGCGGTGATTTCCAACTGATAGTCTTCCGCTTCGCGGATGACACCGGCTATTTCAAACTGATAGAGTGTCGAATGATCTGTCGGAGTGATACTGACCGGATAGCTTTGGCCGTTTCCGCCTTTGGCAGAGAGTATTTCCTCAACTGCTTCTTTGGGAGTGGCATCACTGAAACGTACTTCGCCTTTCAGCGTCACCAGGTCGCCATGGCTATCTATGTCGATGGTTGTCAGCGGTTCAACATATAGTGTGAAATTGGGCTCCTGTACTCTGAAAGAGAATTTGAATTCTTTCAGGCGACTGTCCACTTCTACAAACCGACCTAATTGGAATGTACCTTCATAGAATTCTCCCGGCTTTAAAGTTCCTGGCTCAGGAACGAATTCAATCGTATTGTTGCTGACCCAATAGGCTTTACCCTTCAGAGATGGGGAGAAACTGAATGGATTTTCTTTCAGTTCATTGTTCAAATCTACCATAGGCTGATCTTGTGTCAGTTCTATGCGTATATTCGAAGTTTGCGAGATAACTCCTCCCGTATATGCATTCACAAAAGGTGCATACTCGGCAGAAGGAACAATATCCTTTTTGCTGTTTGCACAAGAGGAAAAAACTGTGATAGTCAGTAACAGAAAGAATAGCTTGTCAGCTATACGGTGTTTAGTTCTCATTCGTTCCATAATCTAATTGAAAAAGCGTCCGCATCTTTCCATGCGGGAAATTTTTGTCTAAATTCTCTCAGTACAGAGAGGTCGAGAGTTGCGGTGGCGGTTCCTTCTTCATGGTCGGGTACGCTGGCAAGCAAATCGCCCTTTGGTGAATAAATGACGCTGCCGCCATTATATAGCATTTGATTTCCATCCGTACCGATACGGTTGACACCACAAACATAACTGATATTTTCGAGTGCACGGGCTTGTAACAGAATGTCCCATACCCGGCGGCGGGGAACAGGCCAGTTGGCAACGTATATCAGAAGATCATATTCATTATTTACGTTCCGGCTCCATACCGGGAAGCGAAGGTCATAGCAGACCAGCAGCAGTATATTCCACCCTCGGTAGGAGATGACAGGGCGTTGGCTACCCGCTGTAAAATGTTCTGTTTCCTGCCCCATGCGAAAGAGGTGTCGTTTATCGTAATAATAAGCTTCTCCTTCGGGAGTCAGAAAAAAAGCACGGTTGTAGCAAGGGGTGACTGGGAGAGAGGCGTTACTTTCATCACAGGCTATGTAACTGCCCGTAATAGCCAATTGGAATTCTGCCGCCCATTGACGCAGGGTTGAGATTGTTTCACCAGATACCGGTTCAGCCAACCTCCGGCTGTCCATACTGAAACCGGTAGAGAACGTTTCGGGCAAGACAACAATCTCCGCTTCTCCACGGAGCTTTATCAGCTTTTCCCGGAGCAAGCGGAGATTTTCTTGTTTATCTTCCCAAACAATATTTGTCTGTAATAGAGTTACGCGCATACTATAAAAAATCAGTTTTAATCCTATCCATTGAAGGGAGAAAATTCTTCCCCCTACCAAGTCCGTGTCAAGTCCGTACCAAGTCCGTACCAAATCCGTAGTCTTAGACACGGAGCAAACACGGACTTGATATGGTTCGGGTCATATCCGTATAATTTGCGTAATCCTGCAGTTGAAACTTAAATGTTTCCTAAAGCAAAGTTTTCCGGGTTCTTTCCTTTGAAATCTTTATAATAGAGCTTTACCTCGCGCATATCCTTTTCGATATCTCCCGACGGCATGATCGCCTTTGTCGCAGAAATTGTTTTGGTGGTATAATCAATACCTATCATTACAATAGGCACTTGCGCTTTCAATGCAATAAAATAAAATCCTTTTTTCCAATTCGGATTTGCCTTACGGGTGCCTTCCGGTGTAATAGCAAGCTGGAATTTCTTGCTTCTGGCGAATCTTGCCGCCATCTGGTCTACTAATGATGTTTTACGTCCCCGATCCACCGGTATGCCACCCACGGCTTTGAATATTAGTCCCAGCGGAAAGAAGAACCATTCTTTTTTCATCATGAAGTATGTTTTCCGTCCGATAGCTCCATAAAATAGTTTGCCGATAAATAAATCCCAATTAGATGTATGAGGTGCTGCAGTTATCACACATTTATCATAATCCGGCACCGTCACGTTTGTCTTCCATCCCAAAATGCGATAGTAGATAAAGCTGTATATTGCTTTTTTCATTCCCGGTGCTTACTTCAGATTACCGATAGCGTCAATAATTGCGTCTACTTCTTTATTAAAGTCTTCGCGGAATTTCTTGTAGAAACCTTTTACATTTCCGGGTTCGGTATGGCTGATTCGGCTGATAAATTCATCTTGCACACTCAGGATTCTGCCCATCAGCTCGTCGGCTTTAGTTTTATCGGTTCCGGGTACGTATAAGCTGTTTACCAAACACTCCATGAACAGTTCACCTGCGATATAATTGACGTTTTTCTTAAGTTCTCTTCTACTTGCCATAATCTTTACGTTTTAAGTGAATAAATTGAAATATTTCCGGTAAAGATAAGTACTTTCCACGGTATAAACCAACATTTCATATTTTTTTTGATGTGCGCTTCCTTTCATAATTCAGAAAAAAACACGAAATTTGCGACGCTTTTGAACGAAACTTTACTAACACCTTTAAATAATTAGATAAAATGACAAAAAGTGCATTGCAAATTGCAAGGGCTGCTTATCAGCCCAAACTTCCGAAAGCGCTGAAGGGTGCCGTTAAGGCGGTAGCTGGAGCAGCTACTCAATCTGTAGCCGATCAGGAAGCTATCCAAAAATTGTTCCCTAATACGTACGGAATGCCTTTGATCAAGTTTGAGGCTACTGACGAAGTGGTTAACTTCCCTGCTATGAATGTGGGCGTTATCCTTTCCGGTGGTCAGGCTCCCGGCGGTCACAATGTGATTTCCGGTATTTTCGACGGTATCAAGAATTTGAATAAAGACAGTAAGTTATATGGTTTCATCCTTGGCCCCGGCGGTTTGGTAGATCATAACTATATGGAACTGACTTCAGACATCATTGACGAATACCGTAACACGGGTGGTTTCGATATCATCGGTTCCGGTCGTACCAAATTGGAGAAAGAAGACCAGTTTGAAAAAGGTTTGGAAATCCTGAAGCAACTTGATATCAAAGCATTGGTTATTATCGGTGGTGACGACTCAAACACGAATGCCTGCGTACTGGCTGAATATTATGCAGCTAAGAAGTGTGGAGTACAGGTAATCGGTTGTCCGAAGACTATCGACGGTGACTTGAAGAACGAAATGATTGAAACTTCTTTTGGTTTCGACACTGCTTGTAAGGTTTACTCTGAAGTTATCGGTAACATTCAACGCGACTGTAACTCTGCTCGCAAATACTGGCACTTCATCAAGTTGATGGGACGTTCTGCTTCTCACATTGCATTGGAATGTGCTTTGCAGGTACAACCTAACGTTTGTATCGTATCAGAAGAAGTTGAAGCAAAAGATATGTCTTTGGACGATGTAGTAACTTACATTGCTCAGATAGTAGCTAACCGGGCTGCTCAAGGCAACAACTTCGGTACGGTTTTGATCCCTGAAGGTTTGATCGAGTTTATTCCGGCTATGAAACGTCTGATCGCTGAGTTGAACGACTTCCTTGCTGAAAATGCTGAAGAATTCTCTCAAATTAAGAAGTCTCACCAACGTGATTATATCATCCGTAAACTGTCTCCGGAAAATGCGGCTATCTATGCCAGCCTGCCTGAGGGTGTTGCACGTCAGCTGACGCTGGACCGTGACCCACACGGAAACGTACAGGTATCTTTGATCGAAACAGAAAAACTGTTGTCGGAAATGGTAGCTACTAAGCTTGCTGCATGGAAAGAAGAAGGTAAATTCGTAGGTAAGTTTGCTTCTCAACACCACTTCTTCGGTTATGAAGGCCGTTGCGCTGCTCCGTCTAACTACGATGCTGACTATTGCTATTCACTGGGTTATACAGCTGCTTCTCTGATTGCTAACGGCAAGACTGGTTATATGTCTTCTGTACGCAACACTACAGCTCCTGCTGACCAATGGATTGCAGGTGGTGTGCCCATCACGATGATGATGAACATGGAACGCCGTCACGGTGAAATGAAACCGGTTATCCAGAAAGCTCTG
>OGKO01001736.1_pt1 | contig 11769 bp, 8 predicted proteins | sample 1572451 | NCBI WGS metagenome assembly OGKO01 (sample SAMEA2582089, study PRJEB24529) | metagenome | biome: Human gut stool | place: China | collected 2011 | reverse complement strand
CGATCCGAACCCTCTCCGCTTTCTGGTATCGCTGGTACTCCTGCAGCAGTTCCACGCAATCCGCTCCAATGCGCAGGCATCTCTTGCCTCGTCTGGTTTTCGGTGCGTTGAACACAAGGCCTATCCCGGGGATGGACTGGACCGTCCGCTTGATGGAGAGCGTCCCCTTCTCAAAGTCAATGTCAGACCAGCGCAGGGCACAGATCTCACCCCGCCGGGCACCAAGCAGCAAGGCCAGCTGAGTGATCACACTGTACTGCGGCGGTGCATCCGAGAGAGCATCCAGCAGCGTTGGAATCTCTTCCTCCGTCAGTACCCGAATGTCGATTTCCTCGACTTTGGGATGTTCTGCACGGGAGCACGGATTTTCGTTGATCAACCCCCACTGAACCCCTTTCTTAAAGATGCTGGAAAGCATGGCCTGGTATCGAATGACGCTGTTGTTCAGCTTCCCGTCCTTTTTGGTATGCTCCACAAACGCCTTTGAGAAGGCCAGTCCCACTGCAGCGGACACCTTTTCCGCCGTCTTTCGGCTGACGTTCTTACCTGCATAGACCATCCGCATGGTGTCCTGACCGATCCCGGCCTGTTTTGCCAGTTCACCCCGGGTTCCACGTGGGAGCAGCTTCAGAAGGGCTTTCGTGGCGGTGTAGGTGCTGTCCCGGCGGACCCCCCTCTCCTCCAGATTGTCATAAAGCGCCATCACATGCGCCGGTTTGATCTTGGACACCTTGAGATGCCCGAGTCCGGCACTGATCCGGCCTCGCATCCTTCTATAATCGTAGAGCGTCTTGGCCTTCAGCTGCTTGTTAGCGTATTCCTCAAACCAGCGGTCGATCAGGTCATCCAGCAGCATGTCTGAGTCCAGCACGAAGCCGTTCGTGACCTGCTGCGAATCCTCTCTGACCGGCTCTCCCTGTGCGAAGAACTGGGCCAGCGTGTCCATGTTGACCAACCACTTTCGGCTTGAGATGGCCGTATAGCAGATCTTGCCCGTTCGGCAGAGCTTGCGGACATATTCGGGTGTCACGTTGAACCGTGCGGCGGCGTTTTTCACGCTGGCCATAGTGGGATAAGGGTTCAGAACAGTTTAGAGTCCCCTCAGCCCGCCAGATGCCCCCACGTCATTCATTTTTAATTAAATCCTCCGGCAGGTGCTCCGGTATGCGCACAAAGCCCCTTTGAAGCTGTCGCATTTCTGTCGCACTTTTCAAGCCCCGCCGGGCGGATATAACAAAAAGAAACCCACGATTCAAGCCGCATTTGAAACGGTGAATCGTGGGTTTTCCTTTGGTGCGCTCGAGGGAACTCGAATCCCTGGCCCTCTGATTAAAAGAATCCAAGGTGCATCATTCGTCAAATTTCAAAAGTTCGAAGAATCGTTATTTTTATCGTATCATCGCAAAACATGCCTTTGCACACACCGCATTGTTTGCATACAGTGTAATGCTTTGCAACCGTTATCCAGCTATTCAGGTGTGCAAAAAGTGTGCAAAAATGTGCAGACGGGCAAAACAAAGCCCAATGGACAAATCAATCACCGGTTTTATGGCAGGGTTTAGGACATCCGAACAGACACCGTTTGATATAGAAATGAGGTTCACCATGAATAAACTGCTTTCCTGCCGCCATTGAGAAAAAACAATCCCCACAGCCGCAAAAAGGACTGTAGGGATTGTTTTTATGGTGAAGGAGAAAGAGAATAACGTGTTAACCCTTGTCCGCGCCGGAGGTGATGCCCTCGACGTAGAACTTCTGCATGATGACAAACAGGATGGAGATGGGGATGGACACCAGCACACCGCCTGCACAGAAGAGCGCAAAGTAATTGTTGATCAGGGTCTTTTGCAGCATATTATACAGACCGATAGCCACTGTCCAGTCGGCAGAGACGCCCGAATTCAGGATCATTTTTGCCATCACGAAATCGGTCCATGGAACCATGAAAGAGCTGATGATGGTATAGACCAGGATCGGCTTGGACATGGGCAGAACGACCTGGAAGAACACACGGGCGTCGGATGCGCCGTCCAGCTTGGCGGCTTCCCGCAGGGAGATGGGGATGGTATCAAAGAAGCCCTTGCAGATCAGATAGCCCAGACCGGACGAACCGGCATAGACCATGATAAGACCGGCATAGGAGTTGGTCAGATTCAGATATTTCAGGACGAAATAGACGGCGATCATTGCCAGCACGCCGGGGAACAGGTTGACGCTGACAGAAAGGTTCTGGATCAGCTTGCGCCCCTTGAAGCGGCAGCAGCTCAGCGCGTAGGCTACCATCAGCACAAAGCAGGTGGAGATAACGCAGTTGAAACAGGCCACCACAAGGGTGTTGGTAAACCAGCGCGGGAACTGCGCCACAGAGTCCGGGTGGAACAGAATGTTGACATAGTTGCGCAGTGTGTAACTGGCCGGGAAGAACTGTCGCACATTGATGCCCCGGTCTGTGGAGAAGGATGTGACCAGAAGCCACAGAATGGGTACCAGCCAGATAGCTGCCAGCAGGGCCAGCAGCAGATGCCGCAGGATGCTGCGGACTGTGCGGAGGATACGCCCGCGGCGCAGCTGCGCTGCGGTCTCTGCCCGGCGTGCCGGAGAAACAGTTGTCTGTGTCAAGAGAACGTCGCCTCCTTTTTATTGAGGAACCGGAAGCATACCAGCGTGAACACGGCACAGATGATGAACACCATAATGCCAATGACGGCGGCCATCTTGTAGTTGTACTGCTCCTGTGTCAGGCGGAACAGCCATGTGACCAGCAGATCCACCTCTTTTGCGCTGGAGGAAGCCAGCGCCTGATCCTTGGTGATATAAACGTCCTGCGTGAGCAGATAGATGACGTTGAAGTTGTTGACGTTGCGCACAAAATCCGTAACCAGTGCCGGGCCCTGCACACTGAACAGATAGGGCAGCTTGATGTGGATAAAGCTCTGCCACGGCGATGCACCGTCGATGGTGGAGGCCTCCAGCATATCGGTGGGAATATTCATCAGCACACCGGTGGCAATGAGCATCTGGTAGGGCACGCCCACCCAGATGTTGATGAGGATGATCATGAACTTTGCCCAGTGCTGGTCGGTCAGGAAGGGAATGTGGTTCATGTTCTGCCCCAGCAGACCGATGGCCTTTAAAAAATCGGTCACGCCTGCATTGGCCATCATGGTGTTGAAGATGCCGGCATCCGAGAAGAAGTTGCGCACCAGCAGCAGGGTGACGAACTGCGGCACCGCAATGGTGATGATGAACAATGTGCGCCAGAGCTTTTGGCACTTGGTCTTTTTGTTGTTGATGAGCATGGCCAGAAATACGCCGCCGAAGAAGTTGGTGAAGGTGGCAAAGAACGCCCACACCAGCGTCCAGCTGAGCACCCGGCCAAAGGCGTAGCTGAAGGTCAGGCTCAGCGACTGCCCGCCAAACAGAGAAGCAAAGTTAGCCAGCCCCACCCATGTAAACAGGGCGGCGGGAGGCATATGCTGCTGATCGTAGTTGGTAAAGGCAACAGCGATCAAAATGAACAGCGGGATGATGGTGAACACCACCACACCCAGCACCGGAAGGGTGAGCAGGGTAACGTAGAACTTTTCGTTCAGGTACAAGGTGATATCCTGCCGGAAATTGTTGGGCTTTTTGCCAGCGGCCTTCTGCGCCTGTAACGCGTAATTGCTCTGCACCACCAGCATGGCAGCAGCGATCAGCGTTACAATGACCACCAGTGCGATCACGCTGAGCAGCAGGATGGCAAACGAGTTGTCGTAGTTGTTGACCTCGTTCTTTAAGGTAAGGGGGTTGAACTGCATCTCCATCTGCACCGTGCCCAGCGTGCCGAACTTTTTCAGCGCAGGAATGCCGGAGGTGCCCAGAAAATACAGTCCCAGCCCCTGCACCAGCGTTACCAGCAGTGCCTTGATAAGCTGGCCGTGGCCAATGTAGCCCAGACCCCAGACAAAGAGGGACAGCTTTGTAAAAATATCTCCGTGAACAAATGCGTGACCGAACTTCTGAAGGAAATTCGGCTCCCGGCCATCTGCCCGCAAGGGTGGTGTAAGGACCATTTCTGCCACAGAAGTCAACTCCTTTCTTGGTATGCAGAGGGGGTTATAGCAAACAGGATGTTAGGTTGACGCCGATTTCTTGTATTGCGATAAAAAGCGGGCACACCGCATTCTGCTGCGTGCCCGCCGGGAAAAACCGGAACTTACTGTGCCACAGGTGCGGTGATACCGGCCACAGCGTCATCCACCAGCTGCTGGGTGGTCTTGCCCTGCGTGTCGCCGGAGGCAAGGATCTCGCCCAGACTTGCGGCGGAGCTCCAGTAGTTTGCGCCTACCCGCTGCAGGGTAGCGTAGGAGCTCTGCTCAGCCAGTGCGGCAATGGCGGGTGCAGACTGCACAGCCTCGGAAGCATTGGCATTGATGTTGGAGGGACCCAGCTTGCGGTCGTTGAAGCGCTTGCTCTGGTTGTCCTCGTTGGTGATGAAGTCGGCCAGCATCATGGCAACGCCCACGTTCGCGCTGTGGGGGTTGACGCCCACCAGCTTGTAGCCGGAGAAGGAGCCCATCTGGACCTGTGCGCCGTTCAGGGTGTAGGTCGGCAGCTTCGTGGCGGCGTAGCCCTCGCCCCAAGCCTCCTCGGCGGTGCTGGCGTTCCAGGTACCGGAGATGGCGGCGCAGCAGCTGCCGTCCTTGATGGCGGAAACGATATCAGCATCCGCGCCGGACTTGAAGCCGGGGTTTGCGGTGATATCCAGAATGGCCTGCGTTACGTCTGCGCCGGGAGCCTCGTTCCAGTTGCAGACGGTGTTGATGCCGTCATCTGCCAGCGTTGCCACCAGACCGGCACCGGCGTAGAAGCTGTAAATGTACCATGCATCGTTCACGCTCATCATGAACTTTTTGCCGGCAGCTGCAGCCTTTTCCAGCATGGTGTCCACGCTCTGCACATCCTCGGCGCTCAGAACGCTTGCATCATAGTACAGGAAATAGCCATTGTCGGCGGTCATGGGGTAGGCGTAAAGTTTGTCGTTCATGGTGGCAGCGCCCACAGAGCCGGGCAGGTTGCGACTCTTCACGTCATCCGGGTTCAGCAGCACTTCCTGCAGCGCACCGGCATTCACCAGCTCGTTCAGCTGGTCATCGGCAAAGGCAAAAACGTCTGCGGCAGACTCCGGGTCAGCCAGAACGGTATCCTTTGCGCTGGACTCAGACTGCACGCCGATCTCGATGGTCACGTTGCCCTTGTCCGCATTCTGCTCGATAAAGGCATCTGCCATCTCGCGCAGCATGGTCTGATCCTCTTCGGCACCCCACATGGTCAGCTTCACATCGCCCCAGCTCTCCGCAGCAGAGGCAGCCGTACTGGAAGCGGCAGCAGAGGAAGCGGTGCTGCTGGAAGAACCGCCGCAGGCGGTCAGCACACCGGCAGCAGCCACAGTGCCCATGGCTGCAAGGAAGTTACGGCGGGAAATCAGCTTTTTCATGATCCAGTTCTCCTTCGTTCTCAATCCGAAATCTTCGGCTGCTCTTTGTTGCGCTTATAAGTTGCGCACATCCGAGCAGCTATTTTTCTGTACCCATAGGATACCGCATTCTTTTGCTCACGTCAATGGACGAAATTCACGGTATTGTTGAGTCGAAACTGGAAAAAGTGACGGTAAAATTAGGATACATGGGCAAAAGTGCGCAACTTTAGCGCAACCTTTGCCATGCAAAGAGCAAAAATGCCCGCTCCGGGAAAGGAGCAGGCACAAAAAGCGCGTTATTTGATGCTGTGGGAGCGTTCCCTCCACTTGGTAGAATCCCGCAGGATGACCTGATGGCCTTCCAGCTGCCGCATGACGATCTCTTTTCCGGCCAGCCGGTCCAGCAGCATCCGGCAGGCTGTCTTGCCCAGCTGCTCTGCATCGTACTGCACCGCCGAAACAGACGGCGTGATGCTGGCAAGCATGGAACTGTCGTACAGGCTGGCCACTCGCAGATCGTTGGGCACGAGGATATGCCGCGTCCGCAGCTCCCCCATGACCTCAAAGGCAATCTCATCATCGCCGCAAAGGATGCAATCCGCCTTCTGCTCCAGCGCAGCCTCCAGTGCATCGAGCGTCTGCCCGGCAGATTCCACACCGGAATGAACGAGCCGCTGGTCTACTGGCACACCAAATTCCGCGAATCCACGCAGATAACCGCGTATGCGATCGGTGTTGACGGCGTAGATGGTACTGCCCACCAGCAGCGCAATCCGCTTGGCGCCCAGCTGCAAAAGGATGCGTGTCATCTCGCAGGCAGCCGCGACCTGATCGTTGTCTGCCTGCGGGATGGTCTTGTCCTCGCTGCGTCCGATGAGCACAAAAGGTGTCTCGTATTGCCGCAAAAGTTCGATGCAGGGATCATCCGCCATGGCGTAGGTCAGGATCACGCCGTCCACCTTGTGGTTGGCCAGCTGCCGCTGCAGCTGCGAATACTCGGTGTTGGAGGCGTAGCAAAGCATCAGGTCATAGCCGCGCTGGTCTGCCATGATGCAGATGCCGCCCATGCACTTGCGCAAAAAGGGCAGATCCAGCGTAATAAAGCGCTGTGGCACGATCATGGCAATGTTGTTGGTGCGCACCTTTTCGCCGCCCTGCGGGGCGGCAGGCTCGGTGCGGGTGCGTCCTAGATAGGCATATACCTTGGCGCGGGTTTCCTCACTGATGCGTCCCTTTCCGGAAAGTGCGCGTGATACCGTTGTTTTAGAAACACCAAGCGCATCGGCCACCTGCTCGATCGTCATTTTTTCGGTTTCCTTTGCAGCCACAGGATATCCTCTCCTTTTCACAGAACTGCGCAACAGTGCGCCACCCCAGCATACCGGGATAAGCCCGCTTTGTCAAGTACGAAAGCAAACAAAAAGCGTTCTGCTTTTTTGACAGAACGCTGAAAGTTGGTATTTTTGTGCCTTACAGGACCTGCTCGCCGTTTTTCCAGACGGCCGTTCCGTAACGGTTCAGCGCAACACCGCCTACTTCGACCGGATGTTCATTGCAGTTCTGTACAAAGACGAACGTACCGCGCCGCGCGGCCAGAACGCCGTCCGGCAGAGCTTCCGGCCATGCCGGGGTCAGCCCAGCCTCCCGCGCTGCATCGCAGTAAAATGCGCGATAAAACGCAGCATCAAAACGGCTTGCCAGATAGTAGGCGCGGCCCTCCCCGTAGGAGTGGACAGCCACCGCCGGGCAGTTTGCATAATAGTCCTCGGCATAAACGCTCAGCGGTGTGGCAGGGTCGGTGTCGTTCAGACTTGCGACCTCGCATAGAACCGAAGCCTGCGTTTCCGGCAAAGTGGAATCGTCCATCGGGGTGCAGCGGCAGGTTTCGCCGTCATACATTCCGTCGATCTCAGTGCGGCGCAGGCCCAGCAGGTCGGTCAAGCCGTAGGGCGTGTTACCCAGACGGCACAAATCGCTTTCATCCACCACACCGGTCCAGTATGTAACCACGACCGTACCACCATTCCGGGCAAAATCACAGAGTTTTTGGGCAAAGGCATCGGTCAGCAAATAAACCATCGGAACAACGACCAAGCCATAACCCGTCAAATCGGATTCCTGATTCACGAACTCCACCGCAATGCCTTCCCGCGCAAGAGCATTGTAGTGCAGCTTCAGCTCGTCCCAGTAGCCCATCCCTGCATTGCGCGGGCCGCAGGAACCTTCCAATGCCCACTTGTTTTCCCAATCGTGGACGATCGCCGCCTGCTTCTCGCGGCAGACTGTTGCAATCTCCGAGAGCACTTCCAGCTTTTGGCCCACACCGACTGTTTCCCGGAAGGGACGGGCATCCTCCCGGCCATCATGGCCGACGACTGCACCATGGAACTTTTCTTCAGCGCCGCGGCTGGCTCGCCACTGGAAGTAAAGCACACTGTCCGAACCATGTGCAACCGTCTGCAGAGCCGCAAGCTCCGCAATGCCGGGGCGCTTCTGTTTGGAGATCGGCTGCCAGTTGGTAAAGCTGGGGCTGGATTCCATCAGCAGGAAGGGCCTGCCCTTCATGGAGTAATACAGGTCGTGCATCAGGGCCGTATCCAACGCTGTTTCTTCCACTGTTTCGCTGGGCTTGTGCCATGTGGGATAGTTGTCCCAGCTGGCCACGTCGATCTCCTTGGACATTTTGAAATAGTCGATGCCATCAAACCGGTACATCATGTTTACCGTGAACTTTGCATCCGGCGCAAATTCTTTCACGGTATCACGCTCATATTTCAAAAAATCAATATGCCGGTCACTGACAAAGCGCTTCCAGTCCAGCGCAAGGCCCTGCACGGCATTTTCCCCCTGCGGGGCAGGGCTTTCGATTTGTTCCCAAGCGGTATAGTCGTGACTCCAGAACCGGGCGTTCCATGCCTTGTTCAAGGCATCCAAAGAGCCATACCGTTCCTTGAGCCAGCAGCGGAACGCGGCCTGACACAGCTCGCAATGGCAGTCGCCGCTCATCTCGTTGGAGATATGCCAGAGCAGGACAGCCGGGTCATTGCCGAACCGCTGTGCCAGCTTCTGGTCGATGATGCGGACTTTTTCCCGGTAAACCGGCGATGTATAGCAGTAATTCTGCCGCCGGTTGTACAGTTCCCGGACCCGGTCTGCCCGGACTCGGCGCACCTCGGGGTATTTGTGTGCCATCCAAGCAGGGCGGGCCGCACTGGGCGTTGCAAGGATCGTATAGATTCCATTGGCATACAGGTTATGGATGATGTCTGCCAGCCAATCCAGCTCAAATACCCCCTCCTGCGGTTCCAACGTGGACCATGAGAACACGCCCAGCGTCACAGTATTAACGTGTGCCTTTTTCATCAGTTCGATGTCCTGCGCCAGAATATCGGGCCGGTCCAGCCACTGTTCCGGGTTGTAGTCTCCGCCATGAAGTAATCTGAGCTGCTGCATGATAGCGGCCTCCTTTGGTTGCGCAAATTGCGCAACATTTTTATCGGATAAAGTTGCGTCCGATACAGAGTATAGCAAGAACCTCCACAAGATGCAATGCAACTTTATGAAATTTCGTTGCAATAAACTGAACGTTTGATGCGACGCAAGAAACCATCCATGGATGCTTTGGAAGATTCCACAACGTTCATGGGGGATTTATAGGCAGGTTTTCAAAATGCAGAAATACATTGATTGAACGGGAAAGCGCTTGAACGCCGTGCTATAAGTCCTACTATCACCGCTTTACCACAATAAATTTTGCAAAACCATCTTGACGCGCCCTGCAATCCATGATACCCTCTATCGCAAATCCCACCAAATTTGTAGAAAAGTACAGAACGGTGAGGGTTTATTCCCCATGAAGATTTTTACCGCCCTGCAACACACCCGATTCATTTTGCCGCCGTTTCACCCGACAAAATTTTTCGCTTGTCTTGCAGGGCGGTTCTTTTCTTTTATGGGACAGGAACTGCAAACCTTTCACCAAACCATGACAAGGAGGCGACCCGAAGCGTGATCTATCGAGACAATTTGTTTCTCAACGCCAGATTCCAAGAGGCTGTTCAAGCTGCCCATGACCAAGATTGGCAAACCTTTGAAAAATATTCCTTCTACGATGCCAAAATGATGGAAGACCTGCTGTACAAATGCGAACATTTGATGCCTCTTGAAATCAAATGTCGGTACGCCTTACAACATTATTACAGTCACGGCGATCATTCTCCCATCATTCGGAAGTATGTCCGCCGAGCCAAAATCATTCGTCCTGACAACTGGCGCGATGCTCTGCCGGAGAGCGTAAGAGACATTAAGATGTTCACCGTATATCGCGGCGGCATCGGCAGCATTGAGCGCGCACCGCTTTCTATTTCATGGTCGCTCTCTTACGATGTTGCTGAATGGTTTGCACACCGCAGTGAACTTTTTTACCGCTGCCCCTGCCATGTATATCAAGGAACAATTCACGCCGACAAGGTGATTGCATATCTTCCTGAGCGCAGCGAATTTGAAATCATCCAACATCGGAATGTCAAAGACGTGCAGGAAATCACGCCGCTGAGAGGATACAGTCCTCCGTTCAATGCCTTCAAATCATCAAAAAAATGGGTTCACAATGAAGAGGAAAGCAACCGCTATTTCAATGAATGGTATCAATCGCAGAACTGCTGAATTTTATGTTGCTTCAAATAATAAGTCCTACTATCACCGCTTTACTGCAATAAAATTTTCAAAACCATCTTGACGCTCGCCGCAATCCGTGATACTCTTTATCGCAAATCCCACCAAATTTGTAGAAAAATACAGAGTGGCGAGGATTTATTCTCCGTGAAGATTTTTACCGCCCCGCAACACACCCGATTCATTTTGCCGCCGATTCACCCGACAAAATTTTTCGCCTGTCTTGCAAGGCGGTATTTTTCTTTTGGGAAGCTGCACCTTGAATTCTTCATAAGCCGTCTGAACGAGATACTGCGCCATGACCTCACACTTTCTGTGGGCGAGCCGGACAACGCCGCTGCAAAACAGGGGTAGGAACTGCGTTCGGTGTGAACGGTGACCATGAGCAGGGGCTTTGCCTTTTCACACGTTTTGCTCTGCAAAATTTTCAACGTGCATTGCGGTTCGACTTCTGAAATTTTCAGTGTTGCACGGAAAGGGCGAAAGCAAGTATCGACCTGTGGCCACAAATTTTCAATGCTTGAAAATTCTGTTGCTCACTCAGTCATCCTTGTTGGGGCAAGCGCTTGTCGGGGCAAAGCCCCTCCATCTGCTGTCGCAGACCGCGCTGCCACTTGAAAGCCCCACCGGGGCTTTCATTGCTTCGCAACCGTGGCCCTTCCCCAAACCCTGCTCTAGCTTCGCACCGTTGGTGCGAATGCGGCGTGTCGCATTACATAGCCCTCTCCATCCCGGAGTGGGCATTTATCATTTTCACAGGAGGTCGAATATGGCTGAAATGAAAAGTCCGAACGTACACGCAAAGAAGAACCGCAATGACACGCCGCGAAAACGAAAGACACACATCATCAAAGTCAGGGTGACCGCAGAAGAAAAACTGCGGATCGCATACGCCTGCAAAGAACTCCACCTCACCCAGTCCGAACTCGTCCGCCGTGTCCTGTACGGCGTGAACGTCAAGCACACCGTTGTGGTGGCGCAGGGCGGCGAGGATGCACTGGCGGCGCTTGCTGCCTTGTCTGCCCAGTGCAGCAAGGTGGGCAGCAACCTCAACCAGCTTGCACGGCACTTCAACTCCGGCGGCAAAGACACCGAGCAGCTCCGGGCGCAAATTCTGGAGGAACTGTCCGCACTCACGAACTTTCGGCTGAAAGCCGAAGAAACGGTTGGTGAACTGTATGGCAACCATCAAGCAATAATCCGGCTGCGCCGAATTGGCTGTAAAAAATCACTTCCGCGATTTTTTCTAATGTAAGCAGCCTGCGGCTGCAATCAGCATGACCTCGAAAAACTCTAACTATGCCGCCGCCGAAAGCTATCTCACCTTTCAGCACAACGAATACACCGGTCTGCCCATTCTGGACGAGAAGGGCAGACCCAAGCTGCGGGATTCGTACCTGCTCGACACCCTTGAGTGCAGCGAATCCTCGTTTGCTATGGCCTGCCTGATCGCCAATCGCAAATACGGCAAGAACGGCGGGCGGGAGGACGTGAAGACCCACCATATATGGCGACATCCGCCAAAGCGGATGCTAATATATTCGTGCGCAGCACGCACCACTGGCCATACGAAGTATATTCATCAGCTTCGACCCGAAGGACGCAGTAGAGAACGGCCTGACCATGGAGCGGGC
>OGKO01001723.1_pt1 | contig 11869 bp, 18 predicted proteins | sample 1572451 | NCBI WGS metagenome assembly OGKO01 (sample SAMEA2582089, study PRJEB24529) | metagenome | biome: Human gut stool | place: China | collected 2011 | reverse complement strand
ACGTGCCTGCTGCGATGAGTCGTGGCTGATTGAGCTTGTCTGAAATATACCCTAGCAATGGCTGTAGCAATGACGATAATGCTGTGTTCGCTAAGATGAGAAAACCTGCTTGCTCCAAGGACAGTCCATACGTATAGATAAACAGCGGCAATAATGCAGGTAATACACTTTGGCATGAGTCGTTGATCATGTGACTCAGCGTGATGAGATAAGGATAATACTTTTGCATAGTAAACCTCGTTGATTGATGATATGGTATATAATATATTTATATTATATACTATATGTATCCCAAAATATAAATTGTACGATGCGTATTGAGAATTTGAAAATCGTTACAGATTTATTTGCAAGATGTAATATAATAAGTGACTAAGGCAATGAGTATTTTGCTTGCTTAACGCAAAAGAAAAAAGACGGTACCCCAAGTACCGTCTTTTTTTATGTGCTAGTTAATTGTTAAAAATATGGCAGAGAATTAGGGAGTACAACCATTAATACGCTTAAATACTGGGGTTATTAATGTTCAATTATTCTTATGGGGCAGTTTATGGGGCAAGCCTAGCCATTTCTAGCGTTTAGCTTGTTTATAACGTCCTCATTCATTGCTTGTGTTACATGAGTATATATGCTTAATGTAGTAGCAGGATCATTATGTCCTACACGCTGCATTATGGCCTTTAGTGGTACGCCTAATTCTGATAAGATACTAATATGAGTATGTCTAAATATGTGCGTAGTGATGTGTTTATCGCCTATAGATACGCGTTTTAGTATTTTGTTGATATATTGCATGTCATAAGGGTTACCACGCTTAGCCGTGAATATATAGCCTTGTTCATGGTAGCCATTGAACCATAAAGAACGGCGTTTGTTTTCTGTTGTGATCCGTTCTAATATGCGAACGGCTCTATCGCATAGCTTTACATCTCTAACAGAATAAATGTTTTTAGGCGTTCCACGCTTTATTTCGCTACTATTATTACAATGATACTGTAATGTGCCATTAATATTAATAGTGGCTTTTTCTTTGTCATAGTCGCAATAACGTAAGGCCAACAATTCGCCAATTCTTAGACCTGTAAGACTTATAAATTCTACCAATAGGGATATTCTGGGGCTTATATCGTTTAATTGCCTTAGAACCTCTTTTAACTCCATATTATCAAGAAATTTATTTTGCTTTTTAGCCACCTCATCGCGGCTGAAAGGCTTTTTTATTATTTTAATGTCCTCTATGTCCTGAATGTCTTTTACTAGGCCTCTACGTTTAGCATAACGAAAAATAGCCCTAACCGTTGTCATTAATGACTTGCTATAGTGATAGCTACGATTTTCTACATAATATACTTTATTTGCTAATTCCTCAATCATAATAGGCGTTACTTTGATGATTGGTATATCCGTAGAGATATATTTAAAAATCTTTTTAACGTGGGTATTATGGTTTACGTGGGTGGCTAGTTTTACAGTAGGCCTGGTATGATCTAGCCATAAATGCGCCACCTCATGCAGCGTTATATATTTGTCTTGCTCATAGCCGTCTAATACTTGTGCTATTTTTTCATGTAGCAGTTTAGAGGCTTGTTTTTTATATGTAGGACTATTTCCATTTAAAGAAATACTAACACGCTTTAATTTGCCTGTTGTAGGGCAATTATAGCGTTCATAATATATGTATTTTATTCCTGTGTTTGTGGCTCTTTCTTCTATCCACATAATAACCGCCTTTCTTTTAGGCGAGCATTATTTTAAGTTATCCAGGGATATTTTTTCTAATCTGTTTCGATGAGCGTAGCCATTATTTTTAGTAAAATCTAGTCGCTTAATTAGTAATAATAAAAATCTTTTTTTACTATCTTCGTTTAAGGAATCAAAGCTATATGTCATTTGCGATATAAGCTCATCATCTGTTAAACGATTCATTATATTGTGTGCTGCGTCCAATAGTTGTTCTCTATTTTTATAAATAGCTGTTTCATCTATTATTCGATCTATTCCGGCGAATTGGCCAGTACCTGATACAAGATACTCATCATCAACTTCTAAAATTTCAGCTAATTTTATTAAGTTAGCTCTATTAGGGAGTGATTTTCCTTTTTCCCATTGTGATATGGCTGACTTTGTTATGTTAAGCTGTTTGGCTAATTGCTCTCCACTTAACTTTTTAGCCGTCCTTAATAACTTTATACGTTCGCCTATTAATTCGTTTAAGTTCATATAATCACCTCTTATGTTAAATTATATCTATATTTCTTATCAAAGTAAAGAATTTGCTTGACATTTTATATAAGTTAAGAATATACTTAATAACATAAAGAGTAGTAAAGAATTTACTAAACTTTGGGAAAGGAGGAAAAAAATGAAATATAAGGCTAATGCTGAGAAACTAAAGTATTTTATGCTAAGTAAAAATATTAATATTACTAAATTAGCAAAAAAAGCGAATGTATCTACTATTTCCATAAATAAAGCCTTGAAAGGATATGAATTATATGGAAATACCTGCAATAGGATAGCAGATGCATTAGAGTTACCTGTAACTGATTTATTTGAGTAATTAATACAATGCTACTCTAAACCTCATATAATCATCTCAAAGCGTTGTATTAAGGTAAAAGAAAAACGCCGCCATAATAGGCAGCGTGGAAAGGTTAATATATGAAGATTGTTGAAAGTGTAACGCCGATAGATCAACGATACATACAATATAAGAATATTGGCAAGGCTTATGATTTAAGCCGCATGCAGGTGTATAGGCTGATTCAACGAATGAAACGTACCGCAAAATACAAAAAATCATTCGTTGATATTGGGCCTAAATGTAAGTTAGTTAAATTAGATGATTTTGACGACTTTTTCAAGTCTACACACAACCAATATTTAACTAAAGAGGTATAGTAAAATACCTTTCTATTATTATATCAAAATGATAAAGGAACATAAAGGGGGAAAGCCTTTTGAGTGTTAGTAAACCAATATTTTATGACGGTAGAAAGTTTTTACATAATAAAATGGGTGATTATCTAATTAAGAAATATCATTTAAAACGTATTATTAATGAAAATTTGTTAGACGGTGCGCCGCCTGATGATGTAGATATATATTTCTTTAACCCTAAAAATAATAATTATAAACCGTTTAGTAAATCGGAATGTAATAGGCTTATTATTCTTGAAGATAAAGAATTAAGAACCAATGCACGTAAAGAGGTATGGGAGTACATCAAAAGTATAACTAGCGATTGTTATATTACTGATCCTCATATAGTAGGGTGTTTGAATTGCCTTGTTAATATAAGGACTGGTGAAATATTACATAAAACACCAGGTACGATATTAAGAAACTACATACCTGTTAAGTATGATCCTAAAGCCTTAGAAAATGAAGTACTAGATACATTCATGAATAATCTGTTTGGTGATGATAGAGAAATGCATACATTTATTTATCAGATTATTGCATATGGGTTATGGCCTGACAATCATCTACAAAAATTCTTTATTTTGTTTGGTGAGGGCGGTAACGGTAAGAGTACCTTTCTTAACTTATTAAAACTATTTTATGGCCGTGAAAATATTAGTATATTAGGCCTGGTTAAATTTGGTGATGATAGGTATATCGGTAGTCTTTATGGAAAAATGGTTAATCTAGGTGATGATATAGAGGCAAGTGCATTGTTAGAAAGTGCAGTGCTTAAAAAGGTTGTTAGTGGTGAACCTGTACATGCTAACCCTAAATTTGGCCTTATGTTTGCCTTTGTAGTAACACAAAAACTATTATTTTCAGCTAATTCAGTACCACGCATTACAGATACATCGCAAGGCATGGCAGATAGACTTATCGTTATACCATTCACGCAGCGTATTAGGGGAACGGATACGGCAGTACCTAATATAGTACAAGAAATTGTTAAAAGTGGTGGTTTATCAGTGCTGCTAAATAGAGTATTAAAAGAGGTACCTAATATTATAGATGGAATTTATATACCTCAATCAGTGCAAGAGGCTACACAAAAACATATGGTTGAAACAAATCCAGTAGCATTGTTTGTTAATGAAATGAATGATCAAGGCTGGCGCGTTGATACTGGTAGTAGTTTTGAGGCGTTAGCAGTTACTAGAAATATCTATGATTTAACTACCGTACAAGTCTATAACCTCTATAAAGAGTGGTGCAAGGAAAATGGATATAAGCCATTGGCAAATAATACGTTTGGGCGTGAATTGGGTAGATTAGGATATGAAAGTGTTCAAGTAGGTACTGGTTTATTACGTGGTAAGCGAGCATATCATAAAAATGAAACTGTAACATGTATGTAACACGTTTTAATATTTTACCTGTTACATCAAAAATATAGATAGTACCTATATTTATAGTATGTTGTAACAGGTGTAACAGGTATTTTTATATTAATAGGATAATTTATATATAACTTAAAATATCATATATAGTTTTGCCTATAAACATGTTACACCTGTTACATGTGCATAAATTCTAGTATATATGCTGTTACATTACCTGTTACAAACCTGTTACAAAAGGAGCATATATGAAAAATACAAGGAATATTGTAATACAAGAAAATTCATTAGAGCGGGTAGTTATTGGTATTGATGACGCTATCCAGGCTGTTATTACCTTTAATGAATGTTTATTTGATGAGGTTGAAGGACAACAAATTACTCATGTTGAATGTGAGATCAAACCTTTAGAAGAGGAGTAAAAAATGACTAAAGAAATGCAATATTTAAAATCAAACATTGAATTACAAGAGCTAAGCCTTAGATGTATTGATAGATTTAATAATAAAGAAATTGATATATATGATGTTGTGGCCACTATAACATTAGCAGCCTTTAAAAAAGGTTTAAAAGCAAGTATTTATGATTGGGGAGAGTAGCAATGAATGTATTAGAGCGTTATGAAGAGATACCAGGCCTAAAAAATGAATATCTTGATAAGATAAAATCAGTAGTGAATAGACATACTAACAAAGTAACTTTGTTAGCCTTGACTAAAACAGAATTTAATATTATTCAAGATGAATTCGGTAATATGCTAGATATTACAGTTACTTGTGAGCATATTTTTAATAATAAACAATTGATTGTTACGGCTGTTTTAAGTAGGAAAGAGCTATGAAGATACATTTCTCATGTAGTAATGAGGCGGAATATATCCGCCTCAATCCTATCATAAAGTTATTGATAAGTGATAAAACATTAAAGTATAGAGAAAAAGTAGATAAAGACGGTAGAACGCATATTTACTTTATTACTAAAAAGGCCTAGTTATACCTAGGCCTACATATTGTATCTTGTTTTAATACTATGTATAATGAACTTAAATGATATAGAAAGAGGGCAAATATGAAGAAAAATAAAAAGAAAAATAAAAAGAAGGATATACCAATCTTATGGGTGGACGATAGTCAATATGCTGATTTACCTATAACTAAAAATTCTGATAAAACAATTACTAAAGAAGAACAGGAACAAATCGATGAGATGTTAAAAAAATATAATTTTTAAGCACATGCATAGTTGTATGTGCTTTTTGTTTGCGCTTAATACTATATAAACACTATCAATTTTGTACTGAAAAATAGCGATAGATGTAGTTATTATGTAGATTAATCTAAGGATACCCCCCTATTGATTTTTAGTAAAATATGGTATAATTAAGACAATCAAATACAGTAGTACCGCAATCACACAACAGATTGAACGCTTATTAAAGCATGGGAATAGATAGGTTTTATCTTATTTACGCCCATGCTTTTTTTGTTTGATCGCATCGCCTACAGTTAAATCATTGTAAACCTCCATATATTACATGACAAATAAAGCGCGAGAACGTGTATTTGAAGTAATAGCTTTTTGGCTATAAGTATATAAGTTATTGGCCATATATTATGGCAATCCTCCAAATGACTTATATATTATTCACTGCACTAACAGGAAAAATAGGAGTAATCAAAATGACTGAAAAAAACAAAGAAAAACTGTTTACGCAAGCTGAAGTAGATAACATTGTAAAAGAACGCCTAGAACGTGAGCGTAAGCGCTATAATAGCGATAACGACATGGTGGAAACGTTACAAAAAGAACTGGTAACGGTAAGGGCTGAATTACAAGGCTTAAAGGCTGATAATGAGGCCAAAGCTACAGCGTTAAAAGCGGAACAGGTTAATAAAACTATCATTCAAGAATTAGAAAAGGCCAACGGCATTAATCCTACAGAGCTTGCACGATTATTTATTAATAATACAAGTGTAGACGATAAAGGGAGTGTAATTTATACCGATGATAGCGGTAACAGTGTACCTATTGGCGAACACATCAAAGAATGGGCCAGTAAATCAACATGGGCAATTAAAGATAATCAAAAGGCCGGTAGTGGTTTTGGAAGTGGCTTATCATGTAGTTCTCGATCTATAGGGAATGATGAATTACGCGATGCTTTTGGCCTTAAATAGAAAGGTTAAATATGGCTATTGAACTAGCAACTCAATTTTTGCCCTATGTAGACGAGCAATTTAAGGCAGAGTCAAAACGGCAAGTAATAACAAACAATGACTTTGAATTTACAGGCGCGCATAGCGTCAAAGTATACAAAGTTACAACAAGCGCCATGAATGATTATGATCGTGAGGGTACAGGTGCAAACCATAGCCGATACGGTCAAATTCAAGGCTTAGACGCTACAACAGAAGAATTTACATTGAAAAAAGACCGATCCTTCACATTCGCTCTTGATAAATTAGATGTAGATGAAACAAAAGCAGCATTGCAAGCAGCGGCGGCGCTTGCCCGTCAACTTAGAGAAGTAGTAATTCCTGAAGTTGATACTTATGTATATGGTAAAGTTGTAGCAGGTGCAGGTACTACAGAAACAGGCGCATTAACGGATAAAAATGTATATGACGCTATTTTAAAGGCTACTGAAGTACTTGATACTGCTGAAGTACCAGAAACAAACCGTGTTTTATTGGTAACTCCTGATACATATACAATTATGAAAAAGAACGCCTCTATTGTCATGGCTACAGATGTAGGCCAGGATATGCGAAAATTGGGCGTTATTGGCATGTTAGACGGTGCTACAATTATCAAAGTACCTAAAATTAGACTGCCTGAGGATGTTAATTTTGTTTTAGTTCACCCGTCCGCAACGGTTGCTCCAGTAAAACTTGAAGATTATAAAATCCATCAGGATCCACCTGGTATTAGTGGTAATCTAGTAGAGGGGCGTATTGCATATGACGCCTTTGTCTTAGAAAATAAAACTAAAGGTATCTACGTACACAAAGCAAAATAACACCATAAGAGGGCGAAATCATTCGCCCTCTTTCTTTATATATAGAAAGGCATAATATGAAAGAAAATAAGCGGTTATCGTTTCGATTTTCTACACCGCAGCAAGTAAGAAAGTCATTAAGCCGTGTAAATAATATGGTGGCCAATGGCGAAATGGATAGTAAGAGAGCCAATACTATTATTGTAGGGGCCAATACTATATTAGGGGCTATTAGATTAGACGAGCAACAAAAGCAAATAGAGAAATTAGAGGAGTTAGTAAATGAATTTACTGAATAAATTAACTAAAAAAGTAAATCAAAAGGCCGCTCTCAAGAGTAAAGCGTTAAAGGAAATAGAACGATCTAAATTCTTGGCTACTATACCAACGGGATTATTAAAGCGCTGTATATCAAACTGTAAAGTAGAACAAGATAGAGCGTGTAATGAGGTTATAGCACTGCATAAGAAGTACTGTGAAGAAAATAACATCAAAGATAATTTCATGTGAGGGCGGCATATGACGGATTGTATTTATGTAGATGCAGATATAAAGAAACAAATCATAAGTAGATTGAAAGAATACGCTTTAATTAGTGAGCGCCGTAGAATGTTATTAGGTGAGTTAAATGATATGAATCTTTACAATCCTAATACTTCTCAAATAAAAGCTACTCCTGGCGGTAAGAATAAAAAGACAGATATATCTGATTTATTAGTCAGGAGAGAGAAAAAAAGAGAGGCTTATACCATGATTAACATTATTTATTCTGCATGCTGTATATGTATATATGATCTGCCAATTAATGAAAGAGCAATAAAGAGCCTAATTCGTTATATAAATGGCGAAATTCAAGGCAGGGCTTCATTGCTTAATAAAGTAGCTGCAGAAATTGCTATGACTTGCAGCGATAGCGATATTGATAGATATTTACCTAGCATGCTGAAAAGTGCAGTAAAATAAAACACCCTACTAACATAGTAAGGTGTAAGAGATGATTATATGATTTTGTAAAATGTCATGGGGCAATAAATGGGGCAAATACCACCATATAATAGAGAATGATTGATACATAAAATTTACTCAATAATATAAGAAAACCTAGATAACATCTATATTATGTGTATCTAGGTTTATCTATTGTATCTCTATCATTATCATTTAAAAGAATGGCAGAGGAGGAGGGATTTGAACCCCCGCGCCGGTTGCCCGACCTACCGCATTTCGAGTGCGGACCCTTCAGCCTCTTGGGTACTCCTCCGTGCTTTACGACGCTCTTTAAAGAAATCTTTCATCAATTGGCTACATTCATCAGCGAGGATGCCTGCTTGCAATTGTGGCTCATGGTTTAGTCCCGGATGGGATAGCACATTAAACAGTGATTCTACGGCGCCTCCTTTGTAGTCGCTAGCACCATATACAACGCGATCAATACGGCTGTTAATAATGGCCCCTGCGCACATAGGACACGGCTCTATCGTAACATACAGGGTGCATCCAGTCAACCGCCAGCGCTTTAGGCTATTACAGGCCTCACGGATGACGAGAACCTCGGCGTGAGCCGTTGCATCATGATCCAGTTCACGGCGGTTATGATGACGTGAAATGACTTGATTATCGTGGACCAAAATGGCGCCAATAGGGATTTCGCCAAGGGCATACGCTTTTTTTCCTTCTTCGATAGCAAGGCCCATAAAGTATTCGTCACGACTGCGCTCGTTCATTGTATTAAGTTCGGTTGAATCCATTAGGTCTTTTGTCATTATTGCACCTCTTAATGTATAATATCTTACATAGAGTCTATCATATTTTATCGTATTTTTGCGAATAGATTTAATCGTTGTGTCAGTTGCTTGTGTGAGGCTAGTATGGATATTATTTGGTATATGTTTGACATGATTGGTACCATCGCATTTGCCGTTTCTGGGGCACTTGTGGGTGTGTCCCGTAAAATGGATATTTTTGGCATGGCCGTGCTCGCGCTTGCTACCGCTATAGGTGGTGGCGTAATTCGTGATGTACTGTTAGGCTATTTCCCGCCCAATTCACTTCGTAATGTAGTGTACGTTACGGTCGTCCTCGCGGTAACCTTTATTGTATTTGTCATTTATAACAGTCGTTATCATCGCAACATAATGGGACCTCGCAGTAGGGCTAGTTATTTATTTGCCGATGCTCTTGGCTTAGCATCCTTTACCGTTACGGGTGCCTCTGCAGGGTATACACTATATCCGGACTTGCCTATATTCATCGTATTGCTTGGTACCATTACCGCTGTAGGTGGTGGCATTCTGCGCGATATGTTGGCGCAGCGCGTGCCTTCCGTACTGAAAGAAGACGTATATGCGTTGCCAAGCATTATTGGCGGTATAGCCTATTATCTACTGGTAATTAGCGATTGGGCGAGCCAAGCCGTATATGGTGCTTTCACTATTGTGCTTGTTATTCGTCTACTAGCTATAAAATATCACTGGAGCCTGCCTCGTGTCAGATAATAATTGGTTTTATGCGATATATTTGCCAAATTATGACTAAGTGATATAATTGTAATATTAGTTATTTTTTTATGATTGTATCCCTTACAACAGTTGTGAAATGGTACGCACAAGCGTGCTTGATAAAGGAGTTTAACCTATGTCTAAAAAATGGTTGAAAGTAGCGTTAATGGTTACGGCTATTGCTACGGGTACATCCATTCAAGTTGATGCGGAAACTGTGTTATATGTTCCGCAAGATGATCGTCCAGTAAGCCTACAATATACAGTTGATACTGCAAAGGCAGCGGGAATGACGGTGTTAACACCACCACAAAATTTGATTTCTGGTAAAACCTACAAAGGGCAAGCCGATCAAATCTGGAATTGGGTAGAGCAAAATGCGGGCCGTGCCGATGTTATGGTATTGAGTACAGATACCTTAATCTATGGTGGCCTTGTGGATTCTCGTAAACATAATTTGCCATTGAGCACATTGGAAAATCGTTTAAAACGCATCGAAGCGCTTAAGGCAAACCATAAAAATATACGCATTTATGGTTTTGGTACCGTAATGCGTTCTCCACGCGCTAGTGGGGGTGGTACAGAACCATCCTACTATGCAGATTATGGTCCAACCATATTCCAAATTGCTGCACTACAAGATAAATTGGATGCAGGCACATTGACACAAGCGGAAACGCAAAAATTGATGAGCTTGCAAGCCTCTGTCCCTGTAGAATATCTACAAGACTGGTTCTCTCGCCGTCAAAAAAATATGCAAGTGAATAAAGACTTGATCGATGAAGCGCGTAATGGTGTCTTTGCATACTTTGCATTGGGCCATGATGATACATCCCAATTGTCTCAATCCGCATTAGAAGGACGCTATTTAAATCAATACTCCAAGGGTATTCCACGTACACAATATGGCAGCTTCCCTGGGGCAGATCAACTCGGTTTATTGTTGATGGCTCGTTCTCGTACCGATGAAAGTGCGGAAAAACCTACGTTCTCCGTTATCTATCCACTTGGTGGTGCCGGCAAAACATTGCCAGGTTACGAAGACCAAACCGTTGATAAAACGATTGCGGAACACGTAGAAGCCGTTGGTGGTACGATGACAACTGCAGGTAAACCAACTGTTCTTCTCGCTGTTAATACACCGCTTTCTACGAGCACATCCGAATCTGAAACCTTTGGTAACTTCCCAATGATTTCTCAAGCTACGACTGCCTTTGTAGATCGTATTCAACAAGCTACGGAACAAGGTGTAAACGTGAGCATTGCGGATATTGCCTATAACAATGGCTCTGATAATACCTTGTTAGGCGCTTTATATAAACGCGATTTACTCTATAAAATCGGCGCTTACAATGGCTGGAATACAGCAAGTAATACGGTAGGCTATGCGATTGCACAAGGCTTATTGCTACAAACTATGTCCCCAGAAGGACATCGCGATATGTTGACCCAACAATATTTGGATAACTGGGCATACCAAGCGAATATCCGTAAGGATATTTATCGTATGCAAGATTCCATTCGTACCGACAATGTACGCTACTCTGGTGATTTGAATTCAAAATTAGAAGAGTATTTACAAGAACGTGTACAAGATTTCAGTGAAACTTATTTGAAGGTAGACCCTCGTACAGTTAAGGCTACATTCCCATGGGGCCGTTTGTTTGAAACGGATATTACTGTTTATGATAAACCAGTAGTACCTCTTCAAAAAGAAATTCGTATGCAACGGGAAGCAGAAGCGAAGAGACAAGCTGAAGCTGCAGCAGCTGCTGCGGCTGCACAAGCCAATGGCCAAGCACAAGCTGCTCCAGCTGTGCCAACTACAACAACTCAAGCTGCACCAGCTGCAACTTCGACAACGGTAGTACATCAAGCAGCGACTTCACCGCGCATCGTTCCAACACCGGCCGCTGTGCCGCAACAATAATCGCCTATGAAACGATCGTTTTTGCCTGAAATAACCTATATGCGTGGCCTTTGTATGCTCGGCGTTATCGGCATTCATGTCGGCTCCTATGCATTACAAAATCCGTTCGTTAATTTACAACTCATTAGCGTGTTGGAAA
>OGKO01001721.1_pt1 | contig 11880 bp, 10 predicted proteins | sample 1572451 | NCBI WGS metagenome assembly OGKO01 (sample SAMEA2582089, study PRJEB24529) | metagenome | biome: Human gut stool | place: China | collected 2011 | reverse complement strand
GGTCTCGCCGCCGTTTAAATCAGCGAATTCCAGTGCTGTTCCGTAGAGACGTTCTGTCTGGACCGGGTTTACCTGATAGAACGATAGCGGAGAGATCCGATATTCGATGCTTCCGATCTTATCCGTGATATAACCCGGCCCGTAGAGATTTTTGATCTCAGTTCCCAGGATCACGTTTGTCTTTTCCATATTGAAGGACAGGGAGATACTGTCCGCGCCGGCTTCACGCATCCGCTCGATGAACTCTTTCTCATGGGGCAGTTTCTTTCCGTTGATCACGAGACATACCATGTGCTCGCCACTGGCGAAACCTTTTCTTAAGAGAACATGGCGCACAAGTCCCTTGTGGTTTGCCTCATCATAAGGTTCCACACCAAAATCTTCCATGAATTTTAACACTGCCGCCAGATAATCTTTATTTTCCGCACATCCAAGCAGGCAGTCCAGCTCCGGTACCGGGATCAGGGAGTGGGTCCGTCCGGCAAAGAATCCTGCCGTCGGTTTTCCGTCTTTTCCGCGGCCGATCGGGTACTGTGCCTTGTTTCGGTATCTCCACGGGTCTTCCATTCCGATGATCGGTTCCATGATGACTGCGTCCGGCACTCCTGCTGCCTGGTCCGCCTCCTCTGGCAGGAACAGGTTTTCCATGCCGCCGATGCGTTTTAAGTGGTTGTATACTTTCTTTTCCTTGAATTTTAACTGTTCTTTATAATCCAGTTCCTGAAGCTGGCATCCGCCGCAGGCTCTCGCCACCGGACATTTCGCCTCCACGCGGCCTTTTGCCGGGGTGATGACGCGCACAAGGCGGGCAAATCCGTAATTTTTTTTCATTTTCATGGCTGACGCCTCGATCGTATCCCCGATCAGGGCATCCTTCACGAACCAGATATATCCATCCACGCGGCCGATGCCTGCACCGTCCTCTCCCATATCCTCGATGGTCACTGTAAATTTATCGTTTTTCTTGATTTCCATAATTCGTTCCTTCTATATAAATATTCTTGTTGTACATTTTTATCGCTGAGCCCACTCTGTCCTTTCACCTCACTAACCCAAACTAATAGCGTATATCCCGTACTGAGAATATACCGAATACACAAAGTGCAGAACAGACCTAAAAATAAGACTCAATGCTCAGTTTTTCTTAAGTATACAAGAATTACTCCCGCATTTGCAACCCCCATCACATAAACGAACGTGAAAATCTCTGCCCTATACCGCATACAGGCAAAACAACAGTGAAAAAGTGAATCCGCTCCGCATTTTCAAAGGAGTCACGTTTTTATGTCAATACAAAAAACCGGCTCCCCGCGCCCCGAAAACTCCCATTCAGAAGTCCCCGGAACCGGAAAACCGGTTTTCGAATATCAAATATATAAGTTATACATTATGTAAACCGCAATTTATGCTCTTACTTCAGAACCTGCCTTCTTGCTTAACAGCTCCTTACCGGATGTAACAACGATGATCACACCGAGAACCATAAGAAGGATCGCAACGATGAGCTGAAGTCCTTCAACCATAAATACTGCAGTACCTGCGCTGAATGCACCTACAAGAGCGATGGTTCTCTGAACCAGTGCTGTGAAGGTTACGCAGAGCATGATCACGCACGGTACGATCAGGGTCTTGTTCTGTCTTCCTGTTACCTTTAAGAATACACAGAGAGTGATCAGAACCAGAGCGCTTAACAGCTGGTTTGCGCTTCCGAATAACGGCCAGATGTTGGAGTAGCCGACTCTTGTAAGGATGTAGCCGAATGCAAGTGTGATGATCGTGGATACATATTTGTTGCAGAGGAATTTTCTCCAGCCCTCTGCGTTCTCCATATCGTCTACGGAGAAAAGCTCCTGGAAGGACATGCGTCCGATACGTGCTACCGCATCAAGGCTTGTAAGGGCAAGAGCGGATACACACATGGTCATAAAACACTGTGCAATGTAGATCGGAAGACCGAACATCTCAAGAAGTCCGGCAACACCGGAGGAGAAGATCTGGAACGGAGTTCCTACTGCTGCAGTACCGTCAGCGGCTGCAGCTGCGCCTGCTACGCAGAGTGCAAGTACGGCTAAGAGGCTCTCAAGAACCATAGCGCCGTAACCAACTTTTAACATATCTTTCTCGTTCTCAACGGTCTTGGAGGAAGTACCGGAGGAAACAAGGCTGTGGAAGCCGGAAACTGCACCGCAAGCCACGGTGACGAACAAGATGGGAAACATGGTGCCCAGCTTTTCGTTGGTAAAGCCGGTGAACACAGGCAGGTTCATGGTGGGGTGTGCAACCAGCAGGCCAACCACAGCACCCACGATCATAGCCACGAACATAAAGGTGGTCATGTGGTCACGGGGCTGCTTGAGCAGCCACATGGGCAGCACGGCAGCAAAGAAGATATACACAAAGGTGATGTAGCTCCAAGCGGCCTTACCCAGGATCAGGGGCAGGTTTGCGCCGATGACAAAGGACAGCACGATGAACACGATGCTGATAACGCTTTCCTTCCAGCCGGAGAAGTTGAACTTCTTCTGCAGCAGGCCAAAGACAACGGCAAATACCATGAACATGATGGACACCATACCGGCAGCGCCGTTGGTCTTGGCAGCTTCAACCATTGCGCCGTCTGCGCCAAAGGCATTGAAGGTGCCGGCAACCATGTCTGCAAAGGCAGCAATGACGATGCCGCAGAACAGCCAGCAGAACAGCAGGAACAGCTTGCGGCCGGTCTTGCCGATGTACTTTTCGATCAGCATACCCATGCTCTTGCCGTCGTTCTTAACAGAAGCATACAGGGCGCCAAAGTCGGTAACAGCGCCGAAGAAGATGCCGCCCAGCAACACCCACAGCAGCACCGGCAGCCAGCCGAAAGCGGCGGCCTGAATGGCGCCGGTAACAGGGCCTGCACCGGCAATGGAGCTGAACTGGTGAGCAAACACCGTCCATCCGTTGGTGGGCACATAGTCCCGGCCATCCTCGTGGACGACTGCCGGGGTCTTGGCTGCGGGGTCGATGCCCCATTTGTTAGCCAGCCAGCGGCCGTAAAGCACATAAGCGCCAAACAGGCACACCGCTGCGATCAATACGATGACCAGCGTATTCATAGATTTCTACCTCTTTCCTTTTTTCACTCCGCAACAGGTTCGGAACGTTAAGGTGTATCTGAAAACAAAGAAAATGACGAATATTTCGCAAGTACAAGCGGGATTTAAGGCTGTTTAACGTAAAAGCCAGCTGTGCTTGTAGAAATGGGCTAAATTTTCGACTTTTCAGATACACCTTGGACTGCCGCCCGGCAAAGTACTTTCCCGGAGCGTAAAAAACCTTCGTCCTCAGCACATGACCGGTTTCCCGGCCACACTCCGAAGACGAAGGCTTCTGCTCCCGCCTGCCAGGGCAGGGGCATTACTCCGCGGTACCACTTCGCTTGCTGTGTTAAAACAGCCACTCTCCCACGCATGGTACACTGACCATGCTGCCCGATAACGTGGGCTGGACGGCACCGTGCTACTAAGGGGCACAAAACCCGGTTCACACAGGCTGCTCGCAGGCGAGGGTCTTCTGCTCCTGACTGCCGCTTTTTCACCCGAGAAGCAGCTCGCTGAAAGAGGGTGATGCAGAAGATCATGTCCTGTTCCTTGCATTTGCTGAATGATTGTGTCCTACTTTATTCCCGTTTTCATCAATTGTCAATATTTTCGTCACAAGTTCAGAGGATGCGCCAATTCAAGCCATTTTCTGGGAATAATTTTTAGATGATTTTCTTTCATGTGTGAAGAGAATAAAACTAAACACATCTATAATTGAAAACCATTCACCCGCAGCTCTTGACTTTCACACTTTGAAGTGCTAAAGTAATAGCATGCAGAATATTCCGCGCGGCAGAACTGTCCGCTTTGCCCGCTGCCGCCGCTGTTATAATAAGGAGAAAAACAATGGCTGAAAAAAATTCCAGAAGAAACGAGACGACGGACGCGCTCTTTGATGCCATCCTCAGTCTGGAGAGCCGGGAAGAGTGCTACGCCTTTTTTGAGGATCTGTGCACTGTAAAGGAGATCTCGGATATGGCACAGCGCCTGCAGGCGGCAAAGCTGCTGCTGGATGGTGCCACCTACGAGCAGATCGTCAAGGCGGTGGAGATCAGCACCGCCACCATCAGCCGCATCAACCGCTGCATCCAGTACGGCTCCGGCGGCTACCGCGATACCATTGAGAAGGTGCGCGCACAGGCAGAAAAGCAGTAACGGCCGCACCCGCCGCAGCATAGGATAGGGCACACGACCGGAAAGGAAGGTTTTGCCCTATGATGATCGATACACCCTGCACCCGTTCTCAGTGCCCGGAGATGCCCAAGGTCAGCCTGGATCAGGCTGTTGTGGATCTGATGGAAAGCATTGCCCTGCAAGAAACGGCGCTCAGCCACATCCTGTGCGCCGAAAGCCGGAAGATGCAGAAAGCCATGGATCTGGACGGTCTGGATCTTTGCAAGCTGCTGGAGGTGAACGACTCTGCCACCAACATGGTGCACGCCGTCGCAAACCTTGAACTGGTGCTCAAAGATAAGCTGGAGTTCGTTTCCAACAACCTCTATGTCCCGGGGGACAGCAGCTGCCCGTCGCCTGCGCAGTAACGCTTTTGCAGGGGACGGTCTCTGCTGCAATTTGATCCGTGAAAATGCAAAGCCGGGCAGCCCGCGGGCTGCCCGGCTTTGTGCTGCCCCGCTCTGCCGCATGAAAGGCTGCTGCACAAAAAACGGTGCGGCAGCCTCCTTTTTTAGGAAAAATCTGCATAAGAGACAGAAAAATCTTTTGTTGGAATTGCTGATGTATCAAATCTGTGCTATACTATTGGATGTATCACCATGAAAGCGAGGAATATAACATTGCTGCATTATGATGCGATCCTATTTGATGTGGACGGGACGCTGATCGATTCAGCCCCCGGTATCATTCATACATTGCAAGAGGTTTTCTGCACCATGGGTGTGGATGTATCCGGCGTAAACCTGCGCCGGTATCTGGGCCCGCCCCTGCGCAAAAGCTTCGGCGAACACTTTACCGACCCGGCGCTGATCGAAAAAGCTACCGACCTTTACCGCACGAGTTACGCGGTGAAGGGCAGTCACGAGTGTGCCGTGTTCCCGGGTGTTCCGCAGATGCTGCAACGCCTGAAGCAGGCAGGCTTTCTCCTGTGCACCGCTACCTCCAAGCCCACCAAGGTGGTCACGCCCATTCTGGAAGAGCAGGGGCTGGCACAGTATTTTGATTTTATCGGCGGTGCCTCTATGGACGAAAGCCGGGACACCAAGACCGAGGTCGTGCGTTATGTGCTCAGCCAGCCCGCCTTGCAGGGCAAGCGGGTACTGATGGTGGGCGACCGTAACGATGATATGCGGGGCGCTGCCGACTGCGGTCTGGATGCTGCCGGTGTGCTGTACGGTTACGGCAGCCGGGAAGAGCTGGAACCCTTCCATCCGGTGCTGCTGGCCGAAAGCTGCGCCGACCTTACCGACCGGCTGCTGGCAGCCCGGGTATGACAGGAAGTTTCATTCCTTCGGAAGGAGAATGGATAGAATATGAGAAGCAATAACCAAAAGGAGAATCAGGCGCTGACCCCGATGCAGAAGCAGGCAGTGCTGGTGTGCATCGTGTGTGCACTGGCGGCGCTGCTGACCATCGGTATCACTCTTACCATGCTCAAGCGGGGCAAGAACCCGACGGAGCAGCCGGGGGATTCTTCCATTATTACCCCCGCGCCCGCCCCGGAAGGGGAGGAGGATATCTCCGACCACTACCAGATCAACGAGACTTCCAGCGCACTGCTCACCGGGACTGCTGATGCCGGCAATGCCTATCAGGAGCAGACCCTTTTTATCGGCGATTCCAACACGGTGCGTCTGTACGCCAACGGTCTGATCTCGCTGCAGCAGTTCTGCGCGAAAGAGGGCATTGGCACCAGTGCCGCCCTGAACGAAGGCATCGTCACCTTCAAGCGGGACGATAACCGCTACACCATCGCACAGGCAGTGGCAAAAATGAAGCCCCGCCGGGTGGTCATCATGCTGGGTACCAACGATAACGGCATGAATACCGAGGACTTTATCAGCAACTACACCGCGCTGGTGCAGGCCATTCAGGCCAGCTATCCCTATACCGATATCATCGTCAACACGGTGCCGCCGGTCCCGTCCAACCACTCCAACTACCCCAACATGGACCAGACCCGTATTGACGATTTCAACATGGCGCTGCTGACCATGTGCGAGCAGCTGGGGGTCAAGTTCCTCAACTCTGCCGAGGCGCTCAAGGACGCCAACGGCTACGGCAATGTGGATTACTACCAGAGCGGGGACATCCACCTCAAGCCCGCAGGCCTGAAGGTGCTGCTGAAGTATCTGCGCACCCACGCCTATGAGACCGAGGATCGCCGCCCGGATACCAATAATATCCCCACCCGCGCCGAGTATACCGCTAACCCCAGCTCTGCCGTGGAAGCACCCAGCAGCTCGGAGGAGATCTCTTCCTCGGTCGTTGAGGAAAAAACGGAGTATCAGGCCGGTTACCGTGTGGATAAAACCGGCGGCGGCACCCTGACCTGCGGCAATGAGAGTGGCAAGTCCCTTACCGTCAAGGTGACCAGCGCCGCCCAGACTGTTACTGTGACCGCAGTGCCGGAGGACGGCTATGTGTTCGTCAAGTGGAGCGACGGCGTAACTAAGCGCACCCGCACCGATACCAATTTTGACCAGAACGTGGATGTGACTGCGGTGTTTGCGGCAGCCTCTATCCACATCAGCAGCAGCGGCAAGGCTGTGCTGGGGGATGCCTACACCTTTAAAGCGACCCTCAAGGGCAAGTATCTGGATGCTTCCAGCATTCGCTGGTATGTCAACGGCAGCGAGGTAACACAGGCTGCCGGTAAGACCACCGTAAAGGGCGAGGTAGACCCCTCTATGGTGGGCGGCACCTTCCGAGTGTACGCCACCGCCAGCTATAACGATTGCACCGTGACCAGCAACAAGCTGGAGCTTGCGGTCAGCGGTGCAGCGTCCAGCTCGTCTAGCAGCACCAGCAGTTCCGGTGCATCCTCTAAGGAGGATAAGCCTGCTTCTTCCAAGGATGAAACGTCCTCCTCTAAGGAAGATAAACCGGCCTCTTCCAAGGAAGAAAAGCCCGCTTCTTCCTCCTCGAACGGAACTTCCGAAAGCACCGGCAGCTCCTCCAAGGTGGAGAAGCCCGCCTCCTCTGCGGCTTCTTCTAAGGAAGAAAAGCCTGCTTCTTCTTCGAAGAGCAGTTCCTCTTCCAAGGCGGACAAACCTGCTTCCTCCAAGCAGGAGCATGCAGCTTTCTCCAAGGAGGAAAAACCGGCTTCTTCTAAAGAGGAAAAGCCTGCTTCTTCCAAGACTGAGGCCAGCGCCAGCAAGGAAGCTGCCAACTGAGCGCACATTCCGCGCCCGCGCCGCATAGGCTGGCGGGAGAGGAAGGTGGAGCCCTTATGTACTTGGAAGCAATGCGCACGCCCTCCCTGCCCGGGGAGAATGACGTGACCGACGGCAGCGTGGATTACTACGACACCGACTGGGAAAACGTAGATAACAGCGCACTGGAGGAAGAAATGCAGAAATGCGGTCTGACGCCCTGCGAGGGAAAGACGCTGTGCCCGGACAACACCCCGGCACAAACAGACCTGTCTGCGTATGAAATCGTTTCTGAATAACGAGAAGCCAGCTCTGCCGGGGGTGGGGCTGGCTTCTCCCTGTTGATACACCAAAGTGGGAAATGCTGAAAAGAAAGTGAGATTCTATGGCAAAATATTATTGCATCCTGTTCGATGCGGACAATACGCTGCTCAACTTTGACGCAGCCGAAAACAAGGCGCTGGCCGAAACGCTGGTGAACTACGGCATCGAGCCGGACGCCGAGACCGTGCAGACTTACCGCACCATCAACGAGGAGCTGTGGCGGCAGCTGGAAAAAGGCCAAATTCGCCGCGAAAAGCTGTTCGGCGAGCGGTTCAGCCGCTTTTTAAAGGCCATTGATGCCGCCGGTGACGGCGTGGAGATGAACCGCTGCTATCTGGAGCAGCTGTCCACCCACCCGGACCTGATGAGCGCCGAGGTTCTGGATGTGCTGCGCGAACTTTCCGAGGTGGCAACGCTGGCCATCGTCAGCAACGGTGCCCAGAAGGTGCAGACCCGCCGTCTGGCTGAAAGCGGCGTGATGAACTTTATGGAGGACGTGTTCATCTCTGAGAAAATGGGCTGCGAAAAGCCCAATGCCCGCATCTTTGATGCTGCCCTGCGCGCGCTGGGCGTGGAGAACCGGGAACACGTTCTGATGGTGGGCGACAGCCTGCCCAGTGATATTCAGGGCGGCAGCAACGCCGGGCTGGATACCTGCTGGTACAACCCCAACCACGTCGAGAACCCCGGTAAGGTGATCCCTACCTACGAGATCGCCAGTCTGGAAGAGTTGTATCCGCTGGTGATGGAGCAGGAGGAGCTGGCCAATGTTGGCCTGAAGAACCGCCGCCACCAGTGCTGAAACTAGAAAAAGAACGGATAACGGATCAAAACTATGCTGATACATTTGGAAAAACTGGGTAAGACCTTTGGCGAAAAGGTGGTACTGCACGATGTGACCGCCAGTGTCGAGCGGGAGGACCGCATCGGCATCGTAGGACAAAACGGTGCAGGCAAGACCACCCTGCTCAAGATCCTTACCGGCGAATATCAGGACTACGAGGGCGAGTTCAGCGTGACCCACGGGGTAACGCTGGGCTATCTGGAGCAGAACGCAAAGCTGGACGCCACGCTGGATATCTACGGCGAGATGCGCGCCACCTTTGCTCCGGTGCTGGATGCCATGGCGCAGATGCAGATCTTGGAGCGCCGCATGGCTGCCCAGCCGGACAATGCCGACCTGCTGGCACAGCACGATGCCCTGCAAAACATTGTGGACGCCGCCGACGGCTACAACATGGACGTGAACATCAAAAAGGTGCTGTCCGGCATGGGCTTTGCGCAGGATACATGGCAGAAGAACATTGCGGTGCTCTCCGGCGGCGAGCTGACGCGGCTGCGTCTGGCAAAGCTGCTGCTGGAAAAGCCGGATGTCCTCATTCTGGACGAGCCCACCAACCACTTGGACTTTGCCACCATGGAATGGCTGGAAAATTATCTCAAGGGCTACTCCGGTGCGGTGCTGGTGGTCAGCCACGACCGCTATTTCCTCGATAATGTCTGTACAAAGATCTGGGAGGTGTCCTTCCAGACCATGACCACCTACAAGGGCAACTTCTCGGCCTATCTGCCCCAGAAGGAAGCTGCCGATGCCCTGCGCCAGAAGCAGCACGATGCCGATGTAGCACTGGCTGAAAAGCTGCAGGACTATGTGGACCGCAACCTTGTGCGCGCCTCCACCACCAAAATGGCGCAGAGCCGCCGCAAGCAGCTGGAAAAGCTGGAGATCACCGAGGCACCCAAGGACGAGACCAACCAGCTGAAATTCCGCTTTGAATATGACGTAGAACCGTGGAATGAACTGGTGATGCTGAAAAACCTCAGCATCAAGATCGGGGAGCGTACCCTGCTGGAGCCCTTTACCTATACGGTCTGCCGCGGGCAGCGGCTTATCATTGCCGGCCCCAACGGTGCGGGCAAATCCACCCTGATGCAGGTGCTGGACGGCAAGCGCCGCCCCTCCGGCGGCATGGTGCGGCTGGGCACCGGGGCGCGTCCCAGCATCTTTGCCCAGCAGCAGAACCGTCTGGGGCAGGGCAGAGTCATTGACGTCATCTGGAACAAGTACCCCCGCATGACCGAGCTGGAAGTGCGCAGCCACCTTGCAAAGCTGGGTTTTCGGGGCGATACGGTGTTCAAGCCCTGCGAGGCACTGTCCGGCGGCGAGCTGGCGCGTCTGCGCTTTGCAGAGATCGTGCTGGAACGCCCGAATCTGCTGTTTCTGGACGAGCCTACCAACCACTTGGACATCTATACCCGCGAAAACCTGACCGAAGCGCTGATGGCCTATACCGGCACCCTGCTGCTGGTTACCCACGACCGTCACCTGATGAACAGTCTGGCCTGTCCCATCCTCTATCTTGAGGACGGCAAGGCGGTGCTTTACCCCAGCTACGATGCCCTGATGGGACGTGCCGCCCCGGTGCAGGCTGCCCTGAAGGCTGCCGAGCCCGCCAAGACTGGCTACGGCAAGGAGCAGCGCCGCCGCCGCGCCGAGCTGCGCGCCAAGATCAAGGCCTGCGAGGACGAGATGGAGGCCTGCGGTGCACGCGAGGTGGAGCTGGACAACGAGATCAACTCCCCGGAGGTGTACAACGACCCCGATCTGCTGCGCCAGAAAAGCGATGAACTGAGCGACCTGCGCTTCCATCAGGAGGAACTTTTTGCCGCATGGGAAGCCGCCATGGAAGAGCAGGAAGCCTACGAGCAGACGCAGCAGCCCGAAGAATAAAGGAGCGTATCCTCTATGCCTAAAAATCACCGCAACTATCAAAAAACGCGGCACATCGCCCTGTCCGGCCTGCTGTTTGCGCTGGCCATGGCGCTTTCCTTCATCGAGGGAACGCTGGTCATCCCGGGGCTTTTGCCGGGCATGAAGCTGGGGCTTGCCAACATTGTGGTCATGTACGCTTTGTTCTTTATGGGGCCCCGGCAGGCATTGGTGCTGGATGTGCTCAAGGCACTGTTCGTCTTTCTGGTGTCCGGCTTCACGGCGGGCTTTCTCTCGCTGTGCGGCGGGCTTTTGTCCCTTGCGGTGATGTGGGTGCTGTACTATCTTTTGCCGGTGCGTCCCACATGGTTCATCCTGTCGGTCTGCGGCGCACTGGCGCATAACGCGGGGCAGCTGCTGGGCGCGGGGGTCATCATCTCCTCGTCCTTGTCGCTGTACTACGCGCCGGTCATGCTGGTGCTGGGGCTTGTCATGGGTGCGCTCACCTCGGTCACCCTGCGGGCGCTGCTGCCCGCGCTGGGCAAAATGGGCTTCAACACCCATGAAAACCGCCCCGAATGACCGACCATTCCGGCAAGGCAGTTGCATTTTGGCCGGAAATCTGTATAATAGGGAAACAACTGTATTTTTATTAAAAAAGACCCCAAAAGATAGCACTGCCGCAGCATGGAAACTCGAGCGGCAGTCGGGAGGTGTTTGTATATGTCTGAAAAAGTTACCATCAAGGTCGAGCGGAAGGAGCTCCATCTGCCCACCATCGCACTGCGCGGGCTGGTGGTGTTCCCCAACAACCTTGTTCATTTTGAAGTCGGGCGGGAAAAAAGCATTGCCGCCGTGGAGTGGGCTATGGCCAACAACTCCAACGTATTTCTGGTAGCACAGAAAGAGATGGAGACCAGCGAGCCCACCCAGCAGGACCTGTACACCTACGGCGTAGTGGCCGAGGTCAAGCAGGTGCTGCGTGTGTCGGACGAGCTGGTCAAGGTGCTGGTGGAGGGCAAGTACCGCGCCAAGCTGACCGAGCTGGATACCACCGGTGATTTTCTGCTGTCTGCCGTGCGCTCCGCGCCGGTGCGTGCCGCTAAGCCCGAGGAGGCTGTGGAGACTGAGGCGCTGCTCCGCGCCCTTAAAACCGGCTTTGACGAGTATCTGGGCATGAACCCGCGCCTTGCCAAGGACGTGGTGTTCACCATCGTTTCCAGCGATGACCCCATGTTCCTCACCGAATATATGCCGGCAAACCTCTTGTTCCGCTACGAGGACAAGCAGGCCGTGATGAACGAGAACACCCTCAACGGCCGTTTGCAGCGCCTTGTGGAGATGCTGCGCCGTGAATGTCAGGTGATGAAGATCGAAAAGGAAATCGCGGAAAAGGTCAACGAGTCCATGGACAAGAACCAGCGCGATTACTACCTGC
>OGKO01001708.1_pt1 | contig 11957 bp, 8 predicted proteins | sample 1572451 | NCBI WGS metagenome assembly OGKO01 (sample SAMEA2582089, study PRJEB24529) | metagenome | biome: Human gut stool | place: China | collected 2011 | reverse complement strand
CCGGACGATGATTATTATACCTGAAATTTCGATTTTGTAAAGGGGTAAATGCAAACTTTTTTGAAAAAATTGAAAAGTTTTTGTTTTATGACGTCTCTGCGCACAAAATAAGAACGACTTTTTTCGCGGTTTTCGCGCCGGAGGGCTGCACAGGGAAAGATAGAAAGAACATTTGACAAGTTTTACAACCTATGGTTTAATAAAAGAAAAGAACACAGGCGCTTATGCCCCAGAGATGCTGTTGTATTTCTTATATAATAGATAGGGCGGGCGCTTGCTTTGATTACAGGACGTCCTGCGCGGCACAGCTGCGGCGGGACGGGAGGAGCAGCATGGCAAGAAAACAGGAATATGGCAACGAGAGCATTACCTCGTTAAAGGGCGCCGACCGTGTGCGCAAGCGCCCGGCAGTCATCTTTGGCTCAGACGGTGTGGAGGGCTGTGCCCACTCGATCTTTGAGATCGTGTCCAACTCCATCGATGAAGCCCGTGACGGCCACGGCGATACCATCAACGTGACCCGCTGCAAGGACGGCAGCGTCATCGTGGAGGACTTTGGCCGCGGTATGCCCGTGGACTGGAACAACGGCGAGGGACGCTTCAACTGGGAACTGCTGTTCTGCGAGATGTACGCGGGCGGCAAGTACGGCGAGGGCGAGGATAACTATGAGTTCAGCCTTGGTCTGAACGGTCTGGGCTTGTGCGCCACCCAATACGCCTCGGCGTGGATGACCGCCGATATCTACCGCGATGGTTACCACTACCACTTGGACTTTAAAAAGGGTGAGAACGTGGGCGGCCTGCAAAAGGAACCTTACAAGGGACGCCGCACCGGCAGTATTATCCACTGGAAGCCGGACGATGAGGTGTTTACCGATATCGACGTGCCCGGCAGCTACTATAAGGATGTGCTGCGCCGTCAGGCCGTGGTCAACGCCGGGCTTACCCTCAACTTTACCGATGAAAAGGAAAAGGACCCCGCCACCGGCAAACCGTGGCACGAAAGCTGGTGCTACCAGAACGGCATCGCGGATTATGTGGCAGAAGTAGCAGGGGAGGACACCCTAACCCCCGTGTTCAGCTGCGAGAGCGAGGCTGTGGGCCGGGACCGCGAGGACCAGCCGGACTACAAGGTGCGCATGGGTGCGGCTTTTTGCTTCTCTAATAAGGTACAGCTGCTGGAATACTACCACAACTCTTCGTGGCTGGAGCATGGCGGCAGCCCGGAGCACGCGGTGCGCACCGCCTTTGTCTACCAGATCAACAAGTACCTGAAGGAAAAGAACTTGTACAAAAAGGGCGAGAGCGCCATCAGCTTTCAGGACGTGCAAGACTGTCTGGTATATGTATCCTCCAGCTTTTCCACCCGCACCAGCTACGAGAACCAGACCAAAAAGGCCATCACCAATAAATTTGTCTCACAGGCCATGACCGATTTCCTCAAGCATTATCTGGAAGTGTATTTTCTGGAAAAGCCGGAGGAAGCCCAGAAGATCTGCCAGCAGGTGCTGGTGAACAAGCAGAGCCGCGAACACGCAGAAAAAACGCGCCAGAGCATCAAAAAGACGCTGTCCACCCAGATCGACTTAGCCAACCGCGTGCAGAAGTTCGTAGACTGCCGCACCCGGGACGCCGCCCGCCGCGAGCTGTATATCGTAGAGGGCGACTCGGCTATGGGCGCGGTCAAGTCCAGCCGGGACAGTGAATATCAGGCCATCATGCCCATCCGCGGCAAGATCTTGAACTGCCTGAAGGCGGATTATGCCCGCATCTTCAAGTCGGACGTCATCGTGGACCTCATCAAGGTGATGGGCTGCGGCGTGGAGCTGGGCGGCAAGCACAACAAGGAACTGGCTACCTTTAACCTCGAAAACTTGCGGTTCAACAAGATCGTCATCTGTACCGATGCCGATGTGGACGGCTACCAGATCCGCACCCTTGTGCTGACCATGCTCTACCGCCTTACCCCCACGTTGATCAATAAGGGCTATGTGTATATCGCGGAGTCGCCTTTGTACGAGATCAGCACGAAGGATCGCACTTATTTCGCCTACACCGAGCCGGAAAAGGCCGCTTTTCTGGAAAAGATCGGGGACAAAAAATACACCATCCAGCGCTCCAAAGGCTTGGGCGAGAACGACCCCGAGATGATGTGGCTGACCACCATGAACCCGGAAAGCCGCCGCCTTATTAAAGTAATGCCCACCGATGTGGTGCAGACCGCGCAGGTGTTCGATATCCTGCTGGGCGACAATCTGGCAGGCCGCAAGGAGCATATCGCCCAGCACGGCGCAGAGTATCTGGATGATCTGGACGTGTCCTGATAAACAGAACGATACCGTGCCAAAGCCTTCCCCCGGATGGGGGAAGGTGGCGAGTTTACGAGCCGGATGAGGGCGTGGGTAGCAGCAATGCTTCTCAAAGGCCTGAATCACGGCCTCTGGACAGTATGAGGAAACACAATGGCAAAAAAATCGACCAAGAAAACCTTAAAGCCGGTGCGCCCGCAGCTGGGCGACGGCGTTGAAATTTTAAACGCAGGCAGCGTGCTGGAGGACCCCATTACCCGCACGCTGGAAACCAACTATATGCCCTACGCCATGAGCGTCATCGTCAGCCGCGCGCTGCCGGAGATCGACGGCTTCAAGCCGGCGCACCGCAAGCTGCTGTACACTATGTACGAGATGGGGCTGCTCAAGGGCGCACGCACCAAGTCTGCCAACATCGTGGGCAGCACCATGCACCTGAACCCCCACGGCGATGCCGCTATCTACGATACCATGGTGCGCATGGGCCGCGGCAACGAGAGCCTGCTGGTGCCCTTTGTGGACAGCAAGGGCAACTTTGGCAAGGCGTACAGCCGCGATATGTCCTGCGCTGCCGCCCGTTATACCGAGGCAAAGCTGGAAGGTGTGTGCGAGGAGCTGTTCCGGGATATCGACAAGGAGACCGTGGACTTTGTGCCCAACTACGACAGCACCACCACCGAGCCCACCCTTCTGCCGGTCACTTTCCCCACCATTCTGGCCAACAATACGCTGGGCATCGCGGTGGGCATGGCCTGCAACATCTGCTCCTTCAATCTGGCAGAGCTGTGCGCCACCACCGTGGCGCTGATGAAGGACGAGCACCACGATATCGGCACCACCATGCCCGCCCCGGACTTTGTGGGCGGCGGTCAGATCCTTTATGATGAAGCGCAGATGCGTGAAATTTACGAGAACGGCCGCGGCAGCGTAAAAGTGCGCGCCCGCTACAATGCCGTGCCCGGCGAAAATATGATCGAGGTCACCCAGATCCCGCCCACCACCACGGTGGAGGCCATCATGGACAAGATCGCGGAGCTGGTCAAGACCGGCAAGGTCAAGGAGATCAGCGATATGCGCGACGAGACCGACCTGAACGGTCTGAAGCTGACGCTGGATCTCAAGCGCGGCGTGGATGCCGACAAGCTGATGGCAAAACTGTTCAAGGCCACCCCGCTGGAGGACAGCTTCAGCTGCAACTTCAACATTCTGGTGTCCGGTCAGCCCCGGGTCATGGGCGTGCGGGAGATCTTGAAGGAGTGGACGGCCTTCCGCGTTGAGTGCGTGCGCCGCCGCACCTACTACGACCTGCACGGTAAGGAAAAGCGGCTGCACCTGTTGCAGGGGCTTGCCGCCATCCTGCTGGATATCGACAAGGCCATCCGTATCATCCGCACCACCGAGGAGGAGACCGAGGTGGTGCCCAACCTGATGATCGGCTTTGGCATTGACGAGGTGCAGGCCGACTATGTGGCAGAGATCAAGCTGCGCCATCTGAATCGGGAATACATCCTCAAGCGCACCGGCGAGATCGAGCAGCTGGAAAAGGACATTGCCGACCTGAACGATGTGCTGGCAAAGCCTGCCCGCATCCGCCGCATCATCATCAATGAACTGAACGATGTAGCGAAAAAATACGGAAAGCCCCGTTGCAGCGAAATTTTGTACGACCTGCCCGAGGAGGAAGCAGCCGCCGAGGAAGAAGCTGTGCCGGACTACCCGGTGACCGTGTTCTTTACCCGGGAGGGTTACTTTAAAAAGATCCCGCCCCAGAGCCTGCGCACCGCCGGTGCGCACAAGCTGAAGGAGGGCGACGAGATCATCCAGCAGCTGGAGACCCGCAACAACGTGGAGGCGCTGTTCTTCACCGACAAGCAGCAGGTGTACAAGGTGCGTCTGGCAGAGCTGGAGGACGGCAAGGTGGCCCAGATGGGCATCTTTATCCCGGGACGGCTGGGCATGGACGAGGGCGAAAACGTGCTGAGCATGGTCATCACCGGCGATTACAGCGGCTTTATGCTGTTCTTCTTTGCCAGCGGCAAGTGCGCAAAGATCCCTCTCAGCTCCTACGCCACCAAGCAGAACCGCCGCAAGCTGCTGAAAGCGTACAGCGATAAGGAGCCGCTGGCAAAGCTGCTCTACCAGCCGGAGGAGACCGAGCTTGCCATCCGCACCAGCGCCAGCCGGATGCTGCTGGTGGGTACGGCGCAGATCGCCGCCAAGACCACCCGCGACAGTCAGGGCGTGGCGGTAGTCACCCTGAAAAAGAATCAGACCATCGCCTCGGTGGTGCCGGCGGATACCTTGGAGCTGGCAAATTCCCACCGCTACCGCGTGCGCAGCCTGCCCGCCACCGGTGCGCTGATCCGCGCCGAGGACGAGGGCGAACAGATGAGCCTGCTGTAAAACGCTTTTTATTGAGAAATGGCTCCGCTTCGCTCTGCCATTCTTAGCGGAAATATTATTTTTATCTGACAAATCAGAAAAGGCTGCGGCCTTTTCTGATTTGCATTTTCACGAAAGGGGCCGTAGCGGAAAACGGCATTGCCTTGTTTTGACAGTAGCGATTCACTGCTGCTCCGAAAAGTCCCCTCTTGTGAAAATAGGGAAACGGAGCGCCCGCAGGCGCACCGTTTCCCTGAAAACAATAATATTCTTTCCGCTGTTATTGTCAGAGCGAAGCGGAGACAATTTTAAATCGTTTATCCTGAAAAGAGGAAGCAGTTATGCAAAATATCGACTTGATCTGTGTGGGCAAGCTGAACGCCAAATATTTTGCCGAGGGCGTGGCAGAGTACCAGAAGCGGTTGGCGGCCTTTGCCGCTTTCCGCATCATTGAGCTGCCGGAGGAAAAGATCGAGGAGAAAAACGCCTCGGACGCCGTGGTGAAAAAGGCGCTGGATAAGGAGGGCAAGGCCATCCTTTCCAATGTGCGCAAGGGGGCTGCCATCGTGGCCATGTGCATTGAGGGCAAACAGATCTCCTCCGGTGAACTGGCGCAGTTTCTGGCGCAGCGCGCAGGCAGCGGGGCAGGGGATGTGGCCTTTGTCATCGGTTCTTCCCACGGCCTGTCCGACGAGGTGAAAAAGGCCGCTGCCCTCAAGTTCAGCATGGGACGTATCACCATGCCCCATCAGCTGGCACGGCTGGTGCTCACCGAGCAGATCTACCGCGCCTGCACCATCAATGCGGGCATGAAGTACCACAAGTAAAAAGTTTTATTTTGGCTCCCGGAGCGTTCGCAGGCGCTCCGGGAGCTCTTTTTACAGAAACATGTAAAACCTGCCGGAAAAGCAATTTTTGGCTTTTCTTTTGGAGCAGTTTTTATTATACTGATAGCGTGGAGCATTCTATTACAAAAAGCAGCAAAAAACACAGGATGGAAGAACCATGAAAAAACACAGAAGAGGACTGCGGCTGGCTGCCTGTCTGCTGGCGCTGGCAATGTGCGCGGCGCTGCTTTGCGGCTGCCTGCATACCGGAAAAGCCGACAGCTATACGGCCACAATGCCGGTCATCGTGGTGGGCAGCGATAACTACCCGCCCTTCAACTATATGGGCACGGACGGTGCACCCACCGGCATTGACGTGGAACTGGCTACCGAGGCGTTTAAGCGGCTGGGCTACCGGGTGAAATTTGTGACCATCGACTGGGAAAAGAAGAAGGAACTAGTGGAAAACGGCACCATCGACTGCATCTGGGGCAGCTTTTCCATGGATGGCCGCGAGGCAGAATACCACTGGGCGGGGCCTTATCTGTACAGCCGTCAGGTGGTGGCAGTGCGCTCTGACAGCGACATCTACACCCTGCAGGATCTGGCCGACAAGGTAGTGGCGGTGCAGTCCACCACAAAGCCGGAGGAACTGTTTTTGAACGCAGAGCAGAACGGTCTGCCCCAGCTGCGCAGGCTGTATTCCCTGCAGAACCGGGATCTGCTCTACACCACCCTGATCAAGGGCTATGCGGATGCTTTAGCTGCCCACGAAAGCGCCATCCGGCAGTTTATGAAAGATTACAGCGTAGAATACCGCATTCTGTCGGAGCCGCTGATGACGGCGCGGCTGGGTGTGGCTTTTGCCCAAAATCGCAGCGATGATCTGCCGCAGCAGCTGACGGAGGTGTTTCAGGAGATGCTGGCGGACGGTACCGTCCGCCAGATCGTGAGCCGCTATCTGGACGACCCCGGGCACTATCTGGATGGACTGGAGGACGGCACCCATGCGTGACGGAATGGAAAAGAACCAGAGTATTTTCAACCAGAAGCAGTTCATTATGGTATGTGCGCTTGCGGGACTGTTGCTGCTGGGCGGTGTGCTGGGGCTTTCGGCGCACAGCGACCTGCAAAATGCAGAAAAACAGTTTGAGGATACCATCAGCTATGTTAAGGAGCAGTGCACCGGCTATGATAACCTGAACCTTGCATCCGAGACCAAAAGCCTGATGCGGATGATGGAAAACGCCCAGCATCTGTGCAGCGAGATCGCCCGGGACCAGCAGGAAAACCCCGGGCGGGTGCTGGACGATGCCGCTATGGAAGAATATTTGCAGGATTATACCCTCAGCGGCATCCTTGTGCTTTCGGCAGAGGGCAAAATTTTGTGCGGTGCCTCACAGGATGGCCGGACGGCTGACCCGCAGATCCGGGAACAGATGGAAGCGCAGCTTGCCGGTTCTATCGTGCTGAAGGTGGCCGACCACCCAGAACAGGTCTATGCCGGGCGGACGGAAAAGGAGGACTGCTCCTATGTGGACACCGCAGCCTGCGCCCGGAAGGACGGGGATGGGGTGCTTGTGGTGTACTACCGCACCACGGCAGAATATGTACGCAATTACAGCCTTTCCTACCAGAACTGCGTGCAGGGCTATAACCCCGCTGTGGACGGCACCATCGTGGTGACCCGGGGCGACCGCATCGTGGCCAGCAACGACCCCTCTTTGCTGGATACCACTGTGGACGAAAACCCCACCCTTTCTGCCCTAAAGGCGCGCAGCACCGATGGCGGCGTGATCCATGTGCGCAGCGGCAGCACCGGGCAGCAGTACGCCTACGGCATCGTAGGGCAGGGACGCAGTTTTTACATCTATGTTTACCGCCCGGAGCAGGAGGTATATGTCTCTACCATGCGCGATGTGAGCATGGCTGCCTTTGCTTACATGGTCGTTCTATTCCTGCTACAGTTGCTGCGCGGCAAGACCGCCCGGCGCTACCGGGAGCAGCAGCTGCGCCGGGAGCAGGAGTACCAAAAGACCCTCAAGGCAGCCGCACTGAAGGCAGAGAGCGCAAACCTTGCCAAAACTGAGTTCTTGCAGCGTATGAGCCACGATATCCGCACTCCCATCAACGGCATCCGCGGCATGGTGGAGATCGGCGACCACTGCCCGGAGGATATGGCACGGCAGGCCGACTGCCGCAAAAAAATCTGGGAAGCCTCCACCCTGCTGCTGGAGCTGGTAAACGAGGTGCTGGACATGGGCAAGCTGGAATCCGGCGAGGTGGTGCTGGAAAATGTGCCCTTTGATCTGCCTGAGCTGATGCACGAGGTCACAGACGTGCTGGAAAAACAGGCGGCAGAGCGCGGAATCGTGCTGCACCGGGAATACGGCAGGCTGCCGCATCCCCGGCTGGTGGGCAGCCCACTGCACGTCAAGCGGCTGCTGATGAACGTGCTCAGCAATGCCATCAAGTATAACCGGGACAAGGGCCGGGTGATGCTGGACTGCTTTGAGCTGAGCAGCAATGGGGACAATGTGCAGATCTGCTTTGTCTGCGCGGACACCGGCATCGGCATGAGCGAGGAGTTCCAGAAGCGGATGTTCGAGCCCTTTGCGCAGGAGAATGCCGGGGCACGCTCGGTATACGGTGGCACCGGCCTTGGTATGTCCATTGCCAAAAGTCTTGTGGATAAGATGGACGGTACCATCGGGGTGGAAAGCAAGCAGGGCGTAGGCACGACTTACACCATCACCCTGCCGTTTGCCATCGACAACACTGCAACCGAAGAGTCGGAGCGGCAGCAGACAGACTTTACCGTGCTGCGTGGGCGGCGGCTGCTGCTGGCCGAGGACAACGCCCTGAACATGGAGATCATGGAATTTTTGCTGAACGATGTGGGCATAAAGGTGACCAAAGCCGCCGACGGACAGCAGGCGGTGGAAGCCTTTGCAGCCTCGCCGGTGGGCGGTTTTGATGCCATTCTGATGGACGTGATGATGCCGGTGCGGGACGGCCACGAGGCCACCCGCGCCATCCGTGCCATGGACCGCCCGGATGCAAAGACTATTCCCATTTTTGCCATGACGGCCAACGCTTTTGTGGAGGATCGCAACAGGGCACTGGAAGCCGGCATGAACGAGCATCTGTCAAAGCCCATCGACCCGGATGCCCTGTACCGCCTGCTGGTAAAATACCTGACAGAGCGCAGCTGAACTGTTTGCCGGGCTTTACAAGCGGGGCAAAACATGGTACAGTAAATATACTGTGCTTGCGCAAGCCACAAGCACGCCCGGCGGTGGGGAAAACCGCCGGAACACAACACGATACGACACGGCAAACCAGCCGCGGACGGAAAGGATGTACTACAATGGAACAGAGCGAAAAGACCCTTGACATGATCGTCAATCTTTGCAAGAACCGTGGTTATGTGTTCCCCGGTTCCGAGATCTACGGCGGTCTGGCCAACAGCTGGGACTACGGCCCCCTTGGCGTGGAGTTCAAGAACAACGTCAAAAAGGCATGGCTGAAAAAGTTTGTGCAGGAAAGCCCCTATAACGTGGGTTTGGATGCTGCCATCATCATGAACCCCCAGACCTGGGTGACCACCGGCCATGTGTCCAGCTTCTCGGACCCCCTGCTGGACTGCCGCGCCTGCAAGGCACGCCACCGCGCCGACAAGCTGATCGGGGAGGAGCACCCCGAGGTGAACGTGGACGCCATGAGCTTTGACGAGATGGACGCTTTTATCGCAGAGCACGAGGATATCGTCTGCCCCGTGTGCGGCAAGCACGATTTTACCCCCATCCGCAAGTTCAACCTGATGTTCAAGACCGCCATCGGCGTGACCGAGGATAGCTCCTCCACCTGCTATCTGCGTCCCGAGACCGCACAGGGCATCTTTGTCAACTTTGCCAACATCCAGCGCACCACCCGCCGCAAGCTGCCCTTCGGTGTGTGTCAGGTGGGTAAGGCCTTCCGCAACGAGATCACCCCGGGCAACTTCACCTTCCGCACCCGCGAGTTCGAGCAGATGGAGTGCGAGTTCTTCTGCAAGCCCGGCACTGATCTGGATTGGTTCGCTTACTGGAAGGACTACTGCGAGAACTGGCTGCTGAGCCTTGGCATCAAAAAGGAGCATCTGCGCCTGCGTGACCATGAGCCTGCAGAGCTGGCCTTCTACAGCCGTGCTACCACCGATATCGAGTACGCCTTCCCGTTCACCGACTGGGGCGAGCTGTGGGGCATTGCAGACCGTACCAACTACGACCTGACCCGCCATCAGGAGGCTTCCGGCAAGAGCCTGGAGTACTTCGACAGCGAGACCAACGAGCACTACATTCCCTATGTCATCGAGCCCTCTCTGGGCTGCGACCGTGTGGCGCTGGCCTTCCTGTGCGAGGCTTACGATGAGGAGCACCTGACCGACAGCAAGGGCAAGGAGGATGTCCGCACCGTGCTGCATCTGCATCCGGCTCTGGCTCCCTACAAGTGCGCCGTGCTGCCCCTGAGCAAGAAGCTGGGCGAGAAGGCCATGGAAATCCGCAACGAGCTGAGCAAGTACTTCATGGTGGATTACGACGATACCGGTTCCATCGGCAAGCGTTACCGCCGCGAGGACGAGATCGGCACCCCGTACTGCATCACTGTGGACTTTGACACCGTGGGCGACGAGGCCAAGGGCATTGCTGCCGACAACTGCGTCACTGTCCGTGACCGCGACACCATGGAGCAGGTGCGTATGCCCATCTCCGAGCTGAAAGCTTATATCGAGAGCAAGATCGAGTTCTGAGAAAAATTCGCTTTCAGGCGATAAAAAACAGCCCCGCCGTTGCAATTTCGGCGGGGCTGTGCTATAATACAAATAAAGAAAGTGCTGTCTGGCAAACGGTCAGTACCTTTCCGGCGCGATAATCAAAAGATGACCGCTCAGGTTTGGACGCTGAGGGCGGTCATTTTTTGTTGTTGAAGATCTTCCACGCGATATCGAAAATGCCAAAGCTCACGGTTGCAAGCAATGTGAGCAGAGCCAGAGTTTCTAAAAGCGTCATGAAGCATCACCCCCTTCGCTGCAAAGCGTCGGGGTACGACAAAAATGTTCGCCTTCCCGACGCAGGGCCGAAAAGGCATAGACCGCCTGCCGTATGTAGACAGCACTCTCAAGAGACAGTATAACAGACGTTTCCTGCTTTTTCAACAGCGGGAGGTGTCTGTTTTCTTTTTACTGGACAGAACGGCTTGTACCGGGTATACTGAAAAACAGAAAAACATGATTTTTACACCGCAGGAGGTTCTACCGTGGAAAACTTTGACGAACTGCTGAAAAAATATGCCGATTTCATCGTCCGGGTGGGGGTGAACCCGCAGCCCGGACAGAACCTCATCATCAACTGCCCGCGCCGCTGGCGCGGCTGTGCGTGCGCAGTGCCTACGAAGCCGGTGCCCGGGATGTGCAGGTGAACTGGAGCGATGACGCTGTGGCCCGCGCCCGCATGGAGCTGGGCAGCGAGGAGGCTCTGACAGACCTCAAGCCATGGCAGCTGCGCCGCTATCTCGACTATGCTGAAAGCGAGGGCGGCGTGTGTGTACTGCATCTCATTGCGGACGACCCGGAGCTGTATGCGGGCATTGACGGCAATAAGATCAGCCGGGTGAATGCCGCCCGCCGCGCCTTTATGGAGGAGTGGCAGGAGTACACCATGAACGACCGGGTGCAGTGGTCCATTGCGGCCCTGCCCAGTGTGCCGTGGGCAAAGAAAATCTTCCCGGAGCTGGACGCGGATGCCGCCATGGAAGCGCTGTGGAAGCTGATCTTTGACGTGTGCCGGGTCACCGGTGGCGACCCGGTGAACGAGTGGCAGGCCCATATGGAGCGGCTCAGCCCTCTGCGGGATAAAATGAACGCGCTGGACTTGGAAAGCGTGCATTTTGAGAGCAGCAATGGCACGGACCTGACCGTTGGTCTTGCGGATCAGGCTGTGTGGGAAAGCGCCGCCAGCAGGAGCGAAAAGGGCGTGGTGTTCCTGCCCAACATCCCCACAGAGGAAGTGTTCACTGCGCCCCACAAGGACAGGGTAGAGGGCGTTGTCTGCGGCACAAAGCCCTATGTGTTCAACGGCCAGCTCATCAAGAACTTCCGTGTCACCTTTGAGAAGGGCCGGGTTGTGGACTACCACGCCGAGCAGGGACAGGTACTGCTTGGCCGTTTGCTGGACGGCGACGAAGGCTCCCGCAGCATTGGCGAAGTGGCACTGGTGCCGGCAAGCAGCCCCATCAATCGCAGCGGCAAGCTGTTCTACAGCACGTTGTTTGACGAAAATGCCGCCTGCCACATCGCTTTTGGTGCCAGCTACCCCGGCACCACGAAGGGCGGCACGGCGCTGACGAAGGAAGAGCTGCTGGCCCGCGGCATGAACCAGTCCCGCCTGCATGAGGATGT
>OGKO01001706.1_pt1 | contig 11961 bp, 10 predicted proteins | sample 1572451 | NCBI WGS metagenome assembly OGKO01 (sample SAMEA2582089, study PRJEB24529) | metagenome | biome: Human gut stool | place: China | collected 2011 | reverse complement strand
ATTAGAACCTGAATCTAACGCGTCTGCCAATTCCGCCATATCCGCATATTCTGTTGGTACGGATATTACTTTCTCAGTCAGGTTTCGTTATGGAATTCCAACCGTTTTTCACGTTCAGAGGTTTTTGTTCATCTTCCCGGCGGGTTTGACCCTCGTAAGACTTTCTCAGCTTTCACTCGTAAAACTCCAAATTTTCATAGGGGTTATCTGAGCCGTTCTCTATGAAAACTCGTTCTGCTCTTAAATTTATCATACCGGAAATTTTATTAAAAGTAAAGTGGATACGCTTAAATAGTTCAGCTTGAAGAAAGAGCAAGGAACCAATGAGAGTCTTTCATAAGCTGAAAACCAGTTTTAAGAAAGCGATTTCTCGTTTTTAAGTGATTTTTTAATAGCAGTTTAACGCCAAAGGGGCACCAGCGCTTTGAATGCTGGTGCCCCTTTTCCCTATTAAATCGAAAAATCAGGTCACGTCTTGGAGGTGATGATAGGTACACGTTTGATAGTTCCTATGTCGTCTTTGAGCCAGTCCGTTGTAATCTCAATCTCTATGTTGCCCTTGCTGTTTTTCTTACTCTGAAAATGGATGCCTTTGCTCGCAAATGCAGCTTCGTACTGATGGAGTGCCCTGCTCAGGTGGTTTGCCTCTTTGGGATACGTCCGGGGATTGTAAATTTCCTCCGTCATATTTTGCTGGTTCATGAAGTCTCTGAGCGACTTATAAAACAGGCTCATCGTTCCTTTCCAGTAGCCCTCATCTTCTTCATTCTTCAAAAAATCTTCCACGAGAGAGATAATCATGGCGTTCTGACAAGTGATTTCCATCTGGCGGGTCTTATTATCCTCCAAAACTTCATTGAATTTCTTGCCCAGCCCCGTTTCCATCGCTTCGGCTACTGCATATCCAAAAAGGTGAAAGTCTGCCAGCCGTTGTAATTTTTGAAGTTTGACAGTCGGCAGGATTTTCATTGCCTTCGAGTACAGGTCAAAGATACCGCCCAAGATATACGGTAAATCAGCAGAAAAATCTTTCCAGAACGTCATATCGCTGATACGGGAAGTATCCTTGATCAGCTTAGCGGTAAAGAACAGTACACGCTCTGCCAAATCAGCCTTTTGAACAAAGGGCGAGATACCGTTCAGACACATACCACGCTTGATATAAACGCTGTTGATGGTGTTATCCGTATACTTCATACGGTTGGAACTTGTTACACCTGTAATCGCCGCGCAGAGAAAATCGCTCTGTTTTTTGCTGATACTGGACAGGTTATCAAATGCGAGATAGTAGTCCTGATTCAGGCGTACCCGCAGGTCGTCAATCGTATCCGGGAGCGTTTCCAATTCATTGGAAGAAGGGTCGATGATTTTCTTGATGATTCTGGAAAGGGTGCTCTTACCGGAGCCGTTTGTTCCGTTGATACTGACAGACGGGAAAGTGATGTCCGGGTTGAAGCAGGTGACAAGATAAACCTTGAGCAGGAACTTTTCCTCTGGCGAGAGGTTCAAATAGCGGTCGATTCGGTCAAGTCCTTTCTTTCCGCTGCCGTGAATAGGCATTACCTGTTCAATTTCGTCCGCGCCTTTCAGAAACATCGGGTAGATGTTATCTACGATTCGCCAGCCTTTTTCATTTACTACAACGCACTTTCCGTTCTGTAAGTCGTAAATCACCGATTTATCGCGTGAGGCAATTCGGTACTTTACCTCTTCCAACGGAAGTTCCATCGCATGACTTTCCGTGTACTGTAAGCAATTCTGGATAACTGCGTCTGGCGGAAACTCTCCAACTTCATCCTTGAACATACTTTTGAGCTTGATTTTCAGCCGACTGTCGTTCAAATTGTAGGCTTCCAGTTTTCCATTCGTTTTGGGGATAAAGCCCTCTAAGGTGTCCTCCGTGATGTCAGAAGCCTTTTTATCCGGGTCGCTGAGGTATTCCCTAAAGAACTTGAAGTGGACAGTATAGATGTTCAGCGTTTTCTCAGACAGATTCTTAGCTCTGCACTTTTCCAGAAAGTCGGCAAAGGCATCGGTCAGCAGGGCATCTTCCGGTCGGGTCGGCTGCATTTTGATTTTTTCCATAGCGGGTTCCTTTCAGCAAATAAAAAACACTCGTCGGACTATTCGCAGAGAACGAAGAAGTTCGACGAGTATCTTTTTGCCAGAAGGTAAAACAAAAGACCTTGTAAACTTTGAAGTCTACAAGGTCTTTTCAGAAGATGGTGCGGATAAGAGGACTTGAACCTCCACCGAGTTGCCCCGATTAGAACCTGAATCTAACGCGTCTGCCAATTCCGCCATATCCGCATATTCTGTTGTGTTCCTGCACCGCAGCGCCGGGAACGATAGTTATTATACCAGATACAAAAGAAATGTCAAGGCTTAATTTCAAAATTATTCGACAAATTTTTGCGGCAAAGTTGGTGCACTCTGGATAGGGGCTACGGGGCGCTTTTTAGGGCAGATTATGGTACAATAAACTATACGTCCGGGCACAGCCCGGCGATTACGGAAAAACGAGGGAAAACAATGCTGAATGTGATTATTTTTCTGGTTGGTGCGCTTGTTATGTTTTACATGGCGCTGCGCAGTGTGCGGGCGCGCCAACAGCTGCGCACTAAGGGTGTCTGCGTGCAGGCTACGGTAAGCGGTACGGTGCAGGGCCAGGACGGCGCAGCCTATGTGCTGGAGTTTACCACCGCGGGCGGCAGCCACCGGCTGCAGTACCCCAAGCCCGCCAAGGGCAAGTCCTTTGCCGAGGGCAGTGTGGTCACCCTTTACTACGACCCCGATGCACCGGAGAAGATGTTCGTGGAGGGCGACAAGTCCGTGCTGGGCGCTGAGCTGCTGTACGCCGGTATCGGCGTGGCGCTGCTGGTGCTGATGTTTGGTCTTATGGGCCGCTGAGAGGGGAGGAACGCTGCATGAAACTGGAACATTTTGGCATGGCGGAGCCGGGGGACTGCCGGCTGGTATTCACCGCAAGCGCAGAGGAGCTGGCCGATGCACTGGCAAAGGAGCAGACCGCCCCGGAGGCTGCGCAGGACGAGGAGGAGCTGCTGACGGCGGCGGTGAACCGCACCATTCTGGAGGGCTTCGACCCTCTTTACCGGCAGCTGGTGCAGGAGCAGCAGCTTGTACCGGTGACCGACCCGGATTTTGAGCTGCTGGCGGTCAACAGGGCCGAGGGCTTCCGGGCAGGGGCACAGTTTTACGCCCTGCCGCCGCTGGAGCTGGGACGGGACACCGGCTTTGTGCAGGCCATTGAGCCGCGCCCGCTGCGCCGCCTGACCATTGAGCTGGAGCTCAACCGCAACTACGGCGATGAAGAGCGCGCCGCCGATGCCGCAGGCAAGGCTGCGCTGCGCGACCGGGTGACCCGGGAGCTCTACGCAAAGCGCTGCGCACAGGCCAGAGACCGGGCCGAAAAGGAGCTGGTCTGGCAGCTGGGCGATGAGGTGACCGGCCCGCTGCCCAAGCGGCTGGAGGCGGGCAACTACTTTGCCGAGCAGCGGCAGTTCAATCTGGGCCTGCAGGCCAACGGGGTCAACTTTGACCAGTTCTTAGCCGTGCGCGGACAGACGGTGGAGCAGTTCCGGCAGTGGCTGCACCGGCAGGCGGAGCGCAAGCTGCGCAGCTGGCTGGGGCTTTTGCTTGTGGCCGAGCGGGAGGGTCTGCAGCCAACCGAAGCCGAGGTGACTGCAGCCCTTGCCGACTGGAACGAGAAGCTGGACGGGGAGCGCACCTTCCCGGCGAACGACGCCCGCAAGGTGCGCCAGCGCCTTGCCCGGGCAAAGGCTACGGCCTTTGTGGTGGCACATTCCACCCTTACCCCGCCGCCGGCCGAGCCCCTCGTGCAGGAAGTGGAAGCAAAATAAAAAAGGATGGGATCTGAGCCATGCCGGGCAGTCTATGGGCTGCCCGGCATGGCTTTTTATAAAAAAGGGAGAGCAGAGCGCCCACAGGCGCTCCGCTCTCCTGAATAATATAAGCCTTATTCCAGATGATGCTTCCGGCAGAACCTTTTGCTTACCCAGTACATCCCGCCCCACAGCAAAACCGAGAGCACAAGGTAGACCGGGTTCTTCAGGGAGCTGACCAGAGACTGCCCGAAAACGGCCATCATGGCCACCATCAGCCCCTTGCCTAAAAGGACGGTGCGCAGGTAGCGCTTTTCATCAAAGTCCGACATCCCGAAGGCAAAATGCATAAAGGAGGTGGGGGTGAAGGGCAGCAGCGACAGCATGAACAGGGAAGAGGTGTCGAAGCGGTTCACCCACTGCTGCGCCTTTTCCAGCTTGGGGGAGCGGCTGGCAACCTTCCAGAAAAAGCGTTTGATGAGCCGCCGCCAGAACAAAAACATCACGGTGCCGCCCAGCGCTACGCCTGCCCAGCTGTACAAAAAGCCCAGCAGGCCGCCGTGCGCAGCCACGTTCAGCGCTACAATGGCGATCAGCGGCAGCGGCGGAAAAAAGGACTCCACCATAGCCAGCAGAATGGGCACAAGGGGGCCAAGTCCCTCAAAGCCCGCCAGCAGCGCTTCCCAGTATTCCAGTGTTCCAAGCTGGTGTACCCAGCTCATCAGTGTGGTTTGCATCCTTTGTCCGATCCCTTTCTGCACAGCCGATGCCGGGGCGTTCCCGGGTAGACTGCATTAAGCTTAGTATATCCATTCTCTATGACAGAGCCGTGAACAGAGTGTGCATTTTTCGACACGTTATGCGCTCTGCTATCAATACTACGAAACGGAAGGGGATTTTCCTGCACTTATAGCAATTCAACTTTTTAATGCAACAGCAACAACGTTGAATTGCATATCGCAAATATGCTGTTTGAATGTTGCGCTAATTTCTTGACTTGCGATAGAAGCCGTTTTTATAAGCATTGCTGCTTACGAAAAAAAGCTTCTTACTTTTCTGCGGCCTGCTTTTCGGCTTTGGCGCGCATCCGCTCCAGCTGGGCGGTGCGCAGCTTTTCCCAACGGGCAAGGCTTTCGGCGTCCGGCATCTGGGCGCAGCGGGCAAAGCTCCAGTGCAGGCCGTCCCGGCGGGACAGCTTGTACCGCTGGAACACGCCCTGCCCGGCGGCGTTGCCGCTGCCGGAGCAGCTGGGGCACCGGCACAGGGTGTACCAGCTGTTGCTGCCCTTTTTCAGCCAAAGCTCGTCCGGCTGCAGGGTGGTACCGCACTCCGGGCAGGGCATCTGGCTGATCTTGGGGTCAGCCCGCCATGCGTACTGCTCCACATAGCCATGGAACACCGTAAAGTCCCGGTAGTCGCCGGGGGTCTGGCACAGGCTCTGGCGCAGCGCCTCGTCCTCGGTAGGGTAGGCGGCAAGCCCGGCGCGCAGATCCAGCAGACGGCAGACGTCGGCGGTGTACAGCGTGTCGGAAAGTGCATCGTGGAAGGGGCGCTCCATGGGGATGCCCATGCGGGTGACGACGCTTTCCAGCGTCATGCCTTCGCCCTCCTTGCGGGGATGCTCCCGCAGGAACACCTGCTGCAGGTCGTACCACACGGTGGGCTTGGACTCGTCCAGATTGCACAGGAACAGGTTCTGCTTGAGCACCGGCACGTCGTCCAGACCCCACTCGGCAAACTCGGCATCCGGACCGCACCACTGCATAAAGCGGCGCAGTCCCTGCACGATGGGCTCGCCCTTGTCCAGATCGGCCTGCGTCAGGCCGGTCACCTTGGCAATGTGGTGCTGCAGCTTGCGGAAGATGCGGGGGCGCAGATGGATGGAAAAGGTGTCCAGCACGTTGGCGTCCTCGTCGATCTTTACAGCGCCGATCTCCACGATCTCGCCCCGCAGGGTCTGCTGTACCCCGTGGTAGTTGAAGGTATACGGCTGGTAGCCGATGTTCCATTCCAGATCAAATAAAACCAAGTTACGCGGCATTGTTTTGTTAGTCCTCTCGTAAAATAAACTTCTCCACAGCCTCGGCTACGCCGTCGTGGTTGTTGTCGGCGGTGGTTACATAGTCGGCGCAGTCCTTTACCGGCTGCTCGGCGTTCTGCATGGCCACACCCACCCCGGCGTAGGCGATCATGGAGCGGTCGTTCAGGCCGTCGCCGCAGGCCATCAGGTTCTCGCGGGTCAGACCCATGCGGCGCAGAAGCTCCGCCAGACTGCCGTCCTTGGCCACACCCAACGGCACCGCTTCAATAAAGAAGGGACTGGAGGGGTACAGGTCGGCGCGGCCGGCAAACTGCTGCTGCCCGGCGGCGCATACCGCGTCCCGGCGGGCGGGGTCCAGCGTAATGAGCATCTTGCACACAGGGTAGTCCACATAGGCGGCAAGGTCGTCCACATGGAGCATGGGCAGCTTGGTGGTAAAGCACTCCTTGTTCGCCCATTCGTCCTTGTCCCGCTCGCAGACGATGCCCTCGCGGTTATAGGTCAGGATGGCAATATCCTGCGCGGCGGCAAAGGCGCACAGCTCAGGCACAAGGGCGGGGTCCAGCGTTTTTTCCACCAGCGTCTCGCCGGTGCGGCAGTCCACGATCTTGCCGCCGTTGTAGGACAGGATGCAGCCACCCTTTTTGTCCAGCTCCAGCTCCTCCGCCAGCGGCTGGATGCCGGCGGTGGGACGACCGGACGCCAGCACGATGGTCACGCCCTTGGCAATGGCGGCATCCAGCGCAGCGCGGGTGCGCGGGGTGACGAGCTTCTGGTCGTTGGTCAGGGTACCGTCCAGATCCAGCGCCAGCACTTTGATATCAGACATATTTAAAAGATCCTCTCTTTACAGAAGTGTATATCAGCCTGCTTTCTCTATTGTACAATGAAAAGCCCCCTGCTTGCAAGCCTTGCGGGACGGTTCGGCGCAAAAATGACCCGGCGGCGGGCTTTATAGGTGGATTTTACCTGCATTGCCGGCATTTTACACCGCCGCCCTTCCGTGCGCCAAAGGTTTACCTAAGTGTTACACGGGGCTGGTTTCGCCGCTGCGGGCGGTGCGCTACAATACAGGTGTTCCCACAAGAAATAACATGACCGCCCAAGCCGGGCTGAAAAGAGAGGATATCTGTTATGAAGAGCGCAAAAATTTCCCGCCGCAGCTTCCTGAAGGCCGGTGCCGTTGCATCGGCAGTGGGTATGCTGTCGGCTGCCCCCGTAGCCGCTCACGCTGCCGAGAGTGATGCTTCTGCTGCAGCAGACGAAGAGAACGGTCTGCTGGACGTGTTCAAAAAGCCCAAGTACGTTTTCCTGTTCATCGGCGACGGCATGGGCACTGCCCAGATCCAATCCGCACGCTTCTACAAGGGCACCGTGGACAACAACGGCGCTGTGACCGAGGCCGACCTGAGCTTTACCAGCTTCCCGCAGGTGGGCAGCGTGACCACCTACGACAGCACCTCCTTCTGCCCGGACTCCGCTTCCACCGCCACCTCCATTGCCACCGGTCATAAGACCGAGAGCGGTGTCATCAATATGTGTCCGTGGACCCGCGATGTGCCCTACGAGACCATTGCTGAAAAGCTGCACACCCAGAAGGGCTATAAGGTGGGTGTGATCTCCACCGTGAACATCGACCACGCCACCCCCGCCGCCTTCTACGCCCATCAAAAGACCCGCAAGAATTACTACGAGATCGGCGTGGAGCTGGCAAACTCCGGCTTTGAGTACTTTGCCGGCGGCGAGTTCCAGAAGGTGAACGGTGACGGCACTGGTCCCGACAACCATACCGTGGCTGCCAACGCTGGGTACAACGTGGTCACTACGCAGGCTGGTGCAGCCGCGTTGACTGCCGGTGCAGGCAAGACCCTGATCATTGCCGAGAATCTGGGCGACGGCAAGGCCATGAACTACGCCATGGATGCCACTGGCGACGAATGGCAGCTGACCGACTACGTCAAGAAGGGCATCGAACTGCTGAACAACAAGAAGGGCTTCTTCCTGATGACCGAGTCCGGCAAGATCGACTGGGCCTGCCACGCCAACGACGCTGCCGCTTCCATCCATGATGTGCTGGAGATGAGCAACGCGGTGCAGGCTGCGGTGGACTTCTACAATGCCTACCCCAACGAGACCCTGATCCTTGTTACCGCCGACCACGAGACCGGCGGCATGGCCATCGGCTACAAGACCACCAACTACGACACCTTCCTGACGAACCTCACCTACCAGAAGATGTCCTACGCAAAGTTCGATGCCACCTATGTGCAGGGCTACATCGCCAACAAGACCCCCTTTGAAGCTGCCATGCAGGACGTGAAGAACGTTTTTGGCCTGACCCTGCCCACCGACCCCGCTGCCGCCAGCGCAGGCAAGCTACTGCTGACCGATTACGAGGTGGAGAACCTGCGCAAGGCCTACGAGCGCACCCTGAAGGTGGGTTCCTCCAGCCAGAGCAAGATGAGCCAGCAGGACTATGAGCTGTACGGCACCTACATCCCCTTCAGCATGGCTGTCTGCCATACCATCAACCACAAGTCCGGCATGGACCACACCACCTATGCCCACACCGGTGCCATGGTCAACGTGTACGCCATGGGTGTCGGCGCCGAGAAGTTCGGCGGTGTGTACGACAACACCGAGATCTACCACAAGCTGGCTGAGCTGACCAAGGTGCAGTAAGCCAGTAAGTAATATATCCTGATTTCCCCGCTCCACTTTTCCACGACCAAGCCGTAAAATGTGCAAAACCCTCCCCGCCGGCAGCGCAGCGACTGCGCCCGACGGGGAGGGTTTTGTTGTAATGTCAATGCTGAATGCTTCAGGCCTTCATCTCGGGAAAGCCCTCCAGCTTGGAGGTGCAGTGGGGGCAGCGCACAGCCTTGATGGAAATTTCGCTCTGGCAGTAGGGGCACACCTTGGTGGTGGGCTCCTCCGGTGCGGCGGGCTCTTCCGGCTTTTTGTGCAGGGAGTTGACGAATTTGATCACGGTGAACAGTACGAAAGCCACGATGAGGAAGTTGATGATGGAATTGACGAACTCGCCGATCTTGATGCTGGAGCCGCCCAGACCAATGACCACCTCGGAAAAATCCGCCTTGAAGAACAGGCCGATCAGCGGGTTGATGATATCCTCCACCAGCGCGGTGACAATGGCGGTAAAGGCACCGCCGATGACAACGCCCACTGCCATGTCCAGCACGTTGCCGCGCATGGCAAAGGCCTTGAACTCTTCAAAGAACTTTTTGATGCCGCTTTTTTTCTCTTCCATAGATAAGCTGCTCCTTCTTCTCCCCTTTTTTACCGCAAGGGGTTCTTTTATTTTTATAATAGCGTATTGCGCGTCGATTTGCAAGAGTAAAGCAGCCCCTTTTAAAGCAGCCCCTTTTATAGAAAATAAAAAGCAGCCTCTGTTGTGAAAAAACGCTCCCGGAAAGTCTGCGGACTTTCCGGGAGCGTCCTATTCAAAAATAGTTTTCCGCTGATTTATGCTGCGGGCTGCTCTGCCGCTTGTTCGGCGGGCTGCTCGGCTGCGGGCTGGGGGTCAGCGGTCACCGTAATGGTGCGGCTGATGCTGCCGCAGGAGTAGTTGCCCCCTGCCTTGGCGGTCTGGGTGTAGGTACCGGGCTCGGTGGGCACACTGCTCATTTTGCTGCTGAACCACAGGAAGGTCTTTTTCTTATAGGTGTAGCTTACCTTGCCGTTTTCAGCCACCTGTCCGTCCGAAATGACCTTGGCGGTCAGGTCGGCGTTTTGCAGCTGGGAGACGGTCATGCTGGACGGGGCATCCGCTGCCCAGCTCAGGCTGACGTTTTCGGTCTTGGGCTTGATCTTGAACATGGCAAACCCGGCGGCGTTGATATCGCTGCTTTCCAGCGCAATGGCACTGGCAAAGTACTTGCCGCTGTCCTTGGGCTGCTCGTCCAGATAGATGCGGCTCAGCGCGCCCTCGGGCAGATACTTGCGGATCAGGCTCAGCGCAAGCTTCATACCGTTGGAAACGTTCTTCACGGTGGTCAGATAGCTGGCCGGGATAAAGAAGCTTACGGTGTCCAGCACCGACACCACCTCGTCCGCGACCCGCAGCAGCACGCTGACGTCGTTGCCGTCGATCAGCTGCTTGAGGTAGCTGTATACGTTGAATTCCTCGGTCTGATCCGGGGTCTGGGACATCTTTTTGGGCAGGGGGATCAGCTTGAGCAGGGTGCGCAGCTTATCCGAGATCATCAGGGTCACATAGCCGTAGGCTTCGCCGCTGGTGCCCAGCACCACAGCGATATACTGGGTGTTTTCGGGCCGGGTCTCCACCTCCAGCTTATAATCGGAACCATAGACAAGGTTGCCGGTCGCCCGGATGCGGATGCTGACGATATCATTTTCATCCTCTGCCGCGCTCAGCGCTGCGGCATCGGGCAGTTCCTCGCTGACAACAGCGGTGCTTTCCGGCTGCTGCGCTGCAGCCGAGGCGGGCATTGCCAGCACACCAAGCATCATGCTGACCGCGAGCAGGAGCGAGATCCATCGTTTGGCCTTCATACGAAAACCTCCTTTGTTGTTTGGTATCATACTCACATTTTACCGCAAAATAATCCTAGGGTCAATAACGGGATTCAAGCCGGGGACCTCACTCTCCGATATAGGTAAAGCGGGGCTGGGTAACGCCGTCCCGGGTCACAGTCTCCAGCCACATGGCGGCGGGGCGCACCCACAGCCCGCCCTCGCCGTACAGGGCGCGGTACACCACCATCTCCTCCTCGGTCTCACTGTGGCGTGCTACGCCCAGCACCTGATATTCGTTGCCTTTAAAGTGGCGGTAGCGCCCGGGGCGCACCGGATATTGCAGTTCCTTCATAACTGTTCCCTTCTCTTTCTTCAAAAAAGGGCTGCTGCGCCGGGCGGGTGCAGCAACCCATAAACCTTATTATATTACAGCGTGCTGTCCGTTCCATCGCCGGGGGTCTGCTCGGCAGAGTACAGCAGCATCAGGTGGTTGGCCGAGGCTTCCAGCTGGCTCTTGGCCTGCCGCAGGGCGGCTTCCTCGGTCTCGTTCATCTTTTCGGGCTTATCCTTGCGCAGGCAGTGGCGCAGGTTGGCAAGGTCGGCCTTCACGCGGGACTTTTCGTCCTTGTCCAGCTCCTTTTTGCACTTGGAAAGTGCTTCGTCCACCTTGTAGGCCAGCACCTCGGCCTGATTGTGCAGCTCCAGACGCTCCTTGCGGCGGCTGTCCTCGGCCTCGTAGGCGGCAGCGTCTGCCATAGCACGCTGGATCTCGTTTTCGGAAAGGTTGGTGCTGCCGGTGATGGTGATGTTCTGCTCCCGCCCGGTGGCAAGGTCCTTGGCAGATACCTTCACCACGCCGTTCACATCGATATCAAAGGTGACCTCGATCTGGGGCTTGGACGAAAAGCTTGCCCGGATGCCGTTCAGCTTGAACTTGCCCAAAGACTTGTTGTCCCGCGCAAAGTGGCGCTCGCCCTGCAAAACGTTGATCTCCACGCTGGTCTGCATGGGACGGGCGGTGGTAAAGATCTGGCTCTTGCGGGTGGGGATCATGCTGTTGCGGGTAATCAGCGGGGTGGCAACCCCGCCCAGCGTCTCGATGGACAAAGTCAGCGGGGTCACATCCATCAGCACCAGTCCCTGCGCTGCCGCGCCGGTGGCACCCGCCAGCTTGCCGCCGCCCTGCAGCAGTGCACCCTGCACCGCTGCGCCCATGGCGACGCATTCGTCCGGGTTCAGGCTGTGGCTGGGCTCCTTACCCAGCAGCTCCCGCACCTGCCGCTCCACGGCGGGCATCCGGGTGCTACCGCCCACCAGCAGCACCTTGCCCAGCTGGCTGGCAGAGATGCCCGCATCCCGCAGGGCGTTCTGCACCGGGGTCACGGTGCGGGACAGCAGATCGCCGGTCATCATCTCGAACTGCGGGCGGGACAGGGCGATATCCAAGTGGTGGGGTCCATCCTTGCCCACCGTGATAAAGGGCAGGTTCAGCTGAGCAGAGGGCGCACTGGAAAGCTCCTTCTTGGCCTTTTCCGCTTCCTCCTTCAGCCGTCCCAT
>OGKO01001698.1_pt1 | contig 12039 bp, 9 predicted proteins | sample 1572451 | NCBI WGS metagenome assembly OGKO01 (sample SAMEA2582089, study PRJEB24529) | metagenome | biome: Human gut stool | place: China | collected 2011 | reverse complement strand
TTTAATTTGGGGTTCTGAAAAGCCTGCGGGCTTTTCAGAACCCCTTTTTCACGGGAGGGGTCTGCCCCCATGAAAAAAGGGATAGCAGAATCCACGCGGGTGTTCTGCTATCCCAAAATACATATTACTCGATCAGGCCGTTGAGCAGGGTCAGGCACTTGCGGCTGTGTAGCTTGCGGATGGCCTTGGCTTCGATCTGGCGCACACGCTCGCGGGTGACGCCGAAGTCGCGGCCGACCTCCTCCAGCGTGCGGGGACGGCCATCGTCCAGACCAAAGCGCAGGCGGATGACCTTTTCCTCGCGGGGGGTCAGGCTCTTGAGCGCCAAGTTGATCTGTTGTGCCACCATGGCGCGGTCGGCTGCCTTGCCGGGTGCCTCGGCGTTCTCGTCAGCGACGAAATCGCCCAGAGAGGAATCCTCTTCCTCACCCACGGGGCTTTCCAGACTGGCGGGCTCCTGTGCCATGCGCTGGATCTCGCGCACGCGCTCCACGCTCATGTCCATGGCCTTTGCCAACTCCTCCGGGGTGGGCTCGTGACCGTTCTGGTACACCAGCTGGTTGGTGGCCTGACGCATCCGGTTGATGGTCTCCACCATGTGCACCGGGATGCGGATGGTACGGGCCTGATCCGCGATAGCGCGGGTGATGGCCTGACGGATCCACCAGGTTGCATAGGTGGAGAAGCGGAAGCCGCGGTCGCAGTCGAACTTCTCGGCAGCCTTGATCAGGCCGATGTTGCCCTCCTGAATGAGGTCAAGGAAGGCCAGATTATGGCCGACGTGCTTCTTGGCAATGGACACTACCAGACGCAGGTTTGCCTCGCTCAGGCTGCGGCGGGCGTTCAGGCCGTCGCGGCGGGTCTTGAGCAGCTCCTGACGGCGCTCCTCGCTCAGGGGGCCGTTCTCCACGGCCTCCATGGCCTTTTCCTCGTCTGCCTTTTCCTCGGCATCCTCGGCGGACTTTTCGCCGTCCTCGTCCAGATCCTCGGTGTAGCTGCGGCTGTTCTCGTCCTCTTCAAAGGAGAAGCGGGCGCTGTTCTTCTTGATGTACTCCGGTGCGTCGTACTTCTGGCGATCTGCCTGCAGAATGTGTGCAGCCTCGGCACCGGCATGGATGCGGCGGCTCAGCTCCACCTCCTGCTCGGCACTCAGCAGCGGGATCTGACCGATCTGCTTGAGGTAGTTCTTCACCGGGTCGTCCAGCAGCTCGTCCATGGCGGCCTTCAGGTCTGCCGGGTTCTCCTCGGCATCCTCTTCGTTCTCATCGGCAAGGCCCATGTCATCGTTGTTGTTCTCGGCGTTCTCCACCTCAGCAATGATGCTGTCCACGTCCAGACTCGGCTCGTTCTCTTCCTCCAGGATCTTGATGCCGCGCTCCTCCAGCAGGGTGTAGAGGGTATCTACATCCATGCGGCATTGTGCCGCCAGCGCCTTGGCCTCCTGTGCAGAGAGGGTGCCTTCGCCCTTAGTCAACAGTTCCTTCAAAGTCATGCCCATTTTTTCTCTCCTTCCCACTCCGGGGAAAATTCTGTAATATTGCCCTGTGCATCAGATCACAAGGCCGCCGTTCACCCCGAACACCTGTCCGGTGATGTATCCGGCATCCTCGCCGGCCAGAAAGACCAGCAGCTTTGCAACTTCTTCCGGGGTGCCCAGCCGACCCACAGGGGTCTCCTCGGCCAGCGCCGCCTTGTCCTCGGCGGTAAAGGCCGCCATCATATCGGTCTCGATGACCCCCGGCGCTACGCAGTTCACCGTGATGCCGCTTGGGCCTTCCTCCTTCGCCAGTGCCTTGGTCAGGCCGATGAGCCCGGCTTTCGCAGCGGAATAGTGCACCTCGCAGCTGCCGCCGGTCTGGCCCCACATGCTGCTCACGGTCAGAATGCGGCCCTGCTTGCGGCGGATCATGCCGGGCAGTGCCAGCTGGCACAGGTGGAACGCGCCGCTCAGGTTCACGTCCAGCATCCGCTGCCATTCCTCCGGGGTGATGTCGGTAAACAGCTTCTGCTGTGCGATTCCGGCGTTGCACACCAGCACATCCACCCTGCCCATGGCCTGTTCCACTGCATGGAACGCCAGCTCACAGCTGGCGCGGCTGGCTACATCGCACTGGATGGCGATGCACCCGGGCAGCTGCTGCTCCAGCGCAGCGGCTGCAGCGGCGTTCTGGTGGTAGAGCACCGCCACCTGATACCCTGCTGCCGCAAAGGCGCGGGCAGCGGCAGCACCGATGCCCCGGTCGCCGCCGGAGATCAGCACCCGGCGCACCGCAGCGGGTGCTGCAGGGGCAGGCTGTTCTTTTACAAGCTCCGGCGCAGGTTCTTCGGGCTGCGGCACCGCAGGCGGCTGCGGCTCTGCGGGCTTTTCCAGCGTGATCACCCGGGTGGGTTCCTCCGCCACAGGCGCTGCCGGTTTTTCCAGCGTCATGATGCGGGTGGGTTCGTCCACCACCGGCTCCACCGGCACCGCCGGCTTTGCAGCCGGTGCGGCAAGAGGCTCCGGCGCGCTCTCTTCCTCCGGCACCTGAAAGGTCAGTTCAAACTCGTCCTCGTACAAGAGTGTATCCCTCCTGTTCGGTATTCTCGGCCGGGGCGCAATGCCCCGGCCGGAAAAACCCTGTTCCCATCCCCAGACAGTGCAGCGTTCCGTTCGTATGTCCGGCAAAGGTCCGGTGCTTTGGCGTGCCTGCCTGTGCTTATGATGGGTTTCGACAAGATTCCATTGAATAATATACCACAATCCAGCCCAAAAAGAAAGTGGGAACTGCAATTTTTTACGCAGTTCCCACTATTTTTCCTTATTTTCCCCTGTTTTCGGGCACCGGGGGCTTCCAGCGGGGTCTGCCCGCCCGCTTTTCCCGCAGGGAAACAAAAAACGCCTGCAAAAGCTGCTGTGCCTCGGCCTCCCGCAGCCCCTTTTCCACCACCGGATGGTGGTTGAAGGGCAGCGCAAACAGGTCGGTCACCGAGCCGCAGCACCCGGCTTTTGTGTCGGCAGCGCCGTACACCACCCGGCGCAAGCGGCTGTTGATGATGCCGCCTGCGCACATAGGGCAGGGCTCTAAGGTGACAAACAGCTCGCACTCCCACAGCCGCCAGCCGCCCAGCGCCTTGCAGGCGGCATCAATGGCCAGCAGCTCCGCGTGGTGCAGGGCGTTTTTCTCGGTCTCCCGGGTGTTGTGCGCCGTGGCTACCACCTCGCCGTGCCGCGCCACCACCGCGCCCACCGGCACCTCGCCCAAGGCGGCGGCTTTGGCGGCTTCTTCCAGCGCAAGACCCATCAGTTCAAAATCGGTCATGTATCCCATCCTCTCATCCCATCGCCAGCACCAGCAGGTTGTTTGCACTGTGCAGCAGCATCCCCGGCCAAAGATGTCCGGTGCGGTCGGCAAGCCACCCAAGCCCCAGCCCGCACACCAGCGCGTAGGCCATGGCGGCGGCGCTGCCGTGCTGCAAGGCGAACAGCACCGCCTGCAACAGAATGGCCTGTTCCCTGCCCAGCGGCTGCGCCCGGCGCTGCACCGCGCCCCGGAACACCCCTTCCTCCGCCAGCGGGGCCAGCAGGCAGACCCGGAAAAGCCGCGCTGCGCCGCCGGGCGGCGCGGGCAGCAGCGCCGCCAGCGCCTTGCCCGCCAGCAGATAGCCCACCGCCCAGCCAAAGGCCGAAAGCAGTGCGGCGGTGCGGGGGTTCAGCTTGTGCATAGTCGGTCTCCTCCTGCTATGGTTCGTTCCCGGTTATAGTACCATATCTGCCGCCGGGTGCGCAAGGTTTCGGCGTTCTGCCGCGGCAAATTTATGCAAAATATTGACACATCGCCCTAAATGGTGGTATAATGATTTCCAACCTTTTTGACGAAAGCGTCGTATATACTGTATTTTACCGGTAGACCGGAGGTATTATTATGATCCGTATCCTCACCGATTCCGCGTGCGACATCCTGCCCGCCGAGGCGCAGCAGCTGGGCGTGACCGTGATCCCCCTGAACGTGACGCTGGAGGACGGCACCGTCCTGCGGGACGGCATCGACATGACCCCTAGCGAATACTATACCCATCTGGCAGCCTGCCGCAAGCTGCCCACCACCAGCCAGCCCAGCCCGGAGCAGTTCGAGCGGCTGTATCTGGACGCCGCTGCCGCCGGGGACGAAGTGCTGGGCATCTTTTTGTCCGATGCGCTGTCCGGCACCGGTCAGTGCGCCAGACTTGCTGCCGACCTTGCCAACGTGGACAATGTGGTGTTCGTGAACACCGAGAACGTCTGTCTGGGGCAGTCCTTGCTGGTGCGTCTGGCGGTGCAGCTGCGGGACGCCGGCAAAACCATCACCCAGATCGCTGCCGATCTGGAAAAGGCCAAGCAGCACCTGCATCTGGTAGCTGCCGTGGACGATCTGAAGTACCTGCGCAAGGGCGGCAGACTGTCCGCCGCCGCAGCTGTGGCGGGCGGTATGCTGGGCATCAAGCCCATCCTCGCCGTCATGGAGGGCAAGGTAGTGCTGGCCGGTAAGGCACGCGGTCTGCCCGGCGTGTATGTGGCACTGTTCAAGAAGATCGACGAGATGGGCGGCATCCACCCGGACTATACCCCGCTGCTGGGCTACACCGTCAACCACCGGGAGCTGCAGCCGCTGCTGACCTACCTGCAGGACAACCTGCATCTGGACACACCGCTGGTGCGCCAGATCGGCTGCGTCATCGGCACCCACACCGGCCCCGGTGCATTCGGCATCGCGTTCTTTGATAAAGAGCTGGTGCTGGAATAAAACCTATTTAAAACTACAACAAGTCGGACAGCCCGCGGGCTGCCCGACTTGTTTTTTACCCGTGAAAATGTCATACCGGAGCGTCCGCAGACGCTCCGGTATGACGAAATATAAAATATTCTTTCCGCTATTGATGCGCAGAGCAGCGCGGAGCGCATTCCAAATCGTCCCGCCCTGCCTTACAGCACCGCGTCCGAGATGAGCTTGCCCAGCAGCAGAACCAGCACCACCAGCATCATGGGGCGGATGAAGCGGGCGCCCTTTTTCAGGGCAAAGTGAGAGCCCAGCAGGTTGCCCAGAATGTTGCTGATGGCACAGGGGATGCCGATGTGGAACACCACCAGACCGTTCATCAGGTAGGTAAACAGACTGGCGTAGTTGCTGGCCAGATTGAGCACCTTGCCGTTGCCGTTGGCGGTGCGCAGGTCAAAGCCCATCAGGGTGGTAAAGGCAATGATGGCAAAGGTGCCGGTGCCCGGGCCCATAATGCCGTCGTACAGGCCGATGCCCAAGCCGATGGCCAGCGCCAGTAAAATCTTTTTCAGGTCCAGCGTGCCGTCGTCCCGGTTCTCGTCCGGCAGGTTGCGCTGCCACAGGATGATGACCGCCGCCACCGGCAGGATGATGAACATCATGGTGCGCAGCATCTCATCGCTAAGCAGCAGCACGATGTGCGCGCCCAGCGCACTGCCCGCAAAGCTGCCGATGGCTGCAAGAACGCCCACCTTCACGTTCATGGCACCGCTTTTGAAAAAGCTTGCCGTGGCAAAGGTGGTGCCGCAGGCGGCGCTGAACTTGTTGGTGGCATAGGTGTAGTGGGGCGGCAGCCCGGCAAACAGATAGGCCGGCAGACTGATCAGCCCGCCGCCGCCGGCTGCCGAATCCACAAAGCCTGCAAAGCCGGTCATCAGCATGAGAAACGCCATCATCCACGGCGAGATTGTGATACCCATTGTTATAATTCCTCTTATCTTTCCAAGTCGTTTGTTCTTTTTCAGGGGACGCGCGCCTCAGACCATATAAGACCTCCCCTCGCAGGGCAATACACAGCCCGGGATACCTGCACGCAGCAGGGCATCTCCGGGCATTTTTGCAATTTTTCGACTTGATATTACAGATTGTTTTTAAAGAAGCGGTATGCGTTGCGCCAGTAGATAGCCTCTACCTCGTCCTCGGTAAAGCCCTCGCGGCGCAGTGCCTCGGCCAGCAGCGGCATATCTGCCGCCGTTTCCAGCTCGTGCTGACCGCCGATGCCGTCAAAATCGCTGCCAAGGCTGATGACCTCAATGCCGCCCACCTGCTTGAAGTGTGCCGCGTGCTTTGCCAGCCGCTCCACCGTGCTGCGGCAAAGCTTGGGGTGTGCCGAGTCTGCGTCCACAAAGGAAGCGCAGTAGTTCAGCCCCGCAATGCCGCCTTTTTCTGCCAGTGCGCGGATCATCTCATCCGTCAGGTTGCGGTTGTGGGGCGACAGGGCACGGCAGTTGGAATGACTTGCCGCAAAGGGACGGGTGCTGTGGTTTGCGATGTCCCAGAAGCCCTTATCGGAAAGGTGGCTCACGTCTGCGGTGATGTGCAGCCTTTCCATCTCCTCCAAAAAGGCAAAGCCCCGCTCGGTCAGGCCGGTCTCAGTGTTGGCCACCAGCGGCCCGCCGGGGTTTGCGTTGGGGGCTGCCAGCTCGTTGGGGTAGTTCCATGTCAGGGTCATCATGCGCACGCCCAGCTCCTGCAGCCGCCGCAGCACGCCCAGACTGCCCTTGCAGCAGCCACCCTCTTCCACCGTCAGCATGGCGCTGAACTTGCCCTCGGCGCGGTTGCGCTCAAGGTCGGCGGCGGTGTACACCGGGGCGATCTTTTCCGGGTAAGCCGCCATGAGCCGCTTGAAGATGTCGATCTCCTCCAGCACACTTACCAGCGGGTCAGCCCCGGGGGCGGGGTCGGCCAGATCCACATAGGCCGCAAAGCATTGCAGCAGATAATCCCCCTGCCGCAATTTTTCAAGGTCGATATGCAGATCGTTGTGCAAAAAGCTTTTGGGTGCGCCCGCCTTTTCGGCGCGGCGCAGCTCGTACAGGGTATCGCAGTGCAGATCCCAAACCTTCATGATGGATACACTCCTTTATGCTTCTTCTCCCAACAGCTGCAGCAGCTGTTCGGGGTTCATGGACAGGATCGCGCCGTCTGCCCCGCCGGTAACGGTGTCGGCCAGCGACTGCTTGGCCTGTTGCAGCTCCACGATCTTTTCCTCAATGGTGTCCTGCGCGATCAGCCGGTACACCTGTACCGGGTTGCGCTGACCGATGCGGTAGGCGCGGTCAGTGGCCTGATTCTGCGCGGCAAGGTTCCACCACGGGTCGTAGTGGATGACGATATCAGCGGCGGTCAGGTTGAGACCCGTGCCGCCCGCCCGCAGCGAGATGAGAAAGACGTCCGCCTCGCCCTGATTGAACCGGCGCACCTGCTCGGCGCGCACCGGCTTCGGGGTAGAGCCTTGCAGGGTGAAGTGGCTCACCCCGGCTTCGTCCAGCCGCTTTGCCAGCAGCTCCAGCATGGAGGTGAACTGGCTGAACAGCAGAATGCGGTGCCCGCCCGCCACTGCCTCGGTGACAAGTTCCAGACAGGCTTCCAGCTTGGCGCTGCTGCCGGTCCAGTTGTCTGCCACAAGGCGCGGGTCACAGCAGATCTCCCGCAGCCGCATCAGCACGGCAAACACGGTCATCTTGTCCTCCGGCTTTGCCGCCCGCAGCTTTTCGCGGGCGTCCACCACCGCTGCCAGATACAGCTTGCGCTGCTCGGTCTCCAGCTCAACACGGCGCACATTCTCGGTTTTGGGCGGCAGCTCCCGCAGCACCTCCGACTTCATGCGCCGCAGAATAAAGGGCCCGGTGAACTGGTTCAGCCGCCGCACGGCGTTGGCATCCTCGTCCTGCACGATGGGCTTTTCAAACCGGGCGCAGAAGGTCTTGTACGGGGGCAGATACCCGGGCATCAAAAAGGAGAAGATGCTCCACAGTTCGCCCAAGCGGTTCTCCACCGGGGTGCCGGTCAGGGCAAAGCGCACCCGGCTGTTCACCCGGCACACCGCCTTGTATTTCTGGGTGGTGTGGTTTTTGATGGCCTGCGCTTCGTCCAGAATGCAGGCGTAGAAGCTTTGCCCGGCATACAGTTTTTCGTCCCGGCGCAGCAAATCGTAGCTGGTGATGACGAGATCTGCCTGTGCCCACCCATCGACCAGCACGGCGCGGTGGGCGGCATCGCCGTCCATGGCAACGCTTTGCAGCTGCGGGGTGAACTTCTGGCATTCCTCCTGCCAGTTCAGCACCAGCGAGGCCGGGCAGACGATGAGGCTGGGCAGCTGCTGCCCGTCCTCCTTCATGGCCAGCAGGTAGCTGAGCACCTGCACGGTCTTGCCCAGACCCATATCATCGGCCAGAATGCCGCCCATGCCGTAGCCGTCCAGTGTACGCAGCCAGCGGTAGCCGTCCCGCTGGTATTTGCGCAGGGTCTTTTGCAGGGAGAGCGGCGGGGTATATTCGCTGTCCCGCACGGCGTGGAAGCTGCGGCTGATGCGCCGGAAAGCGTCATCCCGGTCGAACCGCAGGCCGTTCTGCCCCGAAAGCGCCCAGTCCAGCGTAGGCGCGCGGTAAAGCGGCAGGGCAGCATGACCGTCCTTCAGCTTTGCGCCGGAAAGCTCCAGTGTGTCGTTCAGTTCGTCCAGCCCTTCCAGACTGTCGTCCAGCCGCAGCAGACTGCCGTCCCGCAGGCGGTGGTAGCGTTTTTTCTGGTGCAGTGATTGCAAAAGTTCCCGCAGCTCCTCCACCGGGAACGTGCCGGTGTCCACTTCCAAGTCCAGCACGCTGCCGTGCACCGACACCCCTACCGAGATCTTAGGCGGGGCGGCTTGTAAGTTGCGGAAGGCATCGGTCTGGTACACCTCGCCCATGGCCAGCAGGGCGGGAATGCCCTCTTCCAGCAGTTGGAAAAGCGCCTCCTCCCCGGAAATGCTGTAATGCCCCGGCTTGCCGGTCTCGGGTTCCAGATAGGTTTCCAGCAGCCGCTTTGCCCGGTTCTCGGTGCGGGCGTCCCGCAAAAGGTCGGGCGGCACCGGCTCGCCGGGAGCTACCCTGTCCTCGCCGTACAGAAAGACCGGGTAAGCCGTGACGGTAAGCCCCCGGTCGGCATCCAGATAAAACTGCACCACCGGCTCCAGCGGGATCTGGTTCAGCAGCAGCCGGTCGGGGTCCACGATATTGACCCGGTTGCCCAGTTCCGGCAGCACATAGCTGCAAAAAGCGGCGGCGTCCGCGCTGGTAAAGAACAAACTGCGCCCACCAAAGGTCTCCAGCACCGGCAGCACCCGGCGGCACTCCTCCCGCTGCATCCGCCAGAGGGTGGTTTCGCCCAGCAGATAGGCATAGTCCAGCCCCTGCACCCCGCTGAGCGCCGGGGTACAGCTCAGCTGCACGCCGCCCTTGCGGCGCTCCACCTTCAGGCTGATGACCGGCAGACCCTCTTTCAGGGTGTAGCCGCCCACAACGCCCTCGGCAGCGTAAAGCTCCACAAGGGCATCCAGCCCCTCGCCGGTCAGCGGCAGACCGCCCGCCGGGCCTTTCTCCCAGCCGGAGCGCATGGTACCCTCGGCTTCAAATGCCTGCCGGGCGCTCACCTGACGGCGCAGCAGCCGCAGCAGCTGCTGCGCATCCGGGGCAAAGGCGTCCCACCGGTGCACAAAGGCCAGCGATTTCCCGTAGCTGACGCTTTCGCCCCGCTCGATCGCATCCAGAAACTGCGGGATGCTTTTTACCAGATACTGCCGCCCGCCGATGCCGTCCGAGACCCGCAGCCGCAGCCAGATACGGCCATTGTGCGGCGTAAGCTCCGGTTCCAGCAGAGCAAAGCCGGTGCGCTGGGCATCGGGCGGGGGCAGGGGCTGCACATCCTCCCGCTGGTAGCGCTTCAGCAGCAGCTGGGCATCATAGTCGGTCTCCGGCTCCTCGCCCCGCCACTTGCGGCCGAACAGCATATCCAGCCCGGCGCTGTAACTGTCCTTGCGGGGTTCGGTGCTCAAGCCTGCCACGCCCCGCTGCACCCCGGGGATGCTCTCCGGCTTTTTTTCCGGGGCAGGTGGATTCTTTTCCGCGTCCTGCAGCAGCAGCGCACCAATGTGCTTACAGTAGGTGCCATCGCCGTTCTGATTATAGGGGCAGTCGCAGGAGGCGCTGACAAAGCTGCCGTTTTCCCGCAGCCAGACCTGCGTATAATAGCAGTCCGGCCCGCTGCCCTGCACCAGCGCCGTCAGGTGCCGCACGCCGTCCTCGTTGGTGGTGCAGCTGCTTTGCAGGATGCGCTTGCGGTACTTCTGCGCCCGCTCAAAGATGCTTTTGCCCAGCAATGCGCGGATCTCCTGTGCGTCCATGTGGTCTCCCTCCCCTGTGCTGTTGCGGTTCCGGTCTATTCTATAAGAATACCGCATTCCACCCCGGGATGCAAGGGCAGAAGGGTAAAAAACGTTTAGAAAACGCCGAGCGGGACGATTTTGAATGGCCTCCGCTTTGCTTTGGCCATCTTCAGCGGAAGAATTTATTTTGATTTGCAGTTTCGAAACGCCTGCGGGCGTTTCGAAATTGCTTTTTCACAGGAGGGGTCGTAAAGGGAAACGGCATTTGCAGTGCCTGTTTCCTGCGGAAACATCCGCACTGCGGGGTTGCTTCTTGGCTCTCAACAGGTCAAAGAAAAAGCACCCGCAAACGCCTTCGGGTGCCAACGCACAGACAGAAAGGGTTGCAGGTGCCTTCTTTGTTTTAGGAAACTCCGCGCTTGCGGGTCTTGAGGTGGTACATCTCCTGATCGGCTTTATCGATCAGGTCGTGCACGGTGGCAATGTCCGGCTCAAGGCGAGCGCAGCCGATGCTGATCTCGATCTGGTAGGGCTTGCCGGAGGCGGCGTTGGCGGCGTCCAGCTCCCGCTGGATGGAGGCGATCAGGGTGCGCACCTCCACGCTGTTGCAGCCGCAGGCGATGCAGAATTCATCGCCGCCGTAGCGCGCCAGCACGCCGTTATAGTTGGCGCACACCTTTTTCAGGATGCCCGCCAGCAGCACCAGCGCGGCGTCCCCCTCCAAGTGGCCGTATTGGTCGTTGATGTGCTTGAAATGGTCCATGTCCATCATGAGGAAATGCAGCGAGCGGTTGGGGTGGCGGCGGTAGTAGGGCAGCTCGCTTTCCAGATACCGCAGCGCCACGATGCGGTTGCTGACGCCGGTCAGGGTGTCCACCGTGAACTTGGTCTGCAATACCAGCACATACACGCACACCAGCCCCAGCGTAATGCCGCAGCACAGCAGCCCGCGCCCGGGTAGCCAGCCTTGCAGCAAAAAGCCTGCCGCCGGCGCAAGCGCAAGCAGCAGCAGGGTTTTCAGTTCCTCTTTGGGTGTTTCCTGCTTCCAGTGGCTCAGCGTCCAGCTGCAGCGGAGAAAGGCTGCTGCCAGATAGGCAAGCCCCACCAGCTTCGCCCCCCAGAACAGGGTGCTGCCCCGCAGCCCCTCTGCGTCCAGATAGCAAAAGCCGTTTTCGTCCCGCGCCGTCAGCAGAACCATCAAAAGCAGTGTCACCGGTGCGGCGCTGAGTGCCAGCCTGCGGCCGTCCTCCATCCATGTACGCCCCAGCTCTGCCTCCACATACAAAAACACCAGCAAGCAGCAACACGCCGCCAGCAGATAAAACAAAATGCTGCCCCCGGCGTTCAGCCGGTAGGTCAGGGGGATGCCCAGCTCCTCCCACGCGCCCAGCTGCGCCAGTGCACTGCCATAATCTACGATCGTCAGCGCCCCGGCAAACCACAGCAGCGCCGTAAACAACCGCCCGGGCAGGCTTTTATCCCGCATTTTCTGCTGCGCCCGCAGCAAAACCGCCAGCGTGACCAGACAGAACCCACTGACCTGAGTATGGGCAATCGCATCCATGCCGCAACGCTCTCCTTTATCCTAGGGCGGCTTTGCGCCGTCCCGACCCTTTCCGTTCTACCAACGTTCCTTTTTCGCACAGACCCATTGTACCAAATCCATAACAAATATGCAACGCAAACCGAAAAAATTCATACAAAAAAAGACACCGGAACGTCTTTCGGCGTTCCGGCATCTTTTGAAATCATATTACTTTGCCTGCGGATGGGTGGCGTCGTTGCGCAGGGCGCTTTCGCGGATCTTTTCCAGCGTCTGCTCGCTGAGGATGTGCTCTGCCTTGCAGGCGTCCTCGGCGGCGGTCTGCTCGTCCACGCCCAGCT
>OGKO01001696.1_pt1 | contig 12045 bp, 10 predicted proteins | sample 1572451 | NCBI WGS metagenome assembly OGKO01 (sample SAMEA2582089, study PRJEB24529) | metagenome | biome: Human gut stool | place: China | collected 2011 | reverse complement strand
CTAGAGCTATCCTAATTGCGCACCGCCAGTTCTCATACAAAAAACACCTTGCAAGTTGCAAAGTGTTTTCGTTTGTACTCTGCTGTCCAGTAACGAATTAACGTTTTGAGAACTGGCTAGCTTTACGAGCTTTCTTAAGACCTGGTTTGATAAGGCTTAATATCAAATACTTTAAAATAGGTTTATATAAACTCTTAATGTAGTTGTGTAGATTTTTTGTTTCAAAAAATTTGTATGTGTTGTTTTGAATAAAGGTAATTTCAGAACTAATTTATATTAAAGGATTATCTGGAAATAGCCCGGCTAATTTTTGGTTTATTAAACTTGTTACTACAGTTTTAATTACTTCTATAGTCATAGGTAGTGCATTCTCCTTAATCTTTTCTTTAGTGTTATTCCAGAAAGTATCTTCTCTAATCTTATCTATAAAATCATGTCCTTCCCATGTTAATGAACCTACACTAAATCCGTAGATTCTATTATTACCATACCTCGATTTATAACTATCTATAAGACCAGCTTCCCACAATAATTTACAATGATATGAGACCGTCTCAAGATCATAGCCATCTACTTTTAAATCATGTAAAACCGTATATTTATACTCTTCTTCAATCTTGAAAAGTATTAATCGGCATAAATCCATATTTCTTTTCATAGGATTCCCTCAATATTCAAATCTTTATTTTTAAAACTACTGTTTCTGTAGTATATTAGTAATGAAATACTGGACATCTTTTAGAAGATTCTACAGATCATTTACTAAATGAGTAAGTATCTAAAAGCAGTTGATTTTTAAAAAGAAATATTTACATTACAAATAGAAAATACCCAATTTGTCTGTTTGAATAATCATTTTTATTAATTTTGTAATACTTATTGTTCAAATTCGGTATTCTTCGTTTTGTGCCGCATCTTTTATCGTTTCTGCAAACAAATCTATTGCTCTGGTAATCTTGTCGTGTAACTCACTATATTCTTCTAATGTAACCACACCATCTAATCGATTAAAATTTTCACCATGAGCTATAAAATTTCGATTTTGAAGCAACTTGCTATCTATCCAAGTACTATAAGTATTGAATGGGGTTAGTGATATACCAATAGTTGCAAATATTTCTTCTAGAATCTCAAAATTAAGATTACTATTCGCTGATATAACACTATTTACCGGAATATTTGATTGTTCATCTTGTTTCGAAAATATTGTACTAATCAACTCAGTTCTTTTTGTAGACTTCTGGGTACCACCTGAAACTTCAATCAAGTCCCTCACACCTAACATCAAAAAATTTCTTTTTAAGTCTTTATAATTAAGCCTTTGACACGATACATAATTCAAGTAGTATTCTGCGATTGTTTTTACTGCTCCTTCCCAATGAGAATACAGTAATACGATACCATACTTTATAAATCTTTGTTTAGTATTATCAGGTTTATCAGACTGCGCTTGGAGATCAAATTTTATTCCTGTAAGATCCTGTTTTCTCCAGCTTAATTCTTTATCAATTTTAGAAAGTAGTTTGTCTATTGTATTTATTTTACTCATTTCCGAAATAATTCTTTCCAAATGAAGTAAGATTTACAATTCTAGGAATTGCACGTGCTCCCGCTTTCGTATTTTCGATATACTCTTCTTGTTCATAGATATTATTAATCTTACTTCTTAGTTCTTCATCGCTAAGTTCCATAAAACGTTCATAATTCAGCAAAGATCCAGATAAAATTACTTGAAAGCTACTTACTAAAAAGGGGCCTCTGTATTTCCCATTCTCAAATCTCTTGAATGAATCTTCACCTAAAACTGTGTACAGTTTATCAACTACATTTATAAATTTTTCTTTAAAATTATCAGTTTGAATTTGTCCTTGTGCAAATTTTATTGTCTCTTTATCAAGTAATTCCGAGAGATCAGCATATTGCGACAATTCTTCAAGATTAGAAGCGTAAGAAATTAATGCTCTGAGCACTAATTCCATTTTATACCGCTCATTTTCTTTTTGTTCAGTAATCGTAACAATTTCCGAAAATTTGGGGCTCTCAGATAATTGTTGAATTGATAAGTAAAACTCTCTAGAAGTCATTATCATTAGACAATTTCTAACTTCCTGACCCGACAATTGTGTGCCACCTGTATTTAGACGTTGAAATAATTCATATTTTGTAGTAGGATCACTTTCTTTTCTAACAATAATGATATCGATTCTGGATCTTTTAAAATCAATCTGTTGATCTTTTGGAAGATCTTTCCAACATACTCCTTCCAGTGAGGGCAGATAATCTGTTTTTTCCAGTACAAGTGGAGGTTCCAACTTATCTTCATCATTTTTAAACTCACCAACAAATTCAAAAATTGTAGAAAGCCTTTGTACACCATCAATAACATCCCATACACCTTCATCGTTTTGACTTACAAATATTGAAGGGATTGGGATATTAAGCATAATTGACTCAATTAATTTTGTCTTTTGAAAACTAGTCCATCTAAATACCCTCTGGAATTCTGGATGAATATCTAACTCTTCATCTCTATATAGATTTATTAATTCACCAATCGACATTTGGTAGGAGTCTCTATAAATTTGACTTGATTTTTCATTAATCTCTTTTTTGAGACTACTTAATTGTTCTTCAGTTACCGCAGTTTCTTTTTTCATATTATAACCTCATTTATTTCTGTATCTATTCATATTTTTTTTACTCCAAGCAGAATATGTCAATTCAAAATCAATATCTGTTTGTCCACTATTAAATAGTTGCTCATCTACCCACCGTACAATATCATAAATCGATTCGTTATTTCTGAATTTGTTGTCTAATTCTTCAAAAAGAAGGGCTGTGTTTGAAATACCCTCTATTAATGGAATGCGAACATTTTTTAAATCTCCAGGAAGAATTTCTAGCGCCCCTCCACCAAATACTCTTCCTTCTAATTCTATCGAAAGCAGTGTTGGAGAAGAATAAAATAAAAGTATGAGTTCTTCAATATTATACCTAGAATTATTTTCCAATTTCAACCTATGAAAGGTATCTGTACTAACTGAACCAGACAGATTTTGAATTATTTTAGGATATTTCCCAATCCTTCTTAGAATAAAGGCATCGGGCTCCCAGACTGAAGGAATTTCATACCATTTATTTCTTATCTTTAATTTATATCCCTTATTTTGACCATCTTTTTCACCTTTGGTTACATATCTTTTAGCTCCTGAATTAAGTATTTTTCCATTGAAATCGAGCAGCCAGATATCTTTATTTAACGAATTGTTTAATTCTATGTCTGATTTAGTATAAACTAAACCGTAAGTATCTACACTTCTACCAAGTAATGGTCGAGCATATTCCTCTAAACTAAATTCTTTAACTATATCTTTATTTACAACAAAATATTTATTATTTCCTGTTGTAATACCAACCTCTATCTTTGCTAATTCAGTTAAAGGCAGAGTTTTATTTTTCAAAATAATATCATAATATTTACGATGATTTTTTTCTAGATTCAGACTAGACCACTTTTCACTATCAAAGTCAGTATATTCATCAAACTCATATTCTGAAATACTTTTTCCAAGCTCTGCTTTGTCTGTAATATGAATTGTTCGAAGTTTAATATCTTCCTCGAAGGAATTCTTTTTTACCCCCATCACTAGCATAACGTCTTGCTGAATACCATCAAATACAATATTCTCAAACGTAATAATGTTTAATTCAGAAAAAATATCTCGGAAAAACTTTCTAAGTTGTCTTGCATATGAAACTTGGAGAAGATCAGTTGGAAGAACAAATGCAAATTTACCACCAGCATTCAACATTTCTAGAGTCGCTACAGAAAAAGCAACCCAAGAATTAATTAACTTGTTAGGTTTCAAACCATTATTCATCAGAATATCACTTTGAAATTCTCTTTGTGATTCCGACAAGAATTGATATCTAATATATGGTGGGTTCCCTAAAACTACATCAAAGCTCTGATCAAATCTCTGATCCTCATAGAAATTATAAAAATCATCAACAATAACTTTAACAGCACAATTGAGATTATTCGGTATTTTTTTTGCTTCTTCTTCATCAATTTCAATGGCAGTAATCCGGGATCCTCTATTTATCTCCTTTATTCTCCTCAAGAATTGACCATCACCAGCAGAAGGTTCTAAAATGCTTTGTGGTTCTTCAGATTCTATAGCCCAACGTAACATAAAATCAACAATCTCATCAGGAGTATAGTATGCTCCCATCAACTTCTGCTTTGTTTGATTTTCTTTTATATTCACCTTATATCACCTCATTTTGATTTCAAGTAACTCATCAAATTTTGAATTAATTTGATCAATTAATATTTCTTTTTTTGATATCAAAATTTTCTTTAATCTATCAGCAGTGTGTTGATCAATCTCTTCATTCAGCTTACCTATATCACGTACCAAAGTATTTATATAATTATAGATTTCCATTTCAATTTCTGAATTAAAATCTATCGGCAATAAGGGGATATCTTTATATAACGCTGTTCCATGACTATAAAATTCACCCTCAAAAGAGCTCCCTATCGTTTGAAAAATCATGTCGGTGAATCTATGACTTAACCAAGCTTGTATATATTCCAAACTATATTGAGAATCTTCTTTCAAAAAAAGACCAATATAACCAGCCGTTCCACCAGAAGCATAAATAAAGCCTTTAGTATCTATATTAAAATTAGGTTGATTAGACATCACACCTACAATTATTTTAGGTTCAGTTACTTCTTTCAAAAATTGAGATCTACCAAATTGATACCATTCAAGTTCAGGTGTAGTTCCTCTAACGTCTCTACAACCTCCCATTGTTTTAGGCAATAACTCAATTTTATGATCAAGAAAATAGTTATATACTCCACTATATTTAGATTTCATCTGCAATTCTGGAATTATCTTTCCATCTAAATAAGGAAAGATAATATAACTATCAGCCAATAGAGTACTGTATGATTTACCAGCCTTAATCCCATTTGGCTTGTAAAAATCTTTTAGAAGCTGTTTTTCCAGCTTGTATTGTTTACCGTTTTTTTCATACAAAATTGATTCTTCACAACTTTTGGTTTTTACTTTAGGAATAATATAAACGGAGTTCCTACTAGTCTGAACTCCATTCCTTGGAGTTATAACAGTTTGGATACTAGGAAAATTGATTTTTGCAAACTCATATTGACTCTTCAGCTGTATATCATCTGTTAAAAACCAATGACTCCCTGTTAAATCATCTAGAGAATACTGCTCCCCTTTTTTATCGTTATATACTTCATCCGAACTTGAAACTTCAACATACTCAAAGTGTTCCGATTTAGACAAATGAATTACCGATACATAGTTTGTTGCTGTCGAAAAAATCTGAGTATACTTAAAATCAAAGATTTTTTTTACAAACATTTTTGATTTTAGAATATCTCTAATTCCTTTTCCAGCTTCAGTATTAATAAATTTATTAGGGACTAAAAGGATTATATCTCCATTGTCTTTAACAACGTTTAAAGATTTCTCCATAAACAATAAATATTTGTCATATTGTTTTATTGTAGACCTATAAATCTCATCATATACAGCTATTTCTTTTGAATTTGTAGACTGTTTTATATCCTCTTTACTCAGATAGGGGGGATTACCAATAACTACATCGTATTTTTTATTTAACAGTCCATCAAACATTGGATTAATTTCAAATAACTCTTCAGACGAAAGGTTAAATAAATCAAAATCAGACATACTTACAAGAGAATTTCCACACCTTATATTTTTTTCGAGTGTAGGTAATATAGGTACTACTTTTTCAATCCTCTCTTTTCCTTCATAAGATAGTATTCGAAGAATTAACGAGAATTTTGTTAACTGAACTGCTTGATTATTAATATCAAATCCTACCAGTACCTCTTGTATAATCCTTTTCTTCACTCCAAAAGGTACTAACAGAGGATTAGGTATAGTATTTCTTTCATTCGCATACCACTGGGTTAAATATGCTTCAATATAATTATAAGTTTCAATTAAAAATATGCCTGATCCAACCGCTAAATCAGCAATCCTTAATTTTAGAATTTCATCAGGAGTTTTTCCATATAACTTCCCTGATAAAACTCGCTTAACCATGGATACTACTATACTATGTGGAGTAGATACTACTGCTTTTATAGACGCTGATTTTGTTTTATTGAGACTTACTTTCCCCGCCTCAATAATTAATTCTTCCTGTAGAAAATACTCATAAACTTTACTTAGAATAGATAAATCAATCACTGAAAAATCATATGACACATTGGGGAAATACAAATTTTCTACAATTTCAGTTAGTAACTTTGAACTTATTTTTGAAATTATATTTGCATCAGTAAACAATCCTGAATTATATTTTTTATCAAGTTTTTTAAAATATTTTATATAGTCTGGTTGTCTCAGTATTTCATTTTTTAACATTTCTGTAGATTCATAATGATTATCTTCTGCAAATCGTAAAAAAATTATTTGATTCAAAAATTCTTGGATTTGTTCATTCATTAATTCTATACTACTGAAACCGCCGTCTAAGCAATACAGTTCTTGACCAATATCTATTCTCCATCTGTTCAATTGATTCAGAAAAATGGTGTCTAAGGATGTTTTGGTTGAATCAAGAGGTGTAATAGCAGAGATCCATTGATCGAATTTTCCTTTCACTACTGACTCTCTTGAAAGTAAATCATAGATCTCATCAAATTTCTCTACATACTCTGTATAATGATAATATTTGTATCGATATGTACTCGAAGTATCATTTTTTTGAGGCATATCATAGGTTAAGTAAATTACAAGATATTCAAAGTTCGTTAGAACTGTAATCTTATGATTACTATTCCAACCATAGCGCCTAGCTTGAATAGCTGAATCCGTATCATTCAAAATATCCACACTAACTTTCTTCGCTTCAATATAAAACTTACTTACACCATTCATCCTAATAGTATAATCAGGTCTATCTTTTTTATTTTCACTTGAGTACTCCTCAGCAACAACCTCCCTATCATTAAATGAAAGCCCCATTGGATTAGTTATATCCCATCCTAGCAACTTCAAAAAAACATCAATATACTGTTGTCTTGTCATTGCTTCATTGTATATTTTTTCTTTTTTATAGTTCTCAAAATCAGCGTCAAAACATTCTACCAATTTCTTTAGTTCTTGAATTTTTTTCCTGTTTTCCTTCATATCAACTATTATATCAGTTTACTTCCTCTTCTGTTAGACATTTTTATTTTATTTCATGCTTATCGTAATTAAAGCTTCTACATCCAGTGATGAGCTATGTCCAGATAGAAAAAACATCCACTTTCGCATACCTAATCTTGATATTCTCGGACTGATTGAATATAGTAAATAGTTACTGGCCAGTTATTTTAACCATCTAATCCTCTAGTAGATTGATCTCCTATCAGGATACTCCTGATTATACTTCAAGATGTATTATCTAACACATTAGGGGTTAGTAAAGAGGTAAAACAAAAAGACTTAGTCCTGTACAATACGGAACTAAATCCTTAACCTAAATTATTTGTCTAACTTTTGGGAGGCAGTACATATTTAAAGTATTATTTATAGTATTCTTTTAGTTCATCAAAAGTTATATCTAAACCAACTTTTGCCAAAGCATCTTTTCTATCTTTGTATAACTTATTAAGAACTGGAGTTTTATCTACTTCTCTTCCATAGTGAAGTAAATTATGACAGTGACTACAAAGAGAAACGATGTTTTCCATTGTATCTAAACTACAGTTCTTATAATCAAAATCACGAAACTTACTAATTGGAATTAAATGGTGTGGCTCAGTATATCCTTTGCCCGATTTTCTCAGGAATATTCGATCATTAACATTAAATTCGCACTTATAATCAGCTCTTGCTAAGGCATTAGCAGCTACTTTTGGATCTCTTCTAGGTCTAAGCTTATTTGCAGATGCAGACATTGTCAGCTTCTGACCTTGTTTAATCCCACTCCAAGTAGGTTTTATACTAGTAACTCCTGTGCTTTCAATTAAACTATCAATCTCATCTTTTTCTGCTTGATAATATTCTCCAGACTCATCTTCTCGAATATCAGCCAAAGCATCATTTATTACTTTAATAGTTGCTTCATTAGATTGAAGTTTCATAGCTTGTTCTAATAAATATAGTGCATGATTTTCAACAATTGTACACATGTACTGTTGTTTTCCGGTCCCATTTTTGGTAAATGCACTATCCTCACTATAATGCTTCATTAACCAATCTTTATGATCTGCTAATTTTACTGATTTATCAAATTCTGTATAATTGGTATCAACTCTATACCCTTCATTGCTCCAATTATTTCCTTTCCCAATTTTATATGGTTTAATAGATTCATAACAATCATTTTTAGTAATACTTATAGCTTTTATCTCACCATTACAATGATGTATGATAAAGTCCCCTCTTTTTATCTTGGTCATTGTAGAAAAACCTTTATTTTTTATCCCTTTTTGATTTAATTTTGGGGACCAGACAAATCCTCCATTACGTTCTTCTACATAAGTTTCTCCTTGAAATACATAATAAACACTCATAGAATAGCTCCAAATCTTTATATTTTCATCATATTGTAGCATATTTTAGAAATATGAACTACAGTTGCTCATAACGTATAATAGGAAAAATATATTTTTTGTGATGTGGTATGTAGTGGGAATCTTCTAAAAGTACGAGTTCCGTAATTTTAATTTCGTTCTATGTTCAAAGAATGATGACTATATTCAAATACCCTTACATTTTTCATCTCTTTTCTTTGCTTTACTTTAAAAACAAAATAATGATTTCTTCCATCTTTAGCATTTTCTTGATTTAATCTAAAGTAGTTAGTGTGACATAATGCCATCGTTCGAAGGATATCATCAGTCAGAAAAGTCAGAGGAACGCTCATATTAGAGTACCTTTGAAACTCTTCCTCAAAATGTGAGTAACTTTCAGAAAAGTAATCTATTTGTAAATCACCTGCGTATAGATTCCTTCTATCCATTTCTTTTTCCTTCTTTCAACGGTATAAAATTCCCAACTATGATTCCTACTACTCGTGGATCTTCATCATAGGAAATAAAGATATCCTCATATTTTGGATTAATCGAAACTAAACGTAAACCATCTTCTTCACGGTAGACTCGTTTAATATAGGTTTGGTTATTACATACTACAGCATAAACTGCTCCATCATAATCAAAACCTGTCTCACGAATAAGAGCTACTGAACCATCTTGATATTTTGGTTCCATAGAATCTCCAGATACCCATGAAGCGAAATCATGAGCTAGTTCTTTATCGAAATAAACAGTATCATAGTTTCGATCATCATAAACCGATGCTCCAATACCAGCAGACATCTTTTCATAAACATGATATTCATAGAGATTTTCTGAAACTGATATTACTTGTTGAGTTTTCTCTTTTTGCACCAAGTCACGTGCATATTCTACTACTTGATTTTTACCTTTGTTCGACAATATATTATACAAACGAACAATCTCAATCTCCGTAAAAAATCCTTTTGGTACTTTGAGTAGCTGTTCTAGTCGTTTTACTTTCTCTTTGGATGGTTCTTTTACCCCTCGTTCCCATGCAGAATAGGCTTGATAGCTGATTCCTAATTGATCCGCTATATCTTTTTGAGTCATTTTTAGCTCTTTTCTACGAGCTTTTAGTTTTTCTGGTTGATACATAGTTCACCTCACATTAATAGTAACTGTATTTCTGCCTTTTTTCTTGCCTCTTCATCTGAGAATTTTTCTTTATCCCAAACATACGCAATCGACTTCCCTTTATTATAAATAAGCCACGTTTTAAAATTAATATTTTCTTCCTTGATTGCTTTCCAGTTATCTTGATTCAATAAATCTGGATATTCTTGACTAGTTGTAAAACCAAGTTTACTCACTCTTTGCTTAACCTGATTAATAAGGGAAGGCTGAAACTGATTGAACTCCTCAATAATTTGTTCTCTAATATCATGAAATAAACGAAAAATAGAAGCATTCTTCCCTTCAATATAGGTCTCAACTGCTTGTTTAATTTCACTATCTTTATCAGGATAATATTCTCTTAGAAAATCCAAAAGACGAAAAAATAAAGCCTGTTTTGAAACTTCGAGACTATTTTGTACCTGATGGAAGGTTTCGCAACTATAGTATATTTTTGATAAAAGAACAATATCTGGCATCAATACCACAGCGGAAAAGATATTGGCCTCTCGTTCCAATACATCTTCTTGGTTATCTACAGATTCCGCAAAATAAAAACCGTTATGTTTTAGAATAAAATGTCCTAACTCGTGGCATAGGGTAAAGTTTTGCTTCACTTTGGGGTTATCTCTTTCATAAGAGAAACTAGTTCCCAATTTATCAACTACTGTCAAGCCTTCTATCTTATGATTAGAAAAGTGGTGGCTAATCACTTGGATTTGATTCTTCTGAATACAATATTGAAAAAAATAAGTGAAATTATAATCTAATAATGAAATATCGTCATCCTTCATATACTGATATAACACTTGTTTTGTTGCACTACTTACTCTTGTATACAATTCATCCAATAAATAGTACCTCCTTTAAGTCTAGGTCACAACAAACTAAACCATATTGGTTGAGTTTATTGTATAAAAAAAGTGGATGATTGTCCACTCCATATTATTAATTAATAAATATTATTTGTTCTGGAGAACCGAGAGATGTATATATTATACTCTCAGGAAAAACATAATTATGTTTAAAAATATAATCAATTAACTTTCTTATTGATTCTGGATAATTTTTAAAATATTCTTGATATGCCCTGTTTCTGTATATAATACTTTGTTCCATTATCGAGAGATATTCGGTATTATCTTTTAAACTAGATTCAATACAGTAGTGCATCACAAATTTCCTCAAATCGATAGAGTCAATATGACACTTCACATCTTTTTTATCTAAATATTCAATAATTGTTTTAACTGGTTCAATAATATAATGAGTTCTTCGAGCTTGTAAAATAATATCAGACCAGTTCTTTATATACTCTGGCGCTTGATTGGTTAAAAAATTTTTTAGATGTCTAAAAATAGATTCTATTAAACTAAATGTATAGAAACCATCAACCGGGAAATAGGTTGCTAATACCGACTGACTCCCTAACCCAAGAAACATATTTCCAATATTTAAATAATGAGCATCCAATACTTGAGTCTGACATGCTCCCAATATCGTGACTACAGGTACAACTTTTATATTATTTTCTAACTCAATCATATCAATTTCATCATCGCCAATATGAAGTTTACCAATCTGATCTGGTTGATTTCTACTCACTTCAGGCATACTACCATGCCCATAATAAATGAAAAAGGTTGTAGGATATTCATTCATAATACGAATGAAGTCAGTTTTATTTGTTACTTCATAGTAATTAACACAATGCTTAGGAAAATCCTATTTTACTAGCTCTCCTAGTCTTTTTCCATTTTTATATAATGTATCATTAGGGTTAAGTGCATTAATAATTAAAAATGATACAGTAGCTTTTGGAATTTTTGTTAGTAAATTATGCTTTGCTGAGTTTACTAGCGTATTACCAGGAATAATTGGCATTCTGCTGATTGATTTTATTAAGCCCAGAGGAGTATCTTTATATTTAACCCACTCAATTGGTGCATCTGTAATGAATTTTATATGCTTCCCATACTTGACAAGTATATCAATAAACTCATCATCTAATGATAACTTTAACTTCTCAGATATTTTATGGAAATTATTATTAAATTTTTCAATTTCTGATAAATCGGCATTCTTCATTGTATTTTTAAACATATGGGAATACCAAACTGTTATGTCTTGCGAAGGTAAGTTAGGCAAACGCACATACGGAGATTTTTTATCTAGTGTAAAATTAAGGGATAAAGAATCTAAAATTGAGTTTTCTGATGCTCTATCAGAAATTATTCCCAGCATCGTTTCAAAATCTTTGCCTCTCCCTATTCCATAATATCCTGAAAAATCATATATCT
>OGKO01001686.1_pt1 | contig 12084 bp, 10 predicted proteins | sample 1572451 | NCBI WGS metagenome assembly OGKO01 (sample SAMEA2582089, study PRJEB24529) | metagenome | biome: Human gut stool | place: China | collected 2011 | reverse complement strand
TGCTGCTGGTGGACACGGTCGGCTTTGTGTCCCGCCTGCCCCACAATCTGGTGGAAGCGTTCAAGTCCACCTTGGAGGAAGCCGCATGGTCGGATGTGATCATCCGGGTAGCAGACGCCGGGGACGACCAGCGCGAGGAACAGCTGTCTGTCACCGACGAAGTGCTGGACGGGCTGGACTGCGCCGATATCCCCCGCCTGACCGTTTACAACAAGTGCGACAAGCCCAACACCCTGAGCTTTGACCCCGATATCCTGCTGACCAGCGCCAAGACCGGCTACGGACTGGACAAGCTGCTGCAAAAGCTGGACGAGGTGCTCAGCGACAGGGTGCACACCATCCGGGTGCTGCTGCCCTACGACAAGCTGGGGCTTGCTGCCCCCATGCGGGAGCGTGGCAGCGTGCAGGTGGAGGAATACCGGGAGGACGGGCTGTATCTGGAAGGCATCGTCAAGACCGAGGATCTGCACTGCTTTGAGGGCTATCTGGTTTAATGGGCAGGCAGAACGATTTTCAATAGCCTCCGCTGCGCTCTGGCTATAATCAGCGAAATAGTATTTTGATATAGAGCAAGCCCGGAAAGTCTGCGGACTTTCCGGGCTTGCATTTTCACGGGTGGAGTCGTGACCGGAAACAGCTGCTCTATGGGCCAAGTACGTGTTTTACCGCCACTCCCTTTTGTGAAAAAGAAAAAAGCCCCAACAAACACAAAAACCCGCCTGGCAGCGGGTTTTTGTGTATAGAGGGGTGGGAAAGTATATAAAGTGGTGAATCTCAATATCATTGGCAGACTTTTATTCATTGCGCTGCCTTGCATGATGTATTATACCCGTTTTTCTTTTCTTGTCAAACAGGATTTTCGGATTTTGCTTTAAAATAATACTTTACTTTTTCACAAAAACTTTATATAATTAACATAGAATTTCAGAAACGAAATTTTATTCCATTTCCGTGGGTTTGCACAACATAAAAACTTTACTTTCAGAAAATTTTATACAATCCAACATATTTTGAAGGAGGCTCTTCTCATGGACGATCTTGACCGCAAAATCCTCACCCTTCTGGCCAAAAACGCACGGATGCCCGTCAAAGAAATTGCGGAGCAGGTGTCACTTACCAGTCCGGCAGTCTCCAGCCGTATCCATAAGCTGGAAACGGACGGCATCATCAGCGGCTATACCGTCACACTGAACCGTCCGGCAGACCGGATGTATGTGGATGCGCTCATCAGCCTTTCGGTGGCACCCTCCAAGCAGGATGCTTTTCTGGAGCTGCTGCAAAACAGCCGCGAGGTGCTGCAGTGCTACCACGTTACCGGTGCGTACACCTTTCTGGTCAAGGTCAGCTGCGGCAGCATGGCGCAGCTGGAGCACCTGATTTTGCAGTTCCAGAAACTGGGCACCACCAGCACCCAGATCATCCTGTCCACGCCGGTGAACCATGGCGATCTGGACGCTTTGATGCTGTAAGTAGGTGCTGTTCATAAAACTGTTACTTTTTCCCTGCAATTTTGCGGCGCGGTGGTTCGTATCCAGAATAGCAGCCCAAAACCGGCACACACTACCTGTAACGTGTGCGCCCGGCTGCACCTTCCACACACAGCACTATGAAAGGAAATGCAATACTATGAAAAAATTCATCGCCGCCCTGCTGGCAGGGCTGACCCTGTTTACTCTGGTGGGCTGCTCCGGCGGCAGCAAGGCCGACAGCTCCACCCCCAAGGACTACTCCCAGATCATCCACGACGCCCGCAGCGACGAGGACAACGAGTACGATATGATCTTTACCAAGGGCGAGGACGGCAAGTTTACCGCCATCGATGGTTACAGCGCCGAGTACGAGCCCGACCAGCTGAACGAAGAGATCCGGGACATCCTGATGCCCCTGCTGAATCTGGAGGACGGCCAGTACACCGCCTTTGCCGCCAGCATTTCCAGCATGATGGTGCGCAGCTACGCCGTTGCCATCGTGAAGCCTGCCGAGGGCAAGACCGATGAGGTAAAGGCAGCACTGGAAGCCTATGTTGCCAGCGAGCAGCAGTCCATGGAGCACTATCTGGAGGATCAGTACCTCGTGGCCAAGGCCGCTACCGTCACCGTAGCCCCCACCGGCGAGGTGGTTCTGGTCTGCGCCGAGGATCATGACACCATTCTGTCCAATATCGAAAAGGCTCTGGCCGCATAAAATGTTTTTTGAAACCGCACTCTGTACAGGGTGCGGTTTCTTTTTGCGGCGGGTTATGCTATAATACCCCTTGGATTCGTACATCCGCAGGAGAAAAACTATGAGCAAAGCAACCATCGTCATCCCCAATATCAACGGCAAGGGCTGGCTGAAGGACTCCATCGAGTCCATCTACGCCCAGACAGAGCAGGACTTTGACCTGATCGTGGTGGACAACGGTTCCACCGACGAAAGTCTTGCGCAGGCGCGCAGCTACTGCACCCGCCCCAACTTCACCCTGATCGAAAACGGGCGCAACACCGGCTTTTCCTACGCGGTCAATCAGGGCATTGCCCGGGCACAGAGCAAGTATGTGGTGCTGTTCAACAACGACGCCTTTGCCGAGCCGCAGTGGCTGGCCGAGCTTTTGCGCACCGCCGATGCCGATCCCAAAATTTTTGCGGTGCAAAGTTTGATGATCCGTCACTTTGAGCGGGAGCTGGCCGATGACGCCGGGGACTATGTAACATGGATGGGCTTTGCCTGCAAAACCGGCGATGGCCGCCGCGCCAGCCGCTACACCAAGCAAAAGCGCATCTTCTCGGCCTGCGGCGGCGCAGCACTGTACCGCAAAAGCATTCTGGACGAGATCGGCGGCTTTGACGAGCACTTTTTTGCCTACTTTGAGGACGTAGACCTGAGCTGGCGCGCCAACAATGCCGGGTACAAGAACGTACTCTGCCCCACCGCCAAGTGCTACCACATCTGCGGTGCCAGCACCGGTGCTGTGCGCTACAACGCCTTTAAAAGCCAGCAGAGCGGCCGCAACAGCATTCTGCTGCCGCTCAAAAACGAACCGCTGCTGATGCTGGTGCTCAACTTTATCCCGCTGGCGCTGGGCTATCTGCTCAAGTGCTACAAGTTCCACAAGCAGGGCTTTGGCGAGGCTTGGGACAAGGGCATGCACGAAGCTTTTGCCCTGCTCAAAGCGGGCAAACTGGGCAAGCGCCCCTTCCGCCTGAAAGACCTGCCCAACTATATCCTGATGGAGCTGTGGATGATCTGGAACATGGTGCCATACCTGTGGTATCGGCTGGTAGTGGTACGGTTTGATTTAAAATAAAACGTACAAAAAACACCCGACTGTGAAAGCAAACTCACAGTCGGGTGTTTTCATTTACATTTTACGCTGCGGTGCTGGCGGCATCCTCAGCGGCAGGGGCTTCTGCCACGGCGCTGTCTGCGCCCGCTTCAGCCTGTGCCTCCGGCTGCACAGCCGATGCAGCAGCCGAATCTGCCGCAGCGGAATCTCCGGCAGTGGCCAGAATGGCGTCCTGCACATCGCTTTCCGCCATGGGCTCCGGCTGTGCGGCAGCGGAGCTTGCGGCACTTTCGGGCTTGGTCTCGCTCTCGGTCAGGCCGGTCAGATACCAGCTGCCGCTCTGGCGCTCGAACAGGTAATCCATATACTTGGTGGGGGTGTCCGAGGAGGGGTTGATGATGCTGTCGTCCGCGCTGGCGGTGGGGATATAGCCCACAGTGACGTGCAGCTTGCCGCTGCGCTTGAACAGCTTGACCACGGTGGCGCGGTAGTAGCCCACCGTACCGGTGATGGGGATCTTGTAGCACTGGGTCGTCTCGTCAAACTCGACGGTCATATCCTCCATGTCAAAGCTGCGGTGGGTCAGCTTGAAGCCGGGGCCCAGCAGCTTTGCCAGATAGGCATCCACTTCCACCGAGGGCAGCAGCAGCTGCTCGGTCTCGGGGTCGGTATTGTAGTTATCAAAGCCGCCCTGCGTCTCCTGAATGCTGTACACACAGCCCCACACAGCTGCCTCCCGCAGGGTCAGGTCATTGATGTTCTCAATGCCGTCAAAGGGCATGGGGTCAAACAATACCAAGCCTTCCAGCTTGTCCTCGTATTCCTGCTTTTGTGCGGTATCGTCAAACAGGTTTGCCACAAGGCCCACACCGGCCCGCAGCACCGTAATAAACCCGATGAGCACCAGCACCGTGATCAGCAGACCCAAGGTCTGCCGCCAGCGGCGGCGCTTGATCCGGGCGTGTTCTTCCGGGGTGATCGTATTTTTCATTGGTCTGAGTCTCCCAAAGTTTTTAGTCTACCCAACAGTATACCACATCCGGCCACAGAGTGCAAAACCTGTACCGGTGGTTTTTTTGTGAAAGCAGGCTTTTTATTCCAAGTCCTTCCATATCTCGGGCTGGTAGCCCACGGTGGCCTTGCGTCCGTTGCGCACGATAGGGGTCTTGAACAGCTGCTGGTTTTCAAACAGCTTGTCCTCCTTCTGCCAGTCCACCAGCGCATCCAGCAGCGCAAGGGTCTGCTTGTCTTTTGCCGCCGGATTTACCAGCGCTTCCCAGCCGCCCAAGGCGCGCGCCACGTTATCAAACTCGCCCCGGCTCATGCCCTTTTCCTTCAGGTCGATCATCTGGAACTTAATGCCGCGCTCCTTAAAATAGCGCTGCGCCTTTTTGGTATCAAAGCACTTGCTCGTGCCAAAGATCTGGATATTCATCTTATCTCCTCCTGCCGGTTCCCGGCGGTCTTATTGTACCACACCGCAAACCGCTTGCATAGGCATAATTTGCGGCAAAACGGGCAATGCTTTCCGCAAAGGAGGTGTTTGCATGAACGCATTCGTAGACCCTGAGCTGTGCATCGGCTGTACCCAGTGCGCCGGGCTGTGCCCCGCAGTGTTCCACATGGAGGGCGTTCTGGCCGTGGCAGAGCCCGGCCCCATCCCGCCGGAGGAGGTGCCACAGGCCGTCACCGCAGCCCAGAGCTGCCCGGTAAGCGCCATCCGCATCGAGGAATAAGCCCGGCACCGGTAAGGCTGCTGCACAGCTTGTGCGGCAGCCTTTTTTCGATGGAACGATTTGAAATGCCCTCCGCGCTGCTCCGGGCACAAACAGCGGAATTTATGATTTCGGTCTGGTGGAACGCTTGTCGGCGTTCCACCAGACCATTTTCACGCGTGAATATACAATAAAATGCGGAGCATTCCCTTTTTTACACAAAAAGCTCCCGCGCGGTGCGGTTTTGTGCTATACTATAAGGTGTGAAATTACGCAACGGAGGAACTGCATTATGCGTTTACTGGTCATTGACGGCAACAGCATTGCCAACCGCGCTTTTTACGGCATCAAGCTGCTGACCACCAAGGACGGACGTTATACCAACGCCATCTATGGCTTTTTGAACATTCTGCTCTCCCTGCTCAAGGAGTGCCAGCCGGACGAGGTGGCCGTGGCTTTTGACCTGAAAGCCCCCACCTTCCGGCATAAAATGTACGATGGCTACAAGGCCACCCGCCACGCCATGCCCGAGGAGCTGGCGCAGCAGATGCCGGTGCTCAAGCAGCTGCTGGCAGACCTTGGCTACCGCACCGTTACCGCCGAGGGCTGGGAAGCAGACGATATTCTGGGCACGCTGGCTGCTGCCTGCGCCTCCCGCAAGGACGACTGCTTCCTTGCCACCGGAGACCGTGACAGCCTGCAGCTGGTGAGCGAGACCACCACCGTGCTGCTGGCCGCCACCGTAATGGGCCGCAGCAAGACCGTGGTGATGGACGAGGACGCCATTCAGGAAAAATACGGCCTTGCACCCAAGCAGCTCATTGAGGTGAAGAGCCTGATGGGCGACACCTCAGATAACATCCCCGGCGTGAAGGGCATCGGCGAAAAGACCGCGCTCTCGCTGGTGCAGGCCTTCGGTTCGCTGGAGGGCGTGTACCAGAACATTGACGACAAGCGCATCAAGCCCAAGCAGCGGGAGCACTTGTTGGAAGATAAGTCCATGGCTGAGCTGAGCCACACGCTGGGCACTATCCGCACCGATGCCCCCATCGACACCGCCGAGGGTTCCTACACCGTGGGCGAGGGCAACAAACCCGCCGCCGTGCGGCTTTTGCAGGAATTGGAGATCCACTCCCTGATCCCCCGGTTCGGGCTGGACGGCGTAGCGCCGGAAGCAGCCGCCGAGGAGCAGGCCGTAGAGCTGCCGGAAGCCGACCTCGCTCCCCTGCCCCTGACCCCCGCCGGACACTATCTGGTGGCCGCCCGCCCCGCCGTTACCGGCAAACAGGGCACCCGCAACGTGGTATTGCAGCCGGAAAGCTGGTACGCCGTGCAGGACACCACCGTCTACCCGCTGGAGGATACCGACCTGCTGCGGCTGCTGGACAATGCCGATGTGACGCTGGATGTGTTCAACTCTGCACCCCTGTACGCCAAGGCCATGGCCGCCGGCGGCTGGGGCAGCAGCATCGTCTGGGACGGCAAGCTGGCGGCTTATCTGCTGGATGCTTCTGCCTCCAAATACCAGATCAGTGAGCTGATCCCCGCTTACAAGGCCGCTGCCGCCTTTACCTGCACCGATTACCCGGACGCCGGGCGGCTGGCCGACCTGTTTGCCCGGATGAAGGCCGAGATCACCGCCTGCGGCGAGGATGCGCTGTACAACGAGATCGAGTTCCCGCTGGCACAGGTGCTGGCCGACATGACCCGCACCGGCGTGCTGGTGGACAAAGACGGCATCGAGCAGTTCGGCGTAAAACTGCGGGAGGAGCTGGAGCAGGTGCTGACCCGCATCCACATGGAGACCGGCAGCGCCACCTTCAACCCCAACAGCCCCAAGCAGCTGGGCGAGATGCTGTTCGACACCATGGGGCTGCCCCACGGCAAAAAGACTCAGCGCGGCTGGTCCACCGATGCCGAAACGCTGGAAAGTCTGCGCGAGTACCCGCTGGTGGAGGACGTTTTGCAGTACCGCGCCTATCAGAAGCTGAACTCCACCTATGTAGAGGGCCTGCTCAAGGTCATTGGTGAGGATGGGCGCATTCACTCCACCTTTAACCAGACCGAAGCCCGCACCGGGCGGCTCTCCTCCGATAATCCCAACCTGCAGAATATTCCCATCCGCACCGAGCTGGGCAGCCAGCTGCGCGCCTACTTTATTGCAAAGCCGGGCTGTGTGCTGGTGGACGCGGATTACAGCCAGATCGAACTGCGCATTCTGGCACACATCACCGGGGACGAACACATGCAGCAGGCCTTTTTGAACGGTGAGGATATCCACCGCAGCACCGCCGCCAAGATCTACGGCATTCCGCAGAGCGAGGTGACGCCCCGGCTGCGCTCCTCTGCCAAGGCCATCAACTTCGGCATCATGTACGGCAAGGGCGCGTACAGCCTTTCCAAGGATATCGGCGTGACCGTGAAGGAGGCAGACGCCTTCCTCAAGAACTATCTGGCAGCCTTCCCCAGCGTGAGCGGCTATATGGACAAGACCATTGCGGATGCCAAGGCAAACGGCTATGTGTCTACCCTGTTCGGCCGCCGCCGCACCCTGCCGGAGCTGGCCAGCACAAACTTCAACGTGCGCGCCAGCGGCGAGCGCATGGCCCGCAACACCCCCATTCAGGGCACCGCTGCGGACGTGATCAAGCTGGCCATGGTGCGGGTGTGGAAGCGCCTGCGGGACGAAAAAATGGCCAGCCGCCTGATTTTGACCGTCCACGATGAACTGATCGTGGAGGCCCCGGAGGCGGAGGCCGAGCAGGCTGCCCGCATCCTGCGGGAGGAAATGGAAGGCTGCGTGCAGTACGCGGTGCCCCTGAGCACCGATGTGCATGCAGGCAAAAACTGGCTGGAGGCACACTAAAATGATCATTCTCGGAATCGAGTCTACCTGTGATGAGACCGCCGCTGCACTGGTGGAGGACGGACGGCATCTACTGAGCAACGTCATCTCCACCAGCGTCAAGGAGCAGGCGTTGTACGGCGGCGTTGTACCGGAGATCGCCAGCCGCCGCCACTGCGAGTTCATCAGTGCTACGGTCAAAAAGGCTCTGCTGGACGCCGGCAAGACCATGGAGGACGTGGACGCCGTGGCTGTCACCTTTGCGCCGGGGCTCATCGGCGCGGTGCTGGTGGGCGTAAACTTTGCAAAAGGTCTGGCCTACTCGGCGAACAAGCCGCTGGTGCCTGTGCACCATCTGCGGGGACACATTGCCGCGCTCTACCTGACCCACCCGGAACTCAAGCCGCCCTTTTTGTGTCTGGTGGCCTCCGGCGGGCACAGCCACATCGTGGAAGTGCAGGACTACACCCACTACCACATTCTGGGTCATACCGTAGATGACGCTGCGGGCGAAGCCTTTGACAAGGTGGCCCGCACGCTGGGTCTGCCCTACCCCGGCGGTCCCAGCGTAGCCGCCGCCGCCAAAACCGGTGACCCCAAGGCCTACCGCCTGCCGGTGCCCCATGTGGAGGGCAAATACAACGTGAGCTTTTCCGGCTTAAAGACCGCCGTGCTCAACGAGGTGAACAAGGCGCAGATGAAGGGCGAGGAAGTGAACGTACCCGACCTTGCCGCCAGCTTTCAGGAGCGCATTGCGGGCATTCTGGCCGAAAAGCTGCTGCTGGCTGCTGCCGATACCGGGGCAAAGCAGGTGTGCCTTGCCGGTGGCGTAGCCGCCAACGGCCGTCTGCGTCAGCTGGTGAACGACGGTGCCCAGAAGCTGGGCGCAAAAGTCTACCTGCCGGAGCTGAAGTTCTGCGGCGACAACGGTGCCATGATCGCAGCGCAGGGCTACTACCAGTACATTGCCGGGCACACCGCCGGGCTGGAGCTGAACGGCCTGCCCACCCTGCCCATCGACTACGAATAAACACAACACCGGAGGTGTTCCCATGACTGAGCGCAATCCTATCCTGCAAAGCCTGTTCGACCGCAAGTCGGTGCGGGTGTATGAAGAAAAGCCCATTCCTGCCGAGATGAAGCAGGCCATTTTAGAAGCTGCCGCACAGGCACCCTCTGCGGGCTGTCAGCAGCTGTACACCATTTTAGACATCACCGACCCGGCGCTGAAGGAAGCGCTGGCTGAAAGCTGCGACCATCAGCCCTTTATTGCCAAAGCACCGCTGGTGCTGGTGTTCTGCGCCGACTGCAAAAAGTGGTACGACGCCTACTTAGAAGTTGGCTGTACGCCCCGCACCCCGGGTGTGGGCGATTTGATGCTGGCAGTCACCGATGCCGCCATTGCCGCCCAGAACGCCGTGGTCGCCGCCGAAAGCTTTGGCATCGGCTCGTGCTACATCGGGGACATCATGGAAAACTGCGACACCCAGCGCAGCCTGCTGCACCTGCCGGACTATGTGTTCCCGGCGGTAATGCTGGTGTTCGGCTGGCCCACCCAGCAGCAGAAAGATCGCGTAAAGCCCCAGCGCTGCGCCATGGAGCACATCGTGCACGAAAACGGCTACCGCACCATGGACGGCGCGGAGCTGCGGGACACCTTTGGCTACAAAGCAGGCAACGCGCCCTTTGAGCAGTGGTGCACCGCTTTTTGCAACCGCAAGTATAACTCCGATTTCTCCAAGGAGATGACCCGCTCCGTGGAGGAGTACCTGAACCAGTTCCGGTAAATACCGTTTTCCGCCACTCCCCCTATCGTAAAAAGAGGCAGCTGCACAGCATTTTGTGCAACTGCCTCTTCTCGTTTATCTCTGGTTTTCCGCAAACAGTGCGCCCAGCTCCGGTAGGATATCATGAGGCAGCATTCCGTACTCACCGCGCTTTGCGGCGGCACGGTCGGCGGCGGCACCGTGCAGATATACCGCGCAGGCGGCGGCTTGATAGGCGGGCAGACCGCAGGCCAGCAGCGCTGCCAGCATGCCCGCCAGTACATCCCCGCTGCCGCCCCGGGCAAGCCCCGGGTTGCCGGTGGGGTTCACGCACACCCGCCCATCCGGGCTTGCTACCACGGTGCGTGCGCCCTTCAGCACCACCACGGCGTTCCACGCCTTGGCATAGCGCAGGGCGATGCCCTCCCGGTCGGCGGCAAGCGCTGCCGCAGAAAGCCCGGTCAGACGCGCCATCTCGCCGGGGTGCGGGGTGACCACCAGCTCCCCCGCCGGGTGCGGGAAGGGCTTGCCCTCGGCCAGCAGCTGAGCGGCGGCGTTCAGACCGTCTGCGTCCAGCACCGCAGCCCCCGCAAAGCCGGGCAGCAGCTGCTGCACCAGCGTGCGGGTCTCGGCGGCGCGGGCGGCGCTTTGCGCTGTGCCGCCAAGGCCGGGGCCCAGCAGCAGCACGGTGGCCTTCTGCCGTCGGAGCAGCGGCACATTCTCCGGTGCAATACCGCCCTGTGCGCCCTCTTTACAGGGGCACAGGCAGCACTCCGGCAGGCGGGTGACGGCAGCGCTGACCACCGGCTCGACACTGGCAAGGGTAACGATGCCCGCCCCGGTGCGCAGTGCGCCCTCGGCTGCCAGCAGGGCAGCGCCCCGGTAAAAGGCGCTGCCCGCCACTGCCAGCACGCTGCCAAAGGTGCCCTTATGGCTGTCCCGGGCGCGGCGCGGGATGTTCTGCCAGACAAATTCTTCGGTAATTTCCACAGCCATGGGTGCACCTCCAGAGGACGATTTTAAATGCCCTCCGCGTTGCTTTGGGCATCTTCAGCGGAATCATTATTTTATATTTTGTCATCTTGGAAAATCTGCGGATTTTCCGAACCAACTTTTTCACAAGAGAGGAATTTTTTCGGGATAACTTTTACGCCTGTCCCTGCACGAGGGCACGGATCTGCTTTTCCACGTTCTGCACTTCCTCGTGGAACATCCGGGCGGACACGCGCAGTGCGCCGTGTCCAAGGATAATGACCTGCTCCATGCCGTCCGAGGTCGCCACGCGGACGCGGCGGCTCTTGCCGATCTCATGGGTGACCCGCTCGATGAACATATCGGCGGTCTCGGCTTCTTTGGTGTAGACCACATGGATGTTGTGGTACTGCTCGATGGCGCCGGGGCTGCCGGGCACGCGGTAGGCGTCGAACACCAGAATGAGCACGCATTTCTGGTAGCCCTGATAGTTGCACAGGATATCCATCAGCCGATGGCGGGCGGCGTCCAAGCTTTCCTTCGCCAGCGCGTTCAGCTCGTCCCACGCAAAGATGATGTTGTAGCCGTCCACCAGCAGATACTCCGGGGCAATTTCCCACTGCTCTGCGGCAAAATCCGGGCGTTCGGTCTTTTGCACCGGGCGGAAAGCCGCCAGCGGGTCACGCTTGATGGGTCCGTAGGTGCGCTCAAAAATTTTGAGCAGCTCGGCATCCTCTTCCAGCGTGGCGCGGTAGGCCATGGCGCGGCGCTGGGGCGCAGCCTGCACCTCCGGGCGGGCGGGCTTTGCCTTGCCCCAGCCGCTTTCAACATGCATGTGACTGCGCACCTCGTTCCACGGCACTACAAAGCCAGCACCATGGGCACAGAACACGGAATCTGCGGGGTTTTCCAGATCATGCTCCGGCTGGTAGCCGATTTCTGCAATGACCTGCTGCGCGTTGTGGCAGGGGCGGTAGCCGTCCAGCGTCAGGCTCAGATGTCCCCTGCCCCGGGTGTAGCTGACCACTTCCATGGGGTAGCTGCGCATGGTAGATACCGGCGCAAAGCCGGTCAGGGTGGCGGTCTCCGCACCGCTTTCCGGCGGGTCAAAGCTGCCCTCCATGCGCTGGATATCGCTCATGGCGCGGCCAATGTTCTCCACCGGCACTTCCAGCCGGAAGGCATACCACGGCTCTAACAGCTGGCTTTTTGCCAGCATCAGCCCCTGCCGCACGGCGCGGTAGGTGGCCTGCCGGAAATCGCCGCCCTCAGTGTGCTTCAGGTGCGCTTTGCCGGTGAGCAGAGTGATCTTTACATCGGTCAGCGGTGCGCCGGTCAAAACGCCAAGATGCTGCTTTTCTTCCAGATGGGTCAGCACCAGCCGCTGCCAGTTTTTGTCCAGAACCTCTTCCCGGCAGTCGGCGGCAAACTGCATCCCGCTGCCACGGGGCAGCGGTTCCAGCAGTAGATGCACCTCGGCATAGTGGCGCAGCGGCTCGTAGTGGCCTACGCCCTCCATGG
>OGKO01001661.1_pt1 | contig 12189 bp, 9 predicted proteins | sample 1572451 | NCBI WGS metagenome assembly OGKO01 (sample SAMEA2582089, study PRJEB24529) | metagenome | biome: Human gut stool | place: China | collected 2011 | reverse complement strand
TTTATATGACTGGCTTTAATGCGATCCCGCGTCAAGCGCGGGAACAGGATAGTTTCGACACACCCTCGCCTAAAAATAGAAAAGGAGATGTTTTCAAAAAACACCTCCTTTTTTATTTCAAACTGCCGTAGCAAAATTATTCGGCACGCAAAGTGAAGCGTTTGAATGCCAAGATCTGCAATTCAGGATCAGCTTCCTTCATTGTTTCTTTTACAGTCTTCTTGCCATCCATGATATCTTCCTGGTTCAGCAAGCAAACTTCCTTCAAGAATTTGCCAAGACGACCCTTAGCGATGTTCTCGATCATCTGCTGAGGCAAGTTTGCTGCTTTTTCAGCAGAAACAGTAGCAATGATTTCTTTTGCTTTGGCAACATCTTCAGCCGTGATCCAGCCTTTAGCCATGTTGCTTTCCATATGGTCTTCGCTGTCAACGTGTGTCGGGTTGATTCCAGCTTTTTTCAGAGCAGCTTCAACAGCTTTCTGAACTTGTTCAGCCTTTGTTTTTTCGATTGCTACCTGGATTTCCTGTTCTTTTACAGATTCAGGCACACCAGCTTCGTCAATAGCGATCGGGTTCATGGCAGCGATCTGCATAGCGATGTTGTGAGCAGCTTCTTCAGATTCCTTGTTGAACGCGGCGATCGTACACAGCTGATTCTTACCCATGTGGTTGTAAACAGTGGTATAAGCACCTTCCACTACGTTATAGCCGTCCAATTCCATCTTTTCGCCCGTGATACCGCTACGGTCGGTAACAGCATCCTGTACAGTGCCCTTACCCATCGGCAAAGCCTTCACTTCGTCCAGAGTCTTGCACTTGTTAGCCACAGCAGCATCCAAGATAGCCTGAGTCAGTGCGATGAAATCTTCATTCTTAGCCACGAAGTCAGTTTCGCACTTCAAAGCGATGATAGCAGCGAATTCGCCATCTTTCTTTGCCAATACGCAACCTTCGGCAGCGTCGCGGTCAGAACGCTTAGCAGCAATAGCCTGTCCTTTTTTACGGATAATTTCCATTGCCTTTTCGATATCACCATCGGATTCGGTCAAAGCCTTCTTGCAGTCCATCATACCAGCTCCACTCATTTTGCGCAGCTTGGTAATATCAGCCATAGTTACAGCCATAATCTTATTTCCTTATTTATTAAATGTTTACTTTATTAATTGACAATGGACAATTGACAATTGACAATTCAAGTCAAAAGCCAATTGCCCATCGTTTCATTTTATGTTTCTCTTAATTTTCAATTGTCAATTTTGAATTGTCAATTGAATTACTCTTCGTCCTTAGCGAATTTGTCAGCAACGTTAGCGTTCAGCGCTTCGTCGTCTTCCTTCTTCGTACGTTCTTTCTTTACAGCAGCTTTCGCTTTGCGTTCTCTTTTAGGAGCTTCGCCTTCTCCGGCAGCTTCTGTATCGATCTTTTCAGCTTTACGTTCCTGCAGACCTTCGTTCATTGCTTCGCAGATAGCGCCCAAGATAACTTCTACAGATTTTGTAGCGTCGTCGTTAGCCGGAATCACGTAGTCGATGTTGTTCGGATCAGAGTTAGTATCAACCATTCCGAATACAGGAATACCCAGACGGTTAGCTTCACGAACTGCGATGTTTTCCTTCATTACGTCGATAACGAACAGAGCAGACGGCAGACGAGTCAGGTCAGCGATAGAGCCCAAAGTCTTGTCCAACTTTGCACGTTGACGTGAAATCTGAAGAATTTCTCTCTTGGAGAGGTTTGAATAGGTACCGTCGCTTGTCAACTTGTCGATGGTAGCCATCTTCTTGACAGCCTTACGGATAGTCGGGAAGTTAGTCAACATACCACCCGGCCAACGCTCGATTACATAAGGCATATTTACAGATGCAGCCTTATCGGCAACCACCTGCTTAGCTTGTTTTTTAGTAGCAACAAACAGGACTTTCTTTCCTGATTTAGCGATTTGCTTCAAAGCTTCAGCAGCTTCGTCAATTTTAGCAACCGTCTTGTTGAGGTCAATGATGTGAATACCATTGCGCTCCATGAAGATGTAAGGAGCCATTGCAGGGTTCCACTTTCTTTTCAAGTGACCGAAGTGGCAACCGGCTTCCAATAATGTATCAAAATTTGTTCTAGACATTTTTTTTTAAATTAATCGTTTACTTTCTTTTTTGTTTCTTCTAAACCAACCGCCGGGTAGTCTGAATCTGAAGAGTCCCGGTAGTTTAGATACTAAACGCTTTTTCAGTTGAGAGTTGAGAGGTGAAAGTCGAGAATTAAGCAACTTGTCCGCCCCAACCGTTCTCCAACTCTTAACGTTTACTGAACTGGAATCTACGACGTGCTTTCGGTTGTCCCGGTTTCTTACGTTCAACAGAACGAGGATCACGAGTCATGAAACCTTCAGAACGGAGAGCAGCCTTGTCCTCAGCATTGATTTTCACCAGTGCGCGGGCAATTGCCAAACGCAAAGCCTGAGACTGGCCGGTGAAACCGCCACCGCAGAGATTAACTTTGATGTCGTACTTTTCAGCAACACCCAGCTTATTCAACGGCTGTTTAACTACATACTGAAGAATGCTTGATGGAAAGTACTCTGCGAGGTCTCTCTTATTAATAGTAATCTTTCCAGTACCTTCGCTTACGAAAATACGTGCAATTGCACTTTTACGTCTGCCTAATGCATTTACTACTTCCATTATCTCTTATTTAAGTACGTTAATATCAATCATTTTCGGGTTCTGAGCATCGTGTTTGTGCTCGCTGCCGGCATATACATACATATTGCCCAGCAATTTTGCGCCCAACTTGTTCTTAGGCAACATACCCTTTACTACTTTTCTCAGTAACTTGTCATCACCGTTCGGTTTTGCCTGCAAACGGGCAGGAGTGATTTCTCTCTGGCCGCCGGGATAACCTGTATATGACAGATATACCTTGTCATTCCACTTGTTACCGGTTAATTTTACTTTGTCGGCGTTGATAATGATTACATTATCGCCACAATCTACGTGAGGGGTAAAGTTAGGTTTATACTTTCCTCTCAACAGTTTCGCAACTTTTGCGCCCAGACGACCCAATACTTGGTCTGTAGCGTCAACAATAACCCATTCTTTGGTTACCGTAGCTTTGTTTGCAGAAATGGTCTTGTAACTTAAAGTATCCACTCTTGATTTGTTTTTTAAATGTTACTACTAAAAAAATCTTCATTACGGATTAGCTACCCCGGACAAAGGTAGATTAACTCGCTCTGAATTAATTGCTTATCCTTATTAGATAATAATCGGCTTGCAAAGGTACGGATTTTCCCAAAACTGGCAAACGTTTTCTTCTTTTTTTTAAAGAAGCTAACTATCAATCACAAGCAATGTTAGGACACAAAACAAGCAGTGTTACGATGCATTAGATTACTTGTTATGCATCACAACACTGCTTATCATATTAGGATAACCCGCTTTAACGGACAATGTCTTCAGGGAATGCAGGTGGCATCATTACCCGTTTCCAAGTTTCATGATACCAGCAGTTCAGTTCGTTGCCGTTCAAATCTTTAGAAATAAAATACTTCAGATGCATAAGTCCACCCTCTCCCATCTCAAACTCCAGAACATTATCTTTATTATCCAGCATGGGCAGATGAATATTCTTCTCAATACTTTCCCGATAGCTATTGTCCGTCAGCTGGATATAGGTACCATATCCGGTGATTATGGCATCTTTGCCGGGAATAAGAGTGAAATTGACGATACGCCCGTCATCGCTCAATACCTTGAATGTGTTACTGGGCTTCAAAGCACCGGGAACATCCGGAATTTCGGATACATAGTGACACAGCTGCCAGATACCTTTCAAATCCGCTGGTTTGAAACTCGCCTTCTTCTGCGCTGCCGCTCCTGTTACCGCCAACAGCACTGCTGCCAACATGGTAATGAAATACTTCTTCTTCATGTTCGTATATATTTGGTTAACGTATAGGCATCTGACTGTCACAAATATAAGTAATTATTTTAATATTATAACAGTTTATTAGTAAAAAAAGAGCCCGCACAACAAGATTGTGCGGGCTACTTCACTTATTTATTTTAAGAGTTAGAACTCTGCATTACGCGGCGTACGCGGGAAAGGTATTACGTCACGAATATTTGCCATACCCGTCACGAACAGAAGCAAGCGTTCAAAACCCAGACCAAAACCGGAGTGAGGGCACGTACCGAATCTGCGGGTATCAAGATACCACCACATATCCTTCATCGGAATATGCATTTCGTCAATACGCGTCATCAGCTTGTCATAATCAGACTCACGCTCAGAGCCACCGATAATCTCACCAATCTTCGGAAATAATACGTCCATTGCACGTACTGTTTTACCATCTTCGTTCTGCTTCATGTAGAACGCTTTGATTTCCTTCGGATAGTCAGTCAGGATAACCGGACGTTTGAAATGTTCTTCCACGAGATAACGTTCGTGCTCAGAAGCCAGGTCCACGCCCCAGTATACCGGGAATTCGAACTTACGACCTTTAGCAACAGCCTCTTCCAGTATCTTAATACCGTCCGTATAAGGCAAACGTACGAAAGATTCCTTCAATACACTTTGCAGACGTTCAATCAAACCTTTGTCGAACATATCGTTGAGGAACTTCACATCATCAGCGCAGTTATCCAAAGCCCACTTCACACAGAACTTGATAAATTCTTCTGCCAGATCCATGTTGTCCGTAATGTCATTGAACGCAACTTCCGGTTCCACCATCCAGAACTCAGCCAAATGGCGCGGAGTATTGGAGTTTTCTGCACGGAATGTAGGACCAAACGTATAGATAGCTCCCAATGCCGTAGCAGCAAGTTCACCTTCCAACTGTCCGGAAACCGTCAGACTGGCCTGCTTACCAAAGAAGTCGTCATCATAAATGATAGAACCGGCTTCATCCTTCTTCAAATCATAGAGGTTCTTCGTTGTTACCTGGAACATTTGTCCGGCACCTTCACAGTCGGAAGCCGTGATGACAGGTGTATGGAAATAGACGAAACCTTTCTGATGGAAAAAAGTATGGATAGCTATCGCCATGTTATGACGAATGCGGAACACTGCACCAAAAGTATTCGTACGGGGACGCAAGTGAGCAATCTCACGCAGAAACTCCAGTGTATGGCCTTTCTTTTGCAAAGGATATGTATTATCACAAGTTCCCAGAACTTCAATTTCACGAGCTTGAATCTCAGCTTTCTGGCCGGAACCTACAGATTCCGTCAGTTCACCATTCACGCTCAGACAAGCACCGGTAGTAATGTCTTTCAGCATCTCTTCATCAAAGTTTGCCAAATCTACTACAACCTGCACATTATTTATTGTAGAACCGTCATTCAGGGCGATAAAATTAACTTGTTTACTACCTCTGCGGGTACGAACCCAGCCTTTCACGTTGACCATAGCGCCAAAATCTTCGCGCTTCAATACGTCAACAATCTTTGTTCTACTAATCTTTTCCATAAATTTGTGTTAAACCTATATTATATAATTACTCAAAAGAGCCCATGCGCAGGTAGTTTACTTCCTGTTCGCTCAAATAGCGCCATTCGCCACGACGCAAGCCCTTCTTAGTCAGTCCGGCAAAGAATACGCGGTCGAGTTTCACTACCTTGTAGCCCAGTGACTCAAATATACGACGAACAATACGGTTCTTACCTGAGTGGATTTCAATGCCCACTTCATCCCGTCTAACATCGTCCGTATAACTGATAGCATCTGCATGGATTTCACCATCATCCAACTGAATACCAGCTGCAATCTGATCCATATCAGCTTTTGTCACATTCTTATCTGTATGTACGTGATAAATCTTCTTCTTCAGGAACTTCGGATGAGTCAACTTAGAAGCCAAATCACCGTCATTCGTCAGTAGCAATACACCTGTAGTATTGCGGTCCAGACGACCTACCGGATAAATACGTTCATCACAAGCACCTTTCACCAAATCCATTACCGTGCGGCGTGCCTGCGGATCATCCGAGGTAGTTACAGTATCTTTCGGCTTATTCAGCAAGATATAGATCTTACGTTCGATACTTACCGGCTGATCGTGGAATTTCACTTCGTCACCGCGTTTGATCTTGGTTCCGAGCTCTGTAACCACTGCTCCGTTTACAGAAACCACACCTGCTGTGATGAATTCATCTGCCTCACGACGAGAGCAAACACCTGCATTAGCCAAGAACTTATTCAAACGGATCGGTTCATTAGGATCAGTAAACTGCTCCTTATATTCTATCTGCTTCTTACGGCTATACTTTGCATTCGGATCATAATCCGGTGTACGGCGTTGTTGAGGGCGGCCATATCCACCCGGTCTTCCACCACCATTGGGATTAAAACGCGGACGTTGAGGACGATCGCCATAAGAAGAACCACCATAAGAGGAACTTCCATAAGGACGCTGAGGACGGTCGCCACCATCACCACTATTGTAGCGTGGACGATAAGGACGGTCATTGTTATAGGAACGCTGTCCACCATCACCACTATTAAAACGTGGGCGCTGAGGACGGTCACCATAAGAAGGACGCTGAGGACGGTCGCCACCTTCACTGTTATAGCGAGGACGGTAAGGACGATCACCACCACTGTTATTTCCATAGGATGGGCGTTGCGGACGATCGCCACCTTCGCTGTTATAGCGCGGACGATAAGGACGGTCGCCACCTTCACGGTTGTAAGACGGACGGTCACCATATGAACGTTGTGGACGTTCACCACCTTCGGCATTAGGATTAAAGCGCGGGCGATACGGGCGATCACTGCTGTAAGCACGCTGTGGGCGTTCGCCACTCTCGCTGTTAAAACGCGGACGATAGGGTCGGTCACCACCTTCACGGTTGTAAGACGGACGGCTGTAATTGTTTTCTCTTTCAAATCTGTTGCCTGAATTCTCCTCACTGGAAGAATCGTCACGCCAATTTTCGTTTTCTGTACTCATTGTTTTATTCGAATAAAATTAAACGTTGGCCTCACGGCCATTCTATTATCACTTTTATACCTTATATTATATATGTATACTATATTAACAATCACCGGATTTAAAATGTTGGCTTCATTATCCGGCTATTTTTTCCTACTCTTTTTAAATACCTGTATATGTATGGGGAGTAATGACGCGCAATTCTTTCTTAATCTCTTCGCTTACATTCAACCCTTCGATAAATTCTTTTATGGAAGCTTCCGTAATAGCCTGGTTGGTACGGGTCAATGCTTTCAATGCCTCATACGGATGCGGATATGCTTCACGGCGCAGGATAGTCTGAATAGCCTCAGCTACCACGCTCCAGCAATTATCCAAATCACGATAAATAGCAGTTTCATTCAGCAACAACTTACGCAACCCCTTCAACGAACTTTGAATGGCAATTACGATATGTCCAAACGGAACGCCTACATTACGCAATACAGTAGAATCTGTCAGGTCGCGTTGCAAACGAGATACCGGCAATTTCACAGCCAGATGTTCCAGAATTGCAGTAGCTATACCCAAGTTACCTTCCGCATTTTCAAAGTCAATCGGATTCACCTTGTGCGGCATAGCACTGGATCCCACTTCACCAGCTTTGATCTTCTGCTTGAAATATTCCATGGAAATATATTGCCAGAAGTCACGGTTCATATCGATCATCACTGTATTAATGCGTTTCATTGCATCAAAGATAGCGGAAAGATTATCATAATTGGAGATCTGCGTAGTATACTCTTCGCGTTCCAATCCCAGCTTTTCAGCAACGAATTTGTTACCGAATGCTTTCCAGTCAAACTCCGGATAGGCAACATGATGTGCATTGTAATTTCCGGTAGCACCACCAAACTTAGCAGTAATGGGGCAAGCCTTTAATGTAGTCAATTGGCGTTCAAGACGATAAACGAACACCATTACCTCCTTCCCTAAACGGGTAGGAGAAGCCGGCTGACCATGTGTCTTAGCAAGCATAGGAATAGCAGCCCAGTCTTCCGCATACGTGCGAAGCTGCGCTATCAATTCCTCTATCTGCGGATAGTATACCTGCTCCAGAGCTTCCTTGATAGACAGAGGCACAGAAGTATTATTGATATCCTGTGAAGTCAGTCCGAAATGAATAAACTCTTTATAGTCATCCATTCCACCCATCTTATCAAACTCCTCCTTCAGGAAATACTCCACGGCTTTCACGTCGTGGTTTGTCACACTCTCAATATCCTTGATACGCTGTGCATCAGCTTCTGAGAAGTTACGATAGATATTTCTTAAAGTTTCAAATACACTTTTGTCTACGCCTTTCAACTGCGGCAAAGGCAGCTCGCACAAGGTGATGAAGTATTCCACTTCCACTTGCACGCGGTATTTCACCAAGGCAAACTCCGAGAAATAAGCCGCCAAGGCATCCGTTTTTCCTCTATATCGACCATCAATCGGAGAGATAGCTGTAAGTAAATCAAGTTCCATACGTCGTATTTTGATAATTATCGAGCCGCAAAATTAGCGTTTTTTTCTGAGTAACAAGCCATAAAGAGATAAGAAAGTTAAGAAAGGACGTTAACAGATAAAAAAATAGCCCTGCAAGAACTTGCAAGGCTATTTAACAAATTTACATCTGTGGGCGTTGACGGATTCGAACCGCCGACCCTCTGCTTGTAAGGCAGATGCTCTGAACCAGCTGAGCTAAACGCCCATACACTTTCGTTTCAAAAGCGATGCAAAGGTACAGCTTATTTTGATATTACCAAAACAATTGCGAACTATTTTCTAAGAAATTTATACAGAAAGATATATACTTATTGAATTTCAGCATTTTAAATAAGTAACTTTTTTCTGAGACATTTCACCAACATAATCGCTATAAACCGATTCTTCGCCTTACGGAAGAATATGAGTACCCGGTGAAAGCACTTTTTCCTTACTGCCAGGCAATGCCACTACTGCCGTGGTGCCTTGCGGAACGACCACTTGAATACCGAGTTTATGATCTTGCTGCCTTATATCAACCCTGATGTCACCATAAAGAGTAGGCACCACCGCCGAAGCTTTATTCAACGAACCCAGTTGCGGAGCAACACGGAACTGCTTAAATCCGGGAGCAAGTGGCTCTATCCCACACAGTTTTTGACTCAATATAGTCAGCGGGCCACCACTCCATGCATGATTTATAGTGCCTCCACCAAAACCTTCGGCGCCTATCCCCCACCCTTCAAATAAGGTGGTATAAGGATATGACATCATTTTAGCATAACGGTCGCGCATACGTTTCAATGCAAACTCCGGTTCGCCCATCATAAACAAGGCTTCCATTACGTACTTTTCCATATAAGGACTGGCATGATATTCCTTCTTGAAAACCTTTAGCAAAGCTTTATATCTACCGACCGGTGCCAATCCACTCACTACAGCCATTGCCTGCGCACGGTCATCCGTCTCCCCATTATGCAATTTGGAACGATAAGCCTTACCATTCCAATAGCGGGCGTCAAAAGCCGCAGAGATACGTTTCATCATTTCACCGATCTGATTGGCATCATACAGTTTACGCAGATGAAGGGCAAACTCTTTTTCAGCCTTAAGAGCCAGATAATACCAACAGGTAGTAAGAACCTCCATATCAACATCCGTTCCCCAATCGCCCCAACTCCAATCACCCTGACGAACCACAGGCATACCTTGGCCATCAACCTGCCAGACTTCATGCAAATACTTCTTCAGGCCGTCGTAAATATGCGGAACAAAAGAATAATCGTCACTATAGAACGCTTGCGTGTAGAATCCATACCAGCCTACAGACGCAAGCATCTGCAAAGGAAGTTCCTTACACCAGTTCAACGATGGAACAGGAGAAGCAATAACGCCGTCCGGACGTTGCCAGTTCATCAATTCATAGATACCTTTTGTGGCCAACTGCCAACCACGCGGATCAAGTACATAGAAAGCTTCACCCAACTCATTTACTTCATCTCCCCACCATTGCGCACGCTCACGATCAGGACAGTCCATGTAATTATCGCGCATGGTAATATATAAAGTACGCGCACTTCGCTTCCACAATTCATTATAGAAATCATCATCGCATGCGAAAGAACCTTTCATATCCGCATTATAACCCGTTTCCCGGTATTTAACGCCCAGCACTTCCACGCCGGCAGGAACAACATAAAGCACCTCATGACCATTCATCCAGCCGAAACTTTCATATTCCTGCTCACCCTCACGAGTAATGTATTCAGCTCTCACATTATTAGCACTTCCTCCCGTATAATTATCGGTCAGCATGCCAACCACCAATCCGGCAGGAGCCTTTACATGCAGATAAGGAGTTATCTGACAATTATAGGGCAAACGGCATCGAATAGTATCCCCTTTTTCATTTTTGACTACTTCCGGATAATCCGTTAACCCACCATTCTTCCACATCGGGATAGGACGGGCTACCAATTTTCCAAACGGCATTTCGTTCGGAGCCACAATTTCGATAGATGCTCCCAGCTTTCCACTGAAATCCGGCATATTCCAACCTGCCAATTCCTTACGGGCATCAAAGCGGATGTTACTTTCGGATAAACGATAATTGGGGAATGGGGCTTCTGTATTCTGATAAGCCCGATACACACTACATTGCCAGCTCTTATCACTGACAATGGATAAATTTGCCCCTTGGGCACAAAACAACAAAGCTGCCGTTCCACTATTCACATGACTGAATCCGTTTTTCCCGAAATGCCACACCAGCAGAGCAATGGTATTCTCCCCCTTCTCCAGATAAGGGGCAATATCCACCTGATCATAATAAGTCGCTCCGGGAGCAGGCCCCCGTTTCAATCCACCTTCAAACACCACCATCTTGCCGTTAATCCATAGCCAATACTTAGAATCCACAGCGATATTTGCAATCATCTCACCCGGAACGCCGGGCAGATGCACCGTTTTACGAAAACAAAGCCAGGTATTCGGAGTACTTTGACAATGTTCACTACCAATCCATTTGGATTGAGGAAGGAAATCATCTGCTGCCTTTAATTGTACAGCAGCCAATATACAAACTAAAACAATAAAGAAATGGGGGATTTTTTTCATGGTTTAAGAACGCATTCTGGTTAAACAATAACTAAACCTTATCTTACCCACAAAGATAAGCATAAAAAAAAGAGATGCCAATTTAGCATCTCTTTTTTTTAACTTCAGGTAAATACCTGATTACTTATATTCTTGCCAACTCTTGATAGCAATATCTTCCAGCTTCAATTCGCAGAATGCTTCGATAAAGGCACTTGCCAGACGAGCATTCGTAATCAACGGAATGTTATGGTCGATAGCACCACGACGAATACGGTAACCGTTCGTCAATTCACGCTTCGTATGGTTCTTCGGAATGTTAACGATCAAGTCGAACTTGTGTTCAGCTATCATCTTCATTACATTGTTCTCAGCATCAGGGCGTTCATCCGGCCAGTAAACAGCTTCGGTAGATACACCATGAGCATTCAAGAACGCAGCCGTACCTGCCGTTGCATAAATCTTGTAGCCTTTATCGAAAAGTACACGACTGGACTCCAACAAATCTACTTTTGATTTCATTGCACCGGAAGAGAACATAACACCTTTTTGAGGTATCTGGAAACCTGTAGCAATCATTGCACTCAGCAATGCTTCTGAGAAGTCATCACCGATACAACCAACTTCACCCGTAGAAGACATATCCACACCCAGTACCGGGTCTGCCTTGTGCAAACGAGAGAAGGAGAACTGAGAAGCTTTCACACCGATCCAATCAATATCGAATGCTGATTTATCAGGACGTGTATAAGGAGCATCCAGCATGATGCGGGTAGCCGTTTCTATAAAGTTGCGTTTCAGCACTTTAGAAACAAACGGGAAGCTACGAGAAGCACGAAGGTTACACTCGATTACCTTCACTTCATTGTTACGTGCCAGGAACTGGATGTTGAACGGACCGGAGATATTGAGTTCCTTCGCAATCTGACGGCTGATCTTCTTAATGCGACGTGCCGTAGCAAAGTAAATCTTCTGTGCCGGGAATACCAACGTAGCATCACCAGAGTGCACACCCGCAAATTCCACATGCTCGGAAATAGCATATTCCACTACTTCACCATTCTGTGCTACAGCATCAAATTCGATTTCTTTTGTATTCTGCAAGAATTGAGAGATTACTACCGGATATTCCTTTGATACCTCAGCAGC
>OGKO01001653.1_pt1 | contig 12225 bp, 12 predicted proteins | sample 1572451 | NCBI WGS metagenome assembly OGKO01 (sample SAMEA2582089, study PRJEB24529) | metagenome | biome: Human gut stool | place: China | collected 2011 | reverse complement strand
CCCGCGACCCCCTCCTTGGCAAGGAGGTGCTCCACCGCTGAGCCACTCGCGCATTGTACTTTGTAAGATTGCTCTCACAAGGACAAGTGATATATTATCACATGTCCCTATAAAAGTCAATACTATTATAATTTTATTTTTTTCTTTATTTTTTTCTTCTATTTTTTTCATGCCTTCTCTCACCTTACACACAATTGTGAGTTGTCTTTGCCCGTCAGTCATACAGCTCCCCAAGCGTTGTCTCACCCCAGCTGTAATTGGTAAGATAGCTTCCTTTAAAGAGCTGTGAATACTTTTCGTTTCCGGTAAGATAATCGTATAGATCGCAGTTGACCCGCTCACATATAATACGTCTTTTTCCGTCCACTGCCTCAACGACATCCGCAATCCCATATTCTTCAAGAAGATTTTTGAGCCGTAGTGCGACCTTGCGGTACCGTGAATATATAACCGGACTTGCAGGCTCATCCTCCCAGAGAAAGCTTATCGCCTCCTCCGAGGTCACAAATCCGCCGCGCCTGTCGACGAGCAGGGCAAAAAGCTCCTTGGATTTCTTATTTCTGAAGGCTATCGGTCTGCCATCAACAAACACGTCAAAATATCCGAACGTTCTTATCGTGACCTTATGACCGTCGCAGGACAATTTCTCTGTTACATTTTCATCCTCCATTTCAGAACTGCCTGACAGATATGCTTGATTTTCAGGCACTATATACAGCATAATATATCTGGAGGATACATTATCCGAGGTCTTCTGGGTACATACAGCCCGCACCTTCTTCACATTCTTTGAACTTACATCCTTATAGGTGAATTCTTCCTCGCCATCCTTCAGGAGCTTCTCGAAGGCTTCATATTCTGTGGTACTGCGTTCGACAAAATTCTCAATCGGAGTCCCCTTCTTCATAAGTTCGTTCCACTCATCAGCGGAATATCCAAAAAATCCGCACACATTCTCGCTCGAATACAGCGGCAAAACATAGCCATCCGCAGTCACCTTAAACGCCGCAACGCCATCCGTAAACTGCCGCATAAGCTGTGTCATATTCTCCTTCAGGCTCTCGTTTTCATTTCTCAGCCGCTCTGTTTCTGCCAGATCAACAAGCCTGCGGCAACAATAAAAACTTATATTTTCATCTATTTTAAGAAAAATACCGCTGTATGCCCTTATATGCCCATCTGACGATCTCGCATGATAATTGATAACTAACGGCTGTTCTGTATCCTGCATCCGCCTTCTGTTATCAGCAAATTCTTCAAAAAATTTCTGCACCCTTTCCACATCCTCAGCAGCAACCGTATCTTTTATCCACTTTTCGGTTGCTCCTGCAAGCTGCATGGGGATATTTTCAAGCCATGTGAACATTGGCGAATTATTGCTGTACAGGCACTTTACGGTATCTGCCGCAAAATTGTACTCAAAAATCTTATCATACACCTCAGACAACGCTTTAATATATCTTACATTCTCCCTGTCCTTTCTTGCAAGCTGTCTATCGGTGACATCCATACACACGCTCTGGAACTCCTCGGTGCCATCTTCATTTATCACCTTCGTAACCCATCCAAACACATGTGCCCTGCTGCCGTCGAATCTGAGCAAAGTCATCTCGCCCGCCACCGGAGCACCAGCCCTGTATACCTTATTAAGATATACCGAAAACCTGTGTCTCTCCTCTATCGGAATCAGTAGGAACAGATTATTCTTATACATTTCATAATAGTCTGCTTCGCCGTCCTTTTTCCCGGAAAAATGTAAAAAATCCAGCATATTTTTATTAATATATGTAATTCTGGGCTGCTTCTCACAGGTATATTTTATAAAGCCGCAAGGAACAGTGTCATTTAAGAAGCTTAGATTATTATTAGACACAATGCTCTTATCTTCACATGTAAAATCCGTATTTAATACTGTATGCTGCATGTCATCACAGGTATCTGTGATGTCAACAACCACGGAATACCCTATAAGTTTTCCGTCTTTCTCACGCTTTACATTCACGGAATCCTTCACAAAAATAGTATTTCCATCCTTCTTTTTGATATGATACTTCTCCGAATAATCTCTCTCATCGCCTCTCATCATCCTACGCAAAAAAGACAGGTATATATCCCTGTCATCCTCGCATAAAAGTCCTGCATATCCGCATTCACTATCCGTCAGCTCATTTTTTGAATATCCTGTCATGCGGCATAAGCTGTCACTTACAAATCTTAATTTACCAGTACCTGATAAATCATATTCGTGATATCCACTGATATTATCTAAAATTTCAAACGCTCCCACACTGTAACTCCAACACTGTTAATTATATAATGATGATATCAGGATCAAAAGGTCAGAAATCTGAAGTAAGCTTGCTTGCAAAAGGATTTTTGACCTTGGGTCCCGCCAAAAACATGAATAAGTAGCCATTTTTCGTAGAAAAATGAGCGAATTATGAATGTTTTTGAGGATTGCGAGAGTGCAAAGCACGAAGCAATCCGGTATCATTGGGGGCAAAATGTATTTTACCCATTGCATATCTACCATTATATACTCTCACCGTCATCATGGCTACCCTTTTCTTAGCTCCGTCTTTTTTATTTTTCCGCTTATTGTTTTAGGCATTGCCGACACAAACTCTACAAGACGCACCCACTTATATTCTGCAAGTCTCCTGTTGCAAAATTCTTTTATCGCAAGCTCAAGCTCCCGTGTGGGTTCGTAACCATGTCCCGGCACTATAACAGCTTTTATAGCCTGGCCTCGCAGCTTGTCCGGAACACCTATGACACTGCACTCTACAACAGCCGGATGCTCCATCAGAACATTCTCAATTTCATAAGGTCCCACCCGGAAGCCTCCCGTCTTTATTATGTCATCAAATCTGCCATGAAACCAGTAAAGTCCGTCACTGTCCCTATATGCCGCATCACCTGTATGATATACTCCACCCCTCCACACATACTTATACTGTTCCTCATTATCAAGATAGCCTGTAAATACTCCTGCCTGTTTTCCGCTTGCAGGCGGTATAATTACAACCTCCCCTATCTGTCCGTCAGGAACCTGTTTTCCATCTTTGTCACGCAGCTCTATGTTGTAAAATGGCGAAACCGTCCCCATTGCCCCCTCCTTAGGCTGTCTTCCCTTAAAATTAGCCATAAGAAGTGTTGTCTCCGTCTGTCCATAGCCTTCACAGAGCGGTATTCCCGTCTCCTGTGTGAATTTCCTGAACACCTCAGGTGCGAGCATTTCGCCCGCAGTGGAGGCATGCTTAAGCGTCGGCATGCTCTCAATTCCTTTGCGTACAAGGTATCTGTACACTGTCGGCGGCGCACAAAATGAGGTCACGCCATATCGGTTAATCACCGTGACAAGCTGCTTCGGGTCGAAATTATCAAAATCATATATCATAACCGCGCTTCCGATAAGCCACTGTCCATATATTTTCCCCCATGATGCCTTAGCCCAGCCGGTTTCCGCAACCGTAAAATGAAGTCCGTCATCCTGCGCCTGCTGCCAGTATTTTGCCGTGACTATATGCGCCAATGGATATGTAAAATCATGTATCACACCCTTAGGATAACCTGTCGTACCCGATGTGAAATACAGCATCATAGGGTCGGCCACACTCGTTTCAACTCTGTCGAAAGCATCGCCTGCTGTCTCCATCTGCGATGTCAGGTTAAAAAAACCTTCGACATCCTTTTGAACGCACCACAGCACAGGGTTTTTTTCTGATTTTCTGAGTGCCTGTTTTATGGTTGAAGGTACATCGTCCTGAGCAGTGCATACTATCGCCTTCACCTCGGATGCATTGATTCTGTAAACAAAATCATCGACCGTAAGCATATGTGTCGCAGGAATCATAACCGCGCCAAGCTTATGAATCGCAACTGCCGCAAACCAATATTCATAATGGCGTTTCAGGACAAGCATGACCCTGTCACCTCTTCCTATTCCGTATTCTCTGAACACATTTGCCATTTTATTGCTGTATCTTTTCACGTCAAGAAAAGTAAATATGTGCTCCTCATTTTCCACATTGCACCATACCATAGCACGCTTATCAGGTGAAACAGCCGCATATTCATCCACCACATCATATCCAAAATTAAAATTATCCGGATAATTTAACGTCAATTTTTTTAAACCACCATTTTCATCCTTAATCTCAGTGCAAAACCTCTGATATATACTGCTCATATCTTTCCTCTCAACACATGCCGCTTTTTATATTTTTATACAATTGCTTGCAGTACTGCTGCCAATAAGTAGTTTGAAAATAAAATTTTCAAACTTTGTTATCTGATAACGTCCATGCCGATACTGCGGAACCTGTCATATCTTTTTCCTACTAATTCCGTATCTCTTGACAGTTCATCAAGCTCTTCCTTTATCAGCCTTCCGATTCGGTCATAAAATTCTTTTTTTCCGATTTCCATTTCAGACAATATTCTCTCAACTACTCCAAGGCTCTTCGCATCCTCAGCCATCAGCTTAAGGCTTGCCGCCGCCTCTCCTGCCTTCTTTGCATCCTTCCACAGAATGCTGGCGCAGCCCTCCGGTGAAATAACCGAATACACCGCATTTTCAAGCATCCATACCCTGTCTGCCACTGCAAGTGCAAGTGCGCCTCCGCTTCCGCCCTCCCCTATAAGTATTGAGATGACGGGCACACACAGTGTTGTCATTTCTAAAATATTTCTCGCTATTGCCTGACCCTGACCGCGCTCCTCAGCCTCAACTCCACAGTATGCACCTGAGGTATCTATAAAGCATACTATGGGTCTGCCGAATTTTTCTGCCTGCTTCATAAGACGGAGAGCTTTTCTGTAGCCCTCCGGATGCGGAGCGCCAAAGTTCCTGTAGCTTCTTTCCTTCGCTGTATGCCCTTTTTCAATTGCTATCACCGTCACAGGCATGCCATTAAGTCTGGCAATTCCACCGACTATTGCTTTGTCGTCCGCATAACAGCGGTCCCCATGAAATTCTATGAAATTTTTGAATATATTCTTTATATAATCTGTCCCTGTCGGTCTGCCGTTATCCCTTGCAATTTTCACCCTCTCATAAGGTATCTCATTCATACATTTACACTCCCTCATGCATCTTAAGCAGCTCCGTAAGAAGCTTTTTCTGCTTATTTCTGGCAGCTATTGCATCAACAAAGCCATGCTCTAACACAAATTCCGCCTTCTGGAAACCGTCCGGCAGGGCCTTTTTGGTAGTCTGCTCTATAACTCTAGCTCCGGCAAAGCCCACTATTGCACCCGGCTCTGCCAATATAATATCTCCATCCATCGCAAAGCTTGCCGTGACACCTCCCGTTGTCGGGTCAGTGAGCACGGTTATATATAAAAGTCCTGCATCACTATGGCGCTTCACGGCCGCACTCACTCTTGCCATCTGCATAAGTGACAGAAGCCCCTCCTGCATTCTCGCACCGCCCGATACCGTAAATCCTACTACTGCCAAATGTTTCCACGCAGCATACTCAAATAATCTTGTGAGCTTTTCTCCCACTGCACTTCCCATGCTTCCCATCATAAAAAAAGCATCCATCACAAAAATACAGCAGTGGCACCCTCCGATTCTTACGGTTCCGCATATCACCGCTTCCGTCTGTGAACTTGCCGCCCTTACGGCATCCAGCTTTTCATCATATCCCGGAAAGCCTAACGGATTGTCCGCTCTCACATCCTTATACATCTCAACAAAGCTTCCTTCATCCGCTATAAGCTTTATTCTCTGTCCTGCACGCATACGGAAGTGATATCCGCAGCCGCATACCATATTGTCAGCCATCAGTCTGCTCAAAGGAATTTCTCTATGACAGTTCGGACATTTCTGCTCCGGCTCACCTTCATCCTGCATTACGGGAACTGAGCATCTTCCACCCTCTTCCAATTTATTTTTAGGTTTCAAAAAGTTCATAAGTGCCATATCAATCCCCTATCACAATATTTTATATACTAACGGCCACACATTTGCGCCGATACACAGCGTACAAGCATTATCCTTCTGACAAAATTATCTGTTTCCCATAAAAGTCAGGTCGTAATTGCCGGAGGAAAATCTGTCATCCTCTACTATACATAGCTGCTCCTCAACATTGGTTTTAATACCATCGATGACCAGCTCGCATAGAGAAGCCCTCATTTTTCTGAGTGTCTCCTCCCTTGTCTTGGCATATACGATAAGCTTACCCAACAGTGAATCATAGAACGGAACAACTCTCATTCCTTCAACAAGAAAGGTATCAAACCTCACTGAGGGTCCTCCCGGAATATGTAAGAATTCAAGCTTTCCACAATTCTGTGCATTTATACGGCATTCTATCGCAGAACCCATTATCCGTATATCCGCCTGGGTGAAATTAAGCTCAATCCCGGCGGCTATCCTTATCTGCCACTTAACAATATCAATTCCCGTCAATATCTCTGTTACGCAATGTTCCACCTGAAGTCTCACATTCATTTCCATAAACCAGAAATTTCCCGCTCCATCTAAAAGGAACTCCAGTGTACCGGCACCTACATATCCTATCTGCTTTACGGCATCAGTGATAACCCTAATCATATTTTCTCTCTGCTTTTCCGATACAGCAGGCGATGGTGTCTCCTCCACAAGCTTCTGATTTCTTCTCTGCAATGAACAATCTCTTTCACCCAGACACACAACATTTCCAAATTCATCCGCAAGAACCTGAAATTCAACATGTCTTGCAGGGAAAATATATTTTTCAAGATACATACTTCCATCACCGAATGCATTTAAAGCCTCACTGACCGCCTGAACATATGCCTCATCCAGCTCATCTGCCGACTCTATAAGACGTATCCCTCTTCCACCGCCGCCTGCACATGCCTTAAGCATAACAGGATAACCGATTTTTCCTGCGACACTCTTAGCCTCATCGAGTGACTGTACTGCTCTGCTCCCCGGAATCACTGTAAGCCCTGTTTTTCCGACAAGCTCCTTTAAAACCGCCTTATCACTCAATCTCTCCATGCTATCAGGTTCAGGTCCTATAAAAACCAACCCATTTTTTCTGCACAATCTCGCAAAATGTGCATTTTCAGACAGAAATCCATATCCGGGATGTATTGCCTGCGCTCCTGTAAGAATTGCAGCACTGATTATCTGTTTTTCATTGAGATAGCTCTGTGCTGCCTGCGCTCCCCCGATGCATACACTCTGGTCAGCCAGTGCGACATGAAGAGCATTTTTATCCGCCTCCGAATACACCGCCACAGTCGATACACCCATTTCCTTGCAGGCTCGTATTATTCTGACCGCTATCTCACCTCGATTGGCAACTAGAATCTTTGAAAACATAATCTACTCCACTTCTGTTATCGCAAACGAAAAATCCGCCGATACACAGTTTCTTTCTCCTACCTTGACAGTGCCCTGTGCAAAATAAAACGGATGCTTTGACCTTACTATGCTGCACCTTGTCTCTATTACATCTCCCGGGCGGACAGGCGAACGGAATTTCACATTGTTGAGTCCTGTGTATACCGGAAGCTTTCCGTCTGTCATAACTGTTTTCATGAGTACACACGCGGACTGGGCAAGTATTTCGCACAAAATCACGCCCGGCACAACCGGATTTCCCGGAAAATGTCCATCAAGAAAAAATTCATCTCCGCGGACTCTGTAATGTCCTACCGCTACACCGCCGCTTTCCTCTACCTCATCTAATAAGAGCATACTGTTTCTGTGAGGAAGTATGTCCATAATCTCTTTTCTATCCATTCCCGCTCTGCCTCCAATATACCGATATACCCAAAATATTTATCACCTTTATATTCAACAGCCTCTTTCTGCAAACACTGCATCAGCACTCTATTTTAAACAGCTCTGTCCCATACTCAATCATCTGGCCGTCGGATACACATACCTGTGAAATAACTCCATCCGCTTCAGCAGTAATCTCATTCATAAGCTTCATCGCCTCAACAATGCAAAGTGTCTGTCCCTTCTTTACATGAGACCCGACTTTCACATATGGTTCTGCATTTTCCGCCGGTGCAGCATAGAATACTCCCACCATCGGAGATTTTATGCTCATATACGGCATCGTACCGCCTTCATTGTTCTTTCCACTGTTATGTGCGTTATTATCCAATGATTTTTTGGCATTGTCATCGCTATAAATTACATTCGCAGAAATATTTCTCTCTAATCGTACAATCTTATCTCCTTCGGTAAGCTCAAGCCCCGTAAGCTCAAGCTCCTTCATAAGTGCCGCATATTTTCTTATATCAGCCTCATTCATAATTATCACCCTGCATAAAATTTTACCTTAAAGCGGACATTCGCAATCCGCTTTCGCTGCTTGCTCATGAACGCAGTCGCTTTGCGAACTGTCAGTGGGAGCTTTTAACTCCCACTGACATAAGCATCCCCCTTACCCACCGCTTAGTGCTCTACACACTTGAAGCAGGGGATTGCTTATTCTGCGTTCAACCTACTACCTTTCTGAATGCAAGACATGCATTATGTCCTCCAAACCCCAGTGAATTGGAGAGTGCAAGCGTTATATCAGCCTTAACCGCTTTATCAGGAACATAATTCAAATCGCATTCTTCATCAGCTTCACGAAGATTTATTGTTGGAGGAATAATTCCTTCATCAAGTGCCATGATGCATGCAAGCGCCTCTATTGCACCTGCCGCCCCTAGCATATGGCCTGTCATTGATTTGGTAGAGCTTATGTATGCCTTCCGCGCATTTTCCTCTCCAAGTGCATTCTTTATTGCCATTGTCTCAATAAGATCATTCATATGAGTCCCTGTGCCATGTGCGTTTATATAGACCTTATCTTCATCTGAATATCCTGCCTCACGCATGGCATCCTTCATAGCCTGCGCGCCTCCGCGGGCCTGCGGATGTGGTGCGGTGATATGGTAGGCATCACACGTTGAACCGTATCCGCACACCTCACCGTATATCCTTGCCCCTCTCGCTTTTGCATGCTCATATTCCTCAAGTACAAGTGACACGGCACCCTCTCCAATCACAAATCCTCCTCTTCTCTTATCAAATGGAAGTGAAGCTTCATCAGGATTCTCCGATGTTGAAAGTGCCTGCATATTTACAAAACCTGCCACCGCCGACTTAGTTATTGATGCTTCTGCGCCTCCTGCTATGACAGCTTCCGCATAGCCATGGCGTATCATCCTGACAGCCTCGCCGATTGCATTAGAGCCTGAGGCACAAGCTGTGACCGCCGGCATTGCACTTCCCCTGCAGTCATGCTTAATAGCAATCATTCCTGCTGCCATATTTCCTATCATCATCGGTATAAAAAGAGAAGAAACCCTTCTTGGACCTTTCTCTAAAAGCTTCGTATGTTCTACCTCAAAGGTTCCTATCCCTCCGATTCCTGTACCGAACATGACACCGAATTTTTCAGGTTCAATATTTCCTTCTATACCGCTGTCCTCTACCGCCTGTGCCGCCGCCGCAACTGCAAGCTGTGCATATCTGTCCGTTCTTAATATCTCATTTACCTCAAGATACTCCTTCGGTTCAAAACCCTTCACCTCTGCCGCAAGCTTTGCTTTAAAGCCTTCTGTATCAAAAAAGGTTATAGGTGCAATCCCATTTTTTCCGTTCTTAAGGCTGTTCCATGTCTCACTGACATTATTCCCGACAGGAGTTATCGCCCCTAATCCGGTTACAACCACTCGTCTCCATTCAGACATATCCTTTTCCTCCCGGTTGTCTTTTACATGTACACCTTCATGCACTGTAAACTGTAAAATATCTTCATATTCCTGATGTCACAATATAGCTACATGGCTATTCCGCCATCTACACGCAGCACTTCACCGGTCACATACTCTGCTTCGACAAGGTACGCCACTGCCTCAGCCACCTCCGGGGCTGCCCCCATCCTTCCAAGTGGTATCATTCCAAGGAGCGGATTATCCTTCTGGCTTCCTGTCATATCCGTCTCAATGAATCCGGGTGCAACTGCGTTACAGCGTATTCCGCGCGGTGCCAGCTCCTTTGCAACAGACTTGGTCAGACCGATAATTCCCGCCTTCGATGCCGAGTAATTGCACTGTCCCGCATTTCCCATAAGCCCTGAAACGCTTGACACGTTGACAATACAGCCTTGCCTGTTCTTTATAAACATACCTGTACAATGTCGTATCATATTAAACGCACCCTTAAGATTAGTGTCGATAACACTGTCGAATGCTTCCTCACTCATCATCGCAAGAAGTCCATCTTTTGTTATTCCTGCATTATTAATAAGAATATGTACGGTACCAAAATCCTTCTTTATCTGTGCAACAGTCTCTCTCACCTGTGAAAAATCAGCTACATTGCACTTATAAGCGACGGCTTTTACGCCGTATTGTTCAATACATTCTTTACAAACCTGATTGGCAGCTTCAACATTGCCCGCATATATAACGGCAATATCCGCTCCACGAGCTGCAAGCTTTACCGCAACCGCCGCCCCAATTCCTCTTGAAGCTCCTGTTATAACCGCAGTTTTCCCTTTAAGCATTTCTAAGATCCTTTTCCTTATATTTTAAGGCTCCTCAATATATTTAGCTGCACTCCTTAATATTGGCTCAGCTCCATCAATCACTTCCTTGACAATCTGAGCTGCAGGCTGTTCTTTCTTAACCATAGCCGCAACCTGCCCCGATAAGAAGCATCCCTTCTTATCGTCACCATCTTTGACTGCAAGCCTTAATGCCCCTACAGCCAATGTTTCAAGCTCATCGTCAGGCATCAGGCTATACTCTGCCTTTAAATAATCTCTTGCAAACTGTGTCCTGAGACTTCTCACCGGATGGCCAAGCCTCTTACCTGTAACCATGGTGCAAAGGTCTGTGGCCTTCAGAATTTTTTCCTTATAAACCGGATGAATATTACATTCTACAGCACTCAAAAATCGCGTTCCCATCTGGACTCCCTGTGCTCCCAGCATGAATGCTGCCGCAACACCGCGCCCATCTGCAATTCCTCCTGCTGCTATGACCGGAAGTGTTGTAGCATCACACACCTGCGGTACCAGCACCATAGTTGTAAGCTCACCCACATGTCCACCGCTCTCGCCGCCCTCGGCTATAAGTGCAGAAGCTCCGAGCCTTGTCATGAGCTTCGCCATGGCAACCGAGGCAACAACCGGAATCACTTTAATTCCTGCGTCCAGCCATTCCTTTATATATTTCGACGGATTACCTGCTCCAGTGGTAATCACATCGACTTTTTCCTCTACTACAACCTGTGCCACCTCATCTGCACAGGGGCTTAACAGCATAATATTAACTCCAATAGGCTTATCTGTGAGCTGCCTTGCTATCAGCACCTGCTCTCTCACATAATCTGCCGGCGCATTACCGGCTGCAATTATTCCAAGACCTCCGCCCTCAGATACCGCAGCCGCAAGCTTTCCATCAGCAATCCATGCCATGCCTCCCTGAAATACCGGGTATTTTATACCCAGCATCTCAGTAATCTGTGTCCTAATCATGGCGCTTAACCCTGCTTGCTCTGGATGAATTTGTCAAGGTCATCGACTGTCTCAACCTTCTCATCAAGCTCTATCTCAATGCCAAGCTCATCCTCAAGGCTCATCAAAAGCTCCACCGTGTCAAGCGAATCAATTCCAAGGTCAACGAATCTGCTCTCCGGCTTAACCACGGATACATCACATCCGGTACGTTCTGCAACAGTTTTTGCAATAGCATCAAAATACATCTCTTATTCCTCCTTAATATGTGCTCCAATCAGTGAGCATCTAATAAGGCATTATATGCACAACATGTTCCATGTGTGGGGTGCTGACGTTCCAAAAGCGTTCCATTACTTCAATATTTAGCACTCTTTTTGCAAATAATAACATGGGAAAATTTAACATAAAATTAGTGTGAAATCGTAAAATCACGTTTTTCATTACTATTTAAGCCACTGCAAAAGCAGTGACACCCGGAAATGAGGATTAAAATGAATATATGGCTGAATACTGATTCTTAAGAGAAGGCTGACAGATATGCTATACTAATATTGTAAAATAATATCTTAAAAGAAAGCGCGAGACGTCGCACAACGTCCGGTGGACGTTGGTCTGCGACGACCGGAGCGGAGCGGAGACATCGAACTTTCGAGCCCCGACAGGGCTCACAGTAAGAACAATCACCACCGATGCGCGTGACGGGGCGCTAGGTGCCAGTGGCACCTGCTTAGCGCCGACCGAGCCG
>OGKO01001645.1_pt1 | contig 12295 bp, 9 predicted proteins | sample 1572451 | NCBI WGS metagenome assembly OGKO01 (sample SAMEA2582089, study PRJEB24529) | metagenome | biome: Human gut stool | place: China | collected 2011 | reverse complement strand
TCTACTGATATCGGTTATAAAAAGAAAAAGCGTCTAGCTAAATCAGGAAAAGACAATCCGGATGTCTTTCTCCAAAACACCCGGATGTTTTACCCCAAAACATGGGGATGTTTTGCTCCATTACATCCGGATGTTTTAGGTGAAAACATGGGGATGTTTTGGGTACTCACTCCTATACTGTAGAGAGCTGGGTATAGGGGAGATTCCCGCAAGGTATAGGTCTTGCGGGAACAAAGTATATTTGTCCTCGAAATTTGTGCTATTTCTTTATCACGGCCCGTAATACGAACCAGGCATGATGGGCTACGGTACTCATCAGTCCGTAATGCCGCGCCATGATGCGGAAGCGTTCGCGCAGGGATGCTTGCCGGTTCTGGGTGGTCATTCCCTCTTCCAGATAGTCGATGAGGGTGAGATGGGTATTGTGCAAGGTCCGTGCCTTCTTCATCACCCGGATGCACCAGTCGAAGTCGGCGGAGAAGCGGTATTGCAGGTCGTAGGGTTCTACAAGGGAAGCTTTGGCAAAGAAGGCCTGATGGCAGACCAGCATGCCCTGCTTGAAGCTTCGCCAGGTAAGCACTTCCGGGGCGGCGAGGCGGCGCATGCGGATGAAGTGACCTTCCTTGTCCACCAGTTCCGTTTCGCCGTACAGCACGTCGGGTAGTTCGTTGCCGGAGATGGAACGCACCATCTGCTGCAAGGTGTCGTCCTCGTGGAAGCTGTCGCCAGCATTGAGGAAGCAGAGGTAATCGCCGGTGGCAAGGCGGATGCCTTTGTTCATGGCGTCGTACAGTCCCTTGTCCGGTTCGCTCACGATGCGGGTGATGCGGTCGCGGTAACGGTCGATAATGGAGAGCGTGCTGTCTTTGGACGCACCGTCCACAATGATGTATTCTACGTGGTGGTAGGTTTGCGAGATAACGCTTTGAATCGTGTCCTCCAGTACCGCTTCGGCATTGTAGGTCACGGTGATGATGCTGAATTTCGGGGTGGGGTGGTTATGCATTTCTTCCGGTTACTTTGTTGTAAAGGTCAATGTATTTCTTGGCGACGACGTTCTCCGAATAGTGGGAGATGGCTTTCCGGCAGGCTTGTTCCGAGAGGCTGGGGTAGTCGGGTTCGGTCAGCGTCCAGTAGATGCCGTTGGCAAAGTCTTCCGAGGATTTGTATTGTGCCACGTAGCCGTTGTGCAGATGGTCTATCATCTCAGGGATGCCGCCCACGTTGAATCCGACGCAGGGAATGCCGCATGCCATGGCTTCCATGATGGTGTTCGGCAGGTTCTCTTCCAGCGAGGGGGTCACGAAGATGTCCACGGCATTGTAGATGTTCACCAGTTGGTGTTCGTTGCTGACGAAGTTCAGCGGGTAGACTTTGAATGGAAGCAGGTTTTCCAGTTGTTGCGATTGGTTGCCGAAGACGACGACACCCAACTGTTCCCGGAGTTCGGGATGCTTGTCGGCCAGCAGTCGGCACGATTCTATCAAGTAGTCAATGCCTTTCCGTTTGTCCGTAATCTTCACCGAGCCGAACAACATGAGCTTTTTGTCTTGCGGCAGTAGGCAACGGCTGCGGGCTTCCTGTCGGTTGCGGGGCTTGAAGAGGTTGGTGTTGATGGGGTTGGGGATGCACGTCACGGCATGTCCACAGAAGAGGGCGCTTGTCCGGGCACGTTCTTCCAGCCAGCGGCTGCAGGTGACGAAGTTGATGTGACGGTTGCGATACAATGCCTGCTTTTTGTGGAAGATGCGGTAGGAAAGGTCACGTTTGCCTCTGCCTCCGTGGATGAAGGGGCAGTTGTGGCATTCCTGCTGGTAGTGGGTGCACTCGCGGGCATGGTGACAGATGCCAGTGCAGGGCCACATGTCGTGCATGGTCCAGACGACGGGCTTGCCCGAGGCGAGAATCTTCTCGATGTTCTTCAGCGAGAGCATCCCTTGGTTTATCCAGTGCAGATGGATGACGTCTGCTTGCTGGAATTCGGGCAGTGAGGTGATGTCTGTCCCCGTGTTGGCAATGTCTACGGCAAAGATGTTCTTCTTGTTGAAGCGGTTGGCGCTCCAGATGACGATGCGCTCCCAGACGAACTTCCACACCATGCGCCAGTTATGGTCCAGTGACACAACGGAGATTTGGTCGGTCTGCTTGTCGCGTACCAGCAGCTTGGCTTTGATGCCGTGGTTCTTGAGTGATTCCATCAGACGGCTGGCGGCGATGGCTGCGCCGCCGATGCGTTCGGATGTATTGATAAGTAGTACTCTCATGACTGTTGTTCGTTTCTTCTTTTTTGAATGTTTTTTCTTGTTACAGATGCCGGTCTTGTTTCATCCATTTCCGGATACGCTTTTGCAGCGTTTGCCATATGATGGTGAAGTTGCCGTACCGTAGGTTCAACGCCAGTTCCTCGAACGACCGTGCAATCTTTATCCAGGGATGCCGCCATGCCATGATGCGGTAAACGCTATCCTTGTAGGCAGTGTTCTCGATGACGTGGCGAGGGTGCTTCAGCGGAAACTCCACTTCGTAGCGTTTCATGGTGAAGATGCGGCGGTAACCGCGCGGCATGGTGTGTACGGAGCCGGCAAAGTGGGTGGAGTCGGCAGTGGCTCCCAGATTGTTTATCATGTTGCGGGTGGGCACGATGCTCAGACCCGAATTGAACAACATGGAAGCGTGGAAGATGGTTTCGTAATAGGCTTTCCCGTGTTCGCGGTGGCGTTGGCACATGTAGATGAAGTCTTTGCGGTAGCGCCGTGTGTGGATGAGGTTCTTCAGTTGCCGCATGTTCTCCTTGTCGTCCAGGAAGGTGTAGAATTCATCCCATTGGTCCGTCACCCGCCGCCAGCTCGCCCATCCCCAGATGGAGAAGGTGGTGGCGAAGAAGTAGTCGGAAGTGATGTCCGGTGTAATCTCCTCGTTGTTGAATCCGGCAATTATGCTGATGCGTGTGTCGTGCTCATACTTGTCGAGCAGTTCCTTGCAGAAGCCGAAGAAAGAGACGGCAGGCACGTCGTCATCCTCAAGCACGATACATTTGTCCGACAAGGAGAATGCCCACTTCTGTGCCATGTATTCCGATGGGTCGCAGCCGTAGTTCTTCTCTTGGTAGTTGTGGTGTACTTCGCATTCCCAGTCGATGTCTGCCACTACTTTGCGACAAGCTTCTATGCCCGGCATGTCGCGTTCGCCGCGCGGGCCGTCCTGATAGAGAAACAGTCGTGCGGGGCGTGCTTTCTTCACTTGTTCGAATACTTGCGCCAGCAGTTTGGGGCGGTTGAAGAAAAGAATCAGTACAGATACATCTACAAGGGCTGGTTTCATGGCAATGGTTTTAGTTCCGGGTGAATATAGCAGGCATGGACTATCTGCTTCTCTTTGGGAGGAATGTCCATGTAGTTTTTATATAAATCTTTCAGATAGGCGTCCACATTGCCCGGTGCCGGGAAATCTTTTCCTTCGAAAGTGATGGTGGAGAGCGGAAAGACGGAATCTTTACGGTGCATGATGCCGTATCCGTTATTGATGAGTATATTCGAAAGATAGGTCCCTTTGGGGCGTACCAGGCAGAGCATTGCCCATATCCCTTTGAAAAGCGCATACTTCATGCCGAAGTAGAAGAATTCTGCAAAGGAGCGCAGCGAGTAGTAGTGTTGCGCGTGTAGGATGGAGTAACTGACGGAGATGCCTTTGCACAGCTTCTTTGCCCATGGGCGGGGCACGGTGGGGTAGTCGATGAAAGGGAATATATCTACGTATAGTCCTTTCTGATACTCTACGCTGAAGGTATCTCCTGCTTCAATATAGATTGAGTTTAAATCCCTTATCTTGACGATGGGCTCTTTGCTGGTAGGGTCACTTTCCGGGGTTTGCAGGAACAGTGTGTCGGGTAGTTCGGAGGGGGCTACCTTCATGAATGCTTGCATGTCTTCCAGTGTCATGCCGATGTCTATGTCATCATCCCAGGGGATGAATCCTCCATGACGCATGGCTCCCAACAGTGTGCCTCCGTCAAGCCAGTAGCTTAACTTGTGTTTCCGGCAGATGCGGTCCACCTCTTTCAGTATGGAAAGTTGCTTCAGTTGGCAGGCGCGTAGGTTGTCGGCAACGTAGTCCGATAGGTATTGGTTCTTCATACTTCTTCTCTTTTTACGTCGATGACTTGTCCGGTGAATTCGGAAAGCAGTGACTGTATGGTGGTAATGGCTACTTGCTCGGAGGTCAGCAAGGTGTTATCCGGTTCGATGCCGAAGTTATGGACACGCATCGGTGTTTTGGTGCGCTCCGGATTGATGCAGTTCACGCTGATGCCGAACGGTTCCCATTCTTGTGCTATGGCTTGCACAAAGTTCACGATGGCGGCTTTGGTCGATGAATAGATGCTGTAAAAGGCGCGTCCCCGGGTGTAGGAGCTGGAAGTGAAGAATACGAGTTTACCTTTGCTCTCCTTCAGATAGGGGAAGGCTTCAAGTGCCACGTTGACAGTACCCATATAGTTGGTGTTCACAGCGTTGCAGATGGTCTGATAGTCGCAACTCATCAGAGGTTCTTTATTCAACAGTCCGGCAGTATTGATAATGTAGTCTATCCGTCCACATTGGCGGTACACTTCCTGCAAGGCTTTGCTCACCTGCTCTTTGTTGCCTACATCCGTTCCGTTCATGCTGCGCGAATAGCAGAATACGTTGGCTCCTTTCTCTTTGAGTAGCTGAGCCACGTCTGCGCCGATGCCGTAACTACCGCCGAATACGACTGCAACCCGGTTCTTCAGGTTGTTTTCCTGGTCGATGGGCAAGGTGTTCAGTTCACTTTTGCGCAGCTGGAAGAATTTGTCCAGCAGATAGGTGTCTTCCTTATAGGTCAGCTTCATGTTGCTTTCTTCGCCGTTCACTACATAAACCGGTACTTCCGGAAGGTATTTCACTACTACGCCGCAGTCGTCGGTCACTTTAAAGGCCGGGTCTTGCAAGGCAATGTCATAGGCATGCTTGATGGTTTCCAGATGGAATGCTTGCGGAGTCTGTCCTCGCATCAGTTTGCTGCGGTCTGGGATTTCCTGAATGAATCTGTCATTGACTTGTATAATGGTATCCGTGGCGGGCATTGCCACATCAATAGCTTTGTAGGTTTCCAATGCGGCAATAACGTCATTCAGAATCCGCTGGCTCACTAACGGACGTACGGCATCGTGGAATATCAGATTGACGTCAGTGTCTTCGTAGGCTTTGATGGCGGATAGGCTGGAATGATACCGTTCTTGTCCGCCTTTCAATATCTTCTTGACCTTCTTCCATCCGTTCTTGATGATGATAGATTCGAAATCGGAGATATAGAAAGGATTGGATACGATAGCTATCTCGTGAATATGTGGATTGCTTTCGAAAGTATCGATGGTGTGCTCCACGACCATTTTTCCCGCTACCTTGAAGAATTGCTTGGGAGTGGACAATCCCAGACGGCTACCGACTCCTCCTGCCAATATGACTACTACATTCTTTTTCATTGTATCAATAGAAATGTGATGCTGCAAAAATACGAATTAATTGCTTCTTTGCAGCATTCCGGTTGGGATAAAGTGGCATATCTGTTGGGATAACTCTCTTTTTATTCTCTTCTTGTCTGCTCTATGGCTTCCATTAATCTGTCTGATGTGCCGCTTACTATTTTCCGGCAGAACATCTTTCCAGACTGCCGCAATACCGGCAGGTCTTCGAGTGTCATCACGCGGATGGATGCGCCGTAGTCTATGTAGTGCAAGGGAGTGAGACGGGTAAGTCCGGGGTATTCCCCCTCTAAAAGAAGCCCTTTTGAGGCAAAAGGGGAGTTGAATACGATGGTCTGTATGCACAGCTCGCTGGGTACAAAGCTGGTTCTGAAATACTTCACCAGCTTCTCCTCCGTGCACAACTTTTCATATACATATCGTGCGCAGGGCAACGTGATGGCCCAATAGTCGGAACCGAAATAGACATCTGCCTGCTTGCCCTCCAAGGGTGCAAAAGGGGCTTTCCGGATGGGGAGTATCTGTACCAGCTTGCGCGATGCTACGATGAGTTTGTTCTTCCACCATATACTCTTCCAAGGCAGGTCACGGAAAGGGTGGTAATGGGTTATCTTGTGCAACTGCTGTTTCACGGTGCAGTGTGTCAGGTTGAAACCGCCGATGAATTCAGTGTCTTGATGCTCCTCGAAATAGTGGTGGATGGCGTTGTTGTTCCATAACGGATAGTCTTGCCCGCTCAGGCATACTACGCGGGTATAGGGGATACCGCTGTGCAATACGGCGGCAAGCAATTCTTTCTGATATTCCACTTGTTCCCATCCTCCCCAGCTTATCCGGTGGCGGGGCACGAAAGTGACCTTGTCTCCCAAGGCTTCTTCAAAAGGGTGTATATCGGCATTGAGGTCGATGTGCACGTAGAAGTCTGCCCGGTCATCCAGTGCGGCAACCAGGCGTGCCAAGTGTGGGGCATCCTTGTAGGCGGATATGATGTAGGCTATGCGGCTCATGCTCTTTTTTTCTTTAAGAGGAATTCAATGCTTTCCCGGAAGATGGTAGATTGTAGTTTCCACAAAACCAGTGCATAAAGCCCAGCTACCATAATGATTTTGGCTGCCATATTTAAGTATAGGTTTTCTATGGGCTGAGTAGCATAGTGAGTTGACACTACGAGTACAATGGATAGGGAGAGATAAGGAGAGATGTCTTTCAGCATATCGCGCAGTCTTAATCCTATCTCCCTCTTGACAAAACGGAACCATACAAACAGCCAGCCGATATTGATAATGACGAAAATACGCAGCATCCATTCCAACCCGTATGGGTATATGGCACATACAGCTACTATTTGCAGCAGGCTCAAGCTGATGGTGCTCCACATATAGATAGAAGAATGCCCCCGGCTGATGAGCAGGTTGGAGAACAGATTGATGACGGGAATAAATGCTCCCCAAATACATAACAGTTGCAAGATATCGGCACTGGGCAGCCACTTCTCCGTGATAGTGATTATAATCAGTTCTTTCGATACCAAGCTCAATCCCAGCATGGCGGGGAAAGAGATAAAGGCGGTGAAGCGTAGCAGCTTTCTGAATACGGCAAGTTGCCGTGCCTTGTCGTCGGCAACCCGGGTAAAGACGGGTTGTGCAATGCCGTTTATCATGCCCGTAATCGTGGTATGTCCCATGCCGTTCCACTTGTTTGCCTGCGTAAAGTTACCCACTTCCCGTTCCGAATAGAACTTACCCAACAAGACGGAAAACAAATTGTTATTGATTATGGTGAAGATATTCGTAATGATTATCTTACTGCTGAACCCTATCATCTCCTTGATAGGTGTAAAGTCGAACCGGAAGCGGGGTCTCCAACGCGAGAAGTAGAAATTGAGAACCGTCATTACGGTGATGAAAGAGATGCTTTGCAGTGCAATTCCCCAATAGGCGAATCCGTTTGCCGCCAATGTGATGCCCATAATGCCGGAGACTATCAGACTTGAAATAGAAATGACGGTAGTGTCCTTGATTCTGAGGTTCTTGAATAGATATGCCCTCGGTGCAATGCTCATGCTGGAAATGACGAATCCCAAGAAGGAGAGACGGGACAGCGGTATCAGCTCGGGCGTATCGTAGAAGTCGGCAATCAGCGGTGCGGCAAAGAAGAGTAATATATATATAGTAGTGCTGCACATCAGGCTGAACCAGAACACGGCGTTGTAATCCTTGTGCAAAGTCTCCTTCCGGTTGGTCAGTGCCGAAATGAACCCACCCTCCTGCAAGGCGGCGGCAATGGCGGAGAAAATGGTAAGCATCCCTACCATACCATAATCCGAAGCATCCAGCAGACGGGCAAGGACTATTCCGAATCCCAGATTTAACAACTGCTGTATGCCGTTGCTGAATCCTCCCCAGAAGAGGCCTTTGGCTGTTTTTTCTTTGAGTGATGTATCGGACATAGTTTATTGGTTGATAAGGCAACGAGTTAACAAGGCCACGAGGCTTTTCCTTCCTCCTTGTAGCCTTGTTAACTCGTTACCTTGTTACTGTTTTATTTCACCTCGCTGCCCGGCTTCACCTCTTTCAGCAGTGAAGTCACCGCCAGCGAGCCGTCATAATTCTCGGCAGAGAGAATCATTCCCTCACTTACCAGCCCGTTCTTGAATTGGCGTGGAGCGAGGTTGGCGATGAACAGCACTTGCTTGCCTACCAGTTCTTCCGGTTTGTAGTGCTGGGCAATGCCGCTGACGATGGTGCGGTTTTCCAGCCCGTCGGCAATCTTGAACTTCAGCAGCTTCTTCATCTTGGGCACTGCCTCGCATTCAAGCACTGTACCTACGCGGATATCCAGCTTTTCAAAGTCTTCGAAGGCGATGGTCGGCTTGATGGGGTTTGCCTTGTAGGTGGCGGCTTCGTTTGCCTTCTTGGTGGCAAGCAGCTTGTCTACTTGTGCCTGGATGACGTCGTCTTCTATCTTTTCGAACAGCAGTTCGGGGGTGCCCAGCTGATGTCCGGCAGGCAACAGGTCGGTGTGTCCCAGCTCTGCCCAGTCAAAGCTGTCCATGTTCAGCATCTTGCGAAGCTTCTCGCTGCTGAAGGGCAGGAACGGTTCGAAAGCAATGGCAAGGTTGGCGACCAACTGCAAGGAGATATGGAGGATGGTGGCTACGCGCTCCATGTCCGTCTTGGCAAGCTTCCACGGCTCGGTGTCGGCAAGGTATTTGTTTCCGATGCGGGCAAGGTTCATCGCTTCCTTCTGTGCGTCGCGGAATTTGAATACATCCAGCAACTTCTCCACTTCTGCCTTGACGTCGGCAAATTCTTTCAGCGTCTCGCGGTCGTAGTCGTTCAGTTCGCCTGCGGCGGGCACTACGCTGTCGAAGTACTTCTTGGTGAGTTGCAGGGCGCGGTTCACGAAGTTGCCATAAACGGCAACCAGCTCGTTGTTATTACGTGCCTGGAAGTCCTTCCAGGTGAAGTCGTTGTCTTTTGTCTCCGGTGCGTTGGCGGTCAGCACGTAGCGCAGCACATCCTGCTTGCCGGGGAAGTCAACGAGATACTCGTGCAGCCATACCGCCCAGTTGCGTGAAGTGGAAATCTTGTCGCCCTCCAGGTTCAGGAACTCGTTGCTCGGCACGTTGTCCGGCAGGATGTAGCTACCCTCTGCCTTCAGCATGGCGGGGAACACGATGCAGTGGAACACGATATTGTCTTTTCCGATGAAGTGTACCAGACGCGTTTCGGGGTCTTTCCACCATTTCTCCCATGTGTCGGGCAGCAACTCTTTGGTGTTGCTGATGTAGCCGATAGGGGCGTCGAACCATACATAGAGCACTTTGCCCTCGGCACCCTCTACGGGAACGGGAATACCCCAATCCAGGTCGCGGCTCACGGCACGCGGCTGCAAGCCCATGTCGAGCCAGCTCTTGCATTGGCCATAAACATTGGGACGCCACTCCTTATGGTCTTCCAGAATCCATTGGCGAAGCCATTCCTCGTGTTTGTCCAGCGGCAGATACCAGTGCTTCGTCTCACGCATCACGGGCTGGCTGCCGCTGATGGCACTCTTCGGATTAATCAGGTCCGTGGGGCTGAGGCTGGTGCCGCACTTCTCGCATTGGTCGCCGTAAGCGCCTTCGGCATGGCAGTGGGGGCACTCGCCGGTGATGTAGCGGTCGGCAAGGAAGGTCTTAGCTTCTTCGTCGTAATACTGCATGCTGGTCTTTTCGATGAATTCTCCCTTATCGTACAGCTTGCGGAAGAAGTCGGAAGCCGTGTCGTGATGCGTCTTTGAGGTAGTACGGCTGTACACGTCGAAGGAGACGCCGAACTCTTCGAAAGACTTCTTTATAAGCGTATGATAGCGGTCCACCACGTCTTGCGGGGTGATGCCTTCCTTCTTGGCGCGGATGGTGATGGGCACTCCGTGTTCGTCGGAGCCGCCGATGAAGATTACATCTTCCTTTTTCAGTCGCAGGTAGCGGACGTAGATGTCGGCAGGAACATAAACGCCTGCCAGGTGTCCGATATGAACCGGGCCGTTGGCATACGGCAATGCCGAGGTCACGGTGGTACGTTTGAATTTCTTTTCCATTGTGTTATTATGTATCTCTTTTGTTATGAACGCTTTTAGTGGCACAAAGATAGCTGTTTTCTGCAAAATATGAGTATTCTTCCAGATTCTTTCCAGATTTAGGCTTCATCTTTGCCATACAAAATGAACAAACTTGGTATTGATAATGTAAAAAAACGAAATGACTATGAAACTGGAAAAGTACTTCTTATTATTGGCGTTAGGCGTGTTTGCCTTTGCCTTGCAAAGCTGTGATGATGACGACAACGACGGAATCTCCGTGCCCGCGGAACTGAGTAATGCGTTGGCCAAGGAGCATCCCAATGCCCAGCGTATAGAATGGGAAACAAAAGGTGCATATTATGTGGCTGATTTCCATGAGGACAATTTCGAAAAGGAGGCCTGGTTCACCAAAGACGGTGTATGGCAGATGACCGAAACCGACCTCCGTTATGCAGACCTTCCCGCTCCGGTGAGAAGCTCTTACGAGAGTAGTACCTATTATAATGTATGGAAGGTGGAAGATGTAGACAAGCTGGAACGTAAGGAAATGGCTGTTGTCTACATCATCGAAGTGGAGAAAGGTAATCAGGAAATGGACCTCTATTATTCGGAGGACGGCATTCTGGTGAAGGAAGTGGCCGATGCGCACAACGGCGGTTCTCCCGAAGATTATCTCCCTTCTGATATTTCCGCTGCCATCAAAGATTTTATAGCAGAGAAATATCCCAATGCCCGCATTGTGGATATTGAAAAAGAAAAGAACGGTATGACGGAAGTCGAAATCGTGCACGGAAGTATCAGCAAGGATGTGATGTTCACCGCTGAGGGTGCATGGGCCTATACTATCTGGGATATCAGTAAGAGACATCTGGAGGATGTAGTGAAGAACGCCGTTACGGCTGCCCATCCCGGTTATGTCATTGATGATGCCGACTTTATTGAGACTCCCGATGGCAGTTACTTTTTGGTAGAGATGGAGCAAGGGGAAAGGGAAATCTACGTAAAGGTGACAGCGGAAGGTGAAATACTGCCATAATCTTATACTGAATACTTCCCTTTAAATCAGCGTATTGTATTTACCGCTTGTTTACCTTCTAATGTAAAGCCGTTCACTGTAAGGTGTAACGGCTTTTATTCCATGAACGGTCGTTACCTTATAGTGTAAATGGAGTTACTGTTGGGGTAACTGGAGTTATCATATAAACATATTTTGCATTATGTAAAGTGTGTAACGCAAAACGTGGAATCATTAGGTGTGAAACAAGTCGGCTTAGAACTGAGAAATCCTTTTCTGATTTATGGCTATGCCTCTCTCCGATACTTTTGCGACCAAACGGAGGAAACGGAAAAGATGCTTTCTGCATTGGAGAATGGTAGAAACATTGCCTTGATTACTTTCCAGCGTATTGGAAAAACGGGGTTCATAAAGACGTGTTCTATAATATGCAGCAGCGTCAGGCGAAAGATGATGTTGCTTGTTTTTTATATGGACATATTTGCCACGCGGAATTTGCCTGCTTCTGTTTGCTTGCTGGCAAAAACAGTACTTGGACAGTTGGATACGCTTAGTGAAATGGTGTTGCACAAACTGTTTTTTTCCGTTCTTGCCATCCGATGGTTAGTACTGATGAGCTATACCTACCGTATCTTTGAATTTTGTACTGGATAAGTCCGAGCAGACTTTGAAGGAGAATTTCGATTATATGGCTGTATCGGCGTTTCGAAGGCTATGTCTGGTATATGCAGACATTGCTGAACTGGCTAGCAATATGAAACGGTGATCGAGGTAGGGCAGGCGGAGCGGGTATTGGCTGGGGTGCTGGAAGAGAATGCTCCAGTCTATCTATGGGGATTTGGCTGAAAAGTTTGCCTTGAATTACTGTTTATCATCTGATGATTTCGTCTCAGCACAATATACTCCTTTTCCCGAAGAAGAATTTGGAAACGTGCATCTTGTCCATAGCCCATGCCATACTCATGCAGCCGCTAAGAGTGAAGACGGTAGCAGTGACAAGGAACAGTATCCCCGTAGGGTCGAAGGCAAATACGGGTAGAAACGCTTTGGACAGAATGGTGAAAATGGGCGAGAAAAGGAGTATGACCAACGTATTGCGTCCTATAAAGAAGGAAAGCCGCTTGGCTTGTGCCGGCAGATAATTGTAGACTGCCAACAACAGGCTGATGGAAAGCCAGGTGATGGCGACTCCTGCCAGAGTACCCCTATCCAGA
>OGKO01001632.1_pt1 | contig 12386 bp, 11 predicted proteins | sample 1572451 | NCBI WGS metagenome assembly OGKO01 (sample SAMEA2582089, study PRJEB24529) | metagenome | biome: Human gut stool | place: China | collected 2011 | reverse complement strand
CTGCTTCAAAATATGAAAACGTAAGAATGTAAGGTGTAAGGTGTAAGGTCCAATGGAGTCCCAACCAACTATCTATGGTTTAAAAAACTGAGGATAAACCGCTAAAAACCAATAGTTTATAGGCTACCAAAAAGGTTCCATCACCCCTCCTCACCCTCACCCCTCCTTACATTTTACCTTCGTTAACAAATCAAGAAATCCTTCTCGCCAACTCTCCCTCACCTCAAAAAAACAGGGGGGAAGAGAAGAGATTCCAAAGAAAATGCGTAACTTTGTGGGGGCGTTTGACTGCATCGACAAGCTAAAATATGCCCTGCGGCAGCCATTTGCACAACAAAAACAACTATCTACCCCGCATATTCAGCGGCTCGGAAGCAGAGCCCACAATAAGGAAAAAGAAAAGAAAGATGAAACGTAACTATCTGACAATCAACCATTTCGGGGGGGGTAATTCCGCATTTACGGGATTAGCCTCGATTTTTCATACCTCTACAAAAAGACGGCTTTTATCGTGCGCAAAGGCGATAATTGCCGTCTTTTTTGCGTTATTTGCCACCGGATGCACAAGATACGAGTACATAAACCTCACTGATGAAGACGAGGAATCGGCCCCTATCGACACCACTACACGCGGCAACCAGGGTTCGAGCTTCGATTTTGACACCTGCGATAGCGAACCTATCGATGTCGATCTAAACCCACAAAAATAACAGACATTCCCATGGCAAAGAAGGCAAAAGACACGACCAGCATCGGATTTGAAGAGAAGATTTGGAAGGCCGCCGACATCCTGCGCGGCAACCTCAGCGCCTCGCAATACGAGGGTGTGGTGCTGGGCCTTATCTTCCTAAAATATATTAGCGACCGCTTCGACCAGAAGTTTCAGGAGCTGCAGGGCGACGACTACGCCGACCCCGAGGATAAGGACGAATATACCGCCGACAACATCTTTTTCGTGCCGCAGGAAGCGCGTTGGAGCAAGATCAGCGCGGCTGCCCACAAGCCCGAGATCGGCGAAGTGATCGACGGCGCGCACAGCGCTATCGAGCGTGAGAACCAGCGGCTAAAGGGCATTCTGCCCAAAAACTTTGCCCGCCCCGAGCTCGACAAGCGCCGCCTGGGCGAGGTGGTGGATCTCTTTACGAATGTAGCAATGCACGATGCGGGTGAGGAGAAAGACCTGCTGGGCAGAACCTACGAATACTGTCTGCAGCAGTTTGCCAGTCTGGAGGGCAAGAATGGTGGCGAGTTCTATACGCCTTCCTGCATTGTCCGCACGCTGGTAGAGATACTGGAGCCTTACGAGGGCAGAGTCTATGACCCTTGCTGCGGAAGCGGTGGTATGTTTGTGCAGAGCGCCAAGTTTATAGAGCGCCACAAGGGAAACCTGCGCAAAATCAGCATCTACGGTCAGGAGGCAAACCCTGATACGTGGAAGATGGCGCACATGAACCTTGCCATCCGTGGCTTGGATGCAAACTTAGGCAATGTCTTTGCCGACACATTCTATGATGACCAGCACCCTACGCTGAAGGCAGATTTCATTCTTGCCAATCCTCCTTTCAACCTCAGCGATTGGGGGCAGAGTGCGCTTCAGGAAGACGTGCGCTGGCAGTATGGTTTACCACCTGCTGGCAACGCCAACTTTGCGTGGATGCAGCACATGATTCACCATCTGGCACCTAACGGAAAGATTGGTTTGGTGCTGGCGAATGGTGCGCTTTCGAGTCAGAGTGGCGGCGAGGGACAGATTCGTCAAGCCATCATCGAAGCCGATCTGGTAGAGGGAATCGTGGCTTTGCCTTCGCAGTTGTTCTATAGTACAGGTATTCCTGTAAGTCTTTGGTTTATTAGCCGCAACAAGGCGCAGAAGGGCAAGACCGTGTTTATCGATGCCCGCAACTTGGGCACGATGGTTACTCGCAAGCTTCGTGAGCTGATGCCTGATACGGATATTAAGAAAATCTCTGACACCTTCCATGCGTTTCAGCAGGGAACCCTGGAGGATGAGAAGGGCTTCTGTGCCGTATGCACCACCGAGCAGATTGCTGCTCAGGACTTCATCCTGACACCGGGAAGATACGTAGGAATCGCCGAAGACGAAGGCGACGGAGTGCCATTTGAGGAGAAAATGACGAATCTTACCGGAGAGCTGAAGCAACTGTTTAAGGAAAGCAAGAAGCAGGAAGAAGAGATTAGATTGCAGTTGAAGAAAATTGGATGGGAGGTGTAAAGTATGGAGTTTTTAAATGAATATTCTGGGCTTTTCTCTTTGTTGGCGGTAGTGGCTTCTATAGTCTCTATCGTGGTTTCTGTTATGATTTATCGTAAGCAGAAGAAACAGCAGCTGCAAGACTTGCAGGATGAATATGAGGCTATGGAAAGCACCTCTAAATTTCCGATGAGTATTGCTGAAAGGGAGTACTTTATCCATGAAAGTTGTTTGCAAAAGAAATTAAGGAGGAAGTAGGATGGAGTGGAAAGAAGTTAGATTAGGGGAAGTGTGCAACATTATTACAGGTTTCCCCTTTCCCGGAAAGAAATATTCCAAAGAAGGAACTCGAGTTGTTCGTGGAGATAATGTGACAATAGGCAATCTTCGGTGGGATACGGAAAAAGATAAGCGTTGGAAAGAACCATTCGATAAAACAGAGTATTATTCCTTGCAAGCTAATGATATTGTTATAGGAATGGATGGCTCAAGAGTGGGGAAAAATAAAGCAAGGATAAAAGAAGAAGATTTGCCCTTATTACTTGCTCAACGAGTTGCATGTGTTAGACATAATGAACTTGCTGAACAGGATTATCTGTATTATAACATATTCTGTAAAAAATTTATTGATTATGTAAATTCAATACATACAGGTTCTGCAATTCCTCATATCTCACAAAAACAAATAGAAGATTACAAGATTCTCTTACCTGATCTTGAAACGCAGCGCCGCATTGCCTCCATCCTTTCTTCTCTCGACCGGAAGATAGAGTTGAACAACAAGATCAATGCTGATTTGGAGGAGATGGCGCAGGCTATTTTCAAGAATTGGTTCGTTGATTTTGAGCCTTTCAAGGATGGTAAGTTCGTGGATAGTGAATTGGGGATGATTCCGGAAGGATGGAAAGTAGGAACGCTAACAGAGATTGCTTCTTATATGAACGGTCTCGCTATGCAGAAGTTCCCTCCTGAAAACAACGAGGACTCATTACCTGTTCTCAAAATAAAAGAACTTGGTCAAGGCTTCTGTGGAACCGACAGCGACAGATGTTCTTGTAACATAAAAGATGAATGTAAAATTCATAACGGTGATGTGATTTTCTCATGGTCGGGAACGCTTTTGGTTGATGTTTGGTGTGGTGGAGATTGCGGCTTAAATCAACACCTATTCAAGGTTACTTCGAAAGATTATCCAAAATGGTTTTACTATTATTGGACGAAACATCATCTGCAAGAGTTTATTCATATCGCTAAAGATAAGGCGGTTACAATGGGACACATCAAGCGAGGTCATTTAGAAGAGGCTATGGTTGCTATTCCTGATAATGATTCAATGGTAAAGGCACATGAACTATTTGAGCCTATTCTGAGCAAGATGATTTCGTTAAGATTGGAGAACTCCCGCCTCTCCCTCCTCCGCGACACCCTTCTCCCTCGCTTAATGTCAGGCGAGATAGAAGTCCCACAATAAGAAGAGCTACGAAAAAATATAACGAGAAAAGAAAATGTAAAATATTAACAATATGGCAGACGACAAGAAATTCACCGAAGACGCATACGAGCAAACGCTCATTGCCCTGTTCCGGAACGAGCTGGGCTACGCTTACGAGTGCGGCTACGAGGTGGAGCGCGACTACAGGGAGCCTTTCTATCGTGCCGATTTGGTCGCCTCGATGCGACGGCTGAATCCCAGTCTGCCAGCCGATGCGATGGAGCAAGGCATCAAGCAAATCACCAACATCAGCATCGGTACGTTAGAACAGAACAACGAGCAGTTTACCCTCTGGATGCAGAACGGACTGGAGGTCGGCTACCTGCAGGACGGCGAAGAACGGACAGCCCTGATGCGGCTCATCGACTACGAACGCCCCGAAAGAAACCTCTTCAAGGTGGTGAACCAATGGCGCGTGGAAGAGTATAAGAACAAGCGCTGCGACATGGTGGTGATGGTCAACGGATTGCCCCTCGTGGTGGTGGAGCTGAAAAGCGCCGTCTCCGAAGACGCCACCATCGACGACGCCTACAAGCAGATCAAGAACTACCAGCAGTCCGTGCCCAGCCTCTTCAGCTACAACGCCTTCAACGTAATCAGCGACATGAGCGAGACCCGCGCCGGCACCATCACCGCCAAGGAGGCCCGCTACATGGAGTGGAAGACCGTGGACGGCTCGTATGAATCGACCCTCATCGCCGACTATCGCACCTTCTTCCTCGGCATGTTTCAGCAGCGGCGGCTGCTCGACATCCTGCAAAACTACATCTGCTTCGACAAGAACCAGGGCCGATACGCCAAGATACTGACCGCCTATCATCAATACTACGCCGTGGACAAGGCCCTGGAGCGCACGAAGGAGGCCGTGGAGGGCAACGGCAAGATCGGCGTGTTCTGGCACACGCAGGGCTCGGGCAAGAGCCTCTCGATGGTCTTCTACGCCCACCAGCTGGTGCAGCGGCTGCCCGAGGTGACGATCGTGGTCGTGACCGACCGCAAGGACCTCGACAACCAGCTCTTCGGCCAGTTCTGCCGCTGCAAGGACTTCCTTCGTCAGGAGCCCGTCAACGCCCAGAGCCGCAACGACTTGGGCAGCCTGCTGCAGGGCCGCCAGAGCGGAGGCATCATCTTCACCACCATACAGAAGTTTGAGGAGGGCGACACGCCCCTCTCTCCCCGCCGCAACATCATCGTGATGAGCGACGAGGCCCACCGCTCGCAGTATGGCGACGAGCACTGGGACGCGCAGAGCCAGCGCATGAAGAAGGGATTCAGCCAGAAGATGAGAGAGGCCCTACCCGGCGCTTCGTTTATCGGATTCACGGGCACGCCCATCAGCGACCGCGACAGGGACACGGAGGAGGTGTTCGGCCACTATATCGACATCTACGACATGAGCCAGGCCGTGGACGACGGCGCCACGCGCCCCGTCTATTACGAGAGCCGCGTGGTGAACCTCCGCCTCGACGACGACACGATGAAGCTGCTCAACGACGAGTTTGACCACCTCGGCGACGAGGGCGCCACCGAGGAGCAGATCAGAAAGGCCAAGCAGGAGCACAGCCGGCTGGAGGTGCTGCTGGGCGAAGACGCCACCATCGACACGCTGACAAGGGATATTGTCCACCACTACGAGGACAACCGCGCGCAGGAGCTGACGGGCAAGGCGATGATCGTGGCGCTGACCCGCCCCATCGCCATCAAGATCTATCGCAAGATACTGGAGCTCCGCCCCGGGTGGACGGAGAAAGTGAAGGTGGTGATGAGCGGTTCGAACCAGGACCCCGAAGACTGGCAACAGATCATTGGCAACGAAGCCTACAAGAAGGAGCTGGCCCGCAAGTTCAAGGACGACGACGACCCGATGAAGATAGCCATCGTCAGAGACATGTGGCTGACGGGCTTCGACGTGCCCTCGCTGGCCACGATGTACGTCTATAAGCCCATGAGCGGCCACAACCTGATGCAGGCCATCGCCCGCGTGAACCGCGTGTTTCCGGGCAAGGAAGGCGGACTGATCGTGGACTATGTCGGCATTGCCCAGGCGCTGAAAAGTGCCATGCAGCAATATACCAACCGCGACCGCCACCGCTTCGGCGACCCCGACATCGCCAAGACGGCCCTGCTGAAATGGAGGGAGGAGATGGAGGTCTGCCGAGACCAGCTGCATGGCTTCGACTACACGGGATTCTTCGCGCAGGACAACACGAAGCGAGCCGCTGCCATCACGGCGGGCGCCAACTACCTCTCGGCTCCAGCCCTGCTGCAGAAGAAGAAAGACTTCATGGAGCACAGCGCCCTGCTCCACAACGCCACCACGCTCTGTCGTTCGCTCTTGGACGAACGGCAGAAGACGGAGGTCTGCTACATGGATGCCCTGCGCGTGATGATGCTCAAACTCTCGCAGAAGGGCAAGATCAGCCGCCACGAGATCAACGAGCGCATCGGCGACCTGCTGCGGCAGAGCGTGAAGACCGACGGCGTGATCAATCTCTTCGGCGACCGCCAGATAGAGTTCTCGCTCTTCGACGAGGCCTTCCTCCAGGAGGTGAAGTACATGAAGGAGCGCAATCTCGCCGTGGAGCTGCTCACCAAACTGCTGAAGGAGCGCATCCGGCAGCAGAAGAAGACCAACATCACCCAGAGCGACCTCTTCTCCGACATGCTGAGCCGAAGCCTCTCCAACTATCTGAAGGGGCTGCTCACCAACGAGGAGGTGATACAAGAGCTGCTAAAGATGGCGCAGCAGATGAAGCATGCCGAGGACGAGGGCAACGACTTGGGGCTCACGAGCGAAGAGAAGGCTTTCTACGACGCCCTCTCCACCCCCGAGGGCGTGCGCCAGGCCTACAGCGACGAGGAGTTTGTGGCGCTGACCAAGGAGCTGACAGAAGTGCTCCACACCAACCGTACCATCGACTGGAACCGCAAGGAGTCGGCACGGGCCAAGATGCGCGTGCTGGTGAAGCGGCTTCTCAAGAAATATAAGTATCCGCCCGAGGGCGCAAAGAAGGCGCTCGAAACCGTCATGCGACAGTGCGACCACTGGGCGGACGACGACGAAAACGTATTGTAAACGCTCAAAAAAAAGAAGTAAGAAACAGAAAAAGAAGAGATTATTATCATAAGAAAGAATAGACGCTGATATCTGGCACTTCTACAACAATCAGAACCTGCAAATTCGAAATTCAGTAAGAAGACAGTGACAGCAAGGCGTCCACTCCTCCACGGCGTGGGCTTTGCTTGTTTGTACCTTACTGATGGTCTTGCAGGTACCTGGTTGTTGGTGCTGCAGTAAACCACCAATACAGCGTAAGGTGGGTTGAATGAAACATATTATCTTTGCGACCGTTTTAAAATTCATGTAAAATGGACAGCAAGGACTATTTTGAAAAGGTGATGCAGGACTACAACCAGAACCGAAATGGGCGTAGTTTGCGTAAGTATTGCAAAGATGAAGCAGTTGATTATGACTGGCTCATCCAGTATAAAAAATCTTATCCTTTACAGGAAAAGAAGCAAGAGCAACTGCAAGATGCTTTTATACCAATTACTATCAAGGATGAAACTCCTAAGCCAACAACATGGCAAGTGGAAACTTTGGTTCTGAAATCTCCTGATGGAGAACAGATAGAGGTAAAGAGCAACAGTATGTTTGTCGTGGCAGAATTGCTGCATAAAATGTCACAGGCATGATATACTTTTCCAGTAAAACCAAGTTTTTTATGAAGTCCACTCCTACAGACATGCGTAAAGGCTATGATGGTCTGGCTTCAATAGTGCGTGATGTCATGGGACATAATCCTCGAAACTACAATGAAGCATTTGTATTTTACTCAAAGGATTATCGCAAGGTTAAAATCTTGCACTATGATATAAATGGATGGTTACTCTGCTCGAAATGGTTTACTGATGGTAAGTTCCTTAAGCCTGAGTTTGAGGAGTGTAAAATAACCCATGAGTTATCAAAGCAAACTTTGATACTTCTAATGTCAACGTCAGTTCAGACGAAAATAAAGATATGAACATACAAGATGAAATAGCAGCATTGGAGACTGAGATTGCAGTCGCCAATGCTCGTATAGCCAATGCAAATGCAGAAGCTGAAGCCAGTAGGCGTAAGGCGGAAGAGTATAGCAATCGTGCTTCCAAAGTTGAAGCAGAGGTGCTAAAGTTGATTTCTGCTCCAAACTTCCCGGAGATGGAGAGACAGCGAATCCTAGCGAAAATGCGAGCTTCTAAGAACAAATAAAAGTAGTATATAACTAATTGTAAATCAATATATTATATACAATATTTAACCATAAATGTTTGCGTATCTCGTTGATTTTCAATACCTTTGTATACATGAATACAAGAGACAACATACAGTTAGAACTCCAAATTTTACGCATGGAGAATGTTAGGTTGACCAATAAACTGGTTGGCCGTGACGAGTATGTCAGTTTCTTGGAGTGTGAAAACAAGGCGATAGAGGCTGAGACTCGTAAGGAATATGAGGCTAAGCTGGCCTTGATGAAAAAGGAGCGTGATAATGCCTTGAATAAAATCAAAGATGCAGAGTCTGAAGCCAAGACTGCAAATGCCAAGGCAGAAAAGGAGAGAATGCGTGCCGATAATGCAGAGCAAATGCTGGGTGAGGCACGCAAGGCTCTTGAGGAGAGCAATAAAAGGATATCTGTTCTATCAAAGAAAGTGAAGACTATTGATGACTTGAAGGAAGTGGCTGACGCTGCTGATAAGGCAGTGTTGGATGCCAAGCAAGTGGTAGAGCTGATTAACCGTAGAGTATTCCAACGTAACAGCGATGCCACTCGTTTCCTAAACGGAGAGATAGATCCTAACTGTCCGTTGTTAGAAGAAAATGGTCTCGCTGCTATTGTCAAGCATGTGATGGCTGTAACCAGTGGAAAGGATCGCAACGGTATGGATGATCCTGCAAAGAAGAAAACGAATAGACCAAAGGTTCGAGTTCCGAAGCAAAAGACATATAAGTCCAAGCCTTCTTCTGATACTGAATCAAATACTCCTCGTCGCCGTCGTGTATATACAGCAACCATTTTGGAAGAGATGGGTATCGATACCAGTAATCTCCCTAAAGGGTCAAAGCTGATCAATCGAAAGGATAAGGTGACAGGTGAGGATACATGGTACATCCAGCTGTTCTTCTATACTCCAGCTAAGGTAACTTGCCGTGAATACAAGATAGGACGGTTCAATGTTCCTAAGAATGATCCAATGTGCAGCAAGCATCCGGTTAGAATATTGGAGAGCAATCCTATCATGCCAAGTTTTGCAAGATTCTATCTGGAGTCAAAGTTTTGCTATAACCTTAGCGAGAATCGTATTCTTGAGATGTTAAAGGGAATGAAGACGCACATACCTCAGTCTTCCTTGAACTTATGGATGCATCAGATTATGGAGATGTTGAGGGAAAGACTTGAACCATTGATGCTGGAAGCTATCCGACAGTCTCAGTTTACTAACAATGACGCAACTCGTTTGCTGGTACGTAGCAGGGAAACACCTAATGACCCTCTGAAATACACAATAGAGTATGTTCAGGCAGCTCTCTCCTTGGAGAAGAAGCTTTGTGTGATGCTCTATGATGAGGGTACCCGCGACCACATGTTGCAAGAAGAGAAAATCTTCAAGGATTCTTCCATTGTAGGTTTCGTTGCAGACAGAGCTCCTCAATATCCAGCTATAGTCAAAGACTTGGAAGGACAAGAGTTGTTGCGCCAGGCCTGTTGGTTCCACGCTCGCCATTATTTAGTGGATGCCTATTTGGTAGATTCGAGAATGGAAATGCTTTTGATATTGATCAATGCTTTGTTCTATATCGAGCGAGTCTTCTTGCAAGAGGGTGACCAAAGCCCAGAGCATCGCCTGGAGTTCCGTAAAGAGTGGAGCGAGCCAATCGTTGACCGCATCATGGAAATGCTCAAAAAGATGCGTGCTGCAGGTGACGAATATGGTCAGATGGTTCACAGAGCTGTAGATTACATACTTGATGACGAAGATGCCTTCCGAACATTCCTTTCGGACGGCCGAATCGACATGCACAATATAGCCATAGAGAGATGTTTCAGACATATCGCTATGGGAAGACGCAATTGGCTTCAGGCAGGAAGTCACTTCTCAGCCCAGAATTTGGCGTTTATGTTCGGGTTGTTGGAAAGTTGCAAATTGAACAAAGTGAACTTTGGAGAATACATTGAGGATATCCTTACTCGTATACTTTGTGGCGAGGAGGTTGATGCCTCGTTCCTACCATGTGACAATGTTCGCCATTTTGAAGATGGTACGGATGCGGAGGTAACGAAAACATCCCAAGCCGTCGCTTGATTGTTAAATTTTAGAAAATCAAAACTTTTTTCAAAATACTAATGCAGTTAACCCACTGAAAAATAGTGGGTACGCTGTATTGGTGGTTTACGGTGCTGCAAGTGGGCTCATGCCGTTTTTACATCCCTTTGATTTCGCAACAAAACCAATACTATTACAAAAACAGGCATGCAGAAAAAATCTATTACACAAGGCGACATGAATATCGCCTCAGAAGAAGACTTGCTCACACTCGACGCGAGCACAGGAAAAAAGACTTACCGATATTTCAGCCCCGAGGACTATCGGCTCTTTGAGACGGAGACCATCCTCATGCGGGAGGAGGCGCAAAGGACTATTGACGAAATCAATTGCCACATCGACGACCGACGGATAGCCTTCAAGTGTGTATTCCACGTCGCTCAGATACTCAGCGCGAGCCTGGACGAATACCGCCAGCTGGTCAAGGACCTTCGCAGCAGGGCCTACGTCACCCTCTACAACATCTACGACGCGCAGATGGAGCAAACGTGGCACCTACTGAGCCCCACGCTGACGGAGTTTGTGACCTTGGAGGAGAAGATTCAGAAAAATCTCATGGACTTGGCCGAGTCCTGCCCCGTCTCCGCCTTGGAGGACATAGTGGGGAGACGCAGCCCACACAAAGAGGCAAGCGCCACGCCCGCCGACTACGAGGACCTCAAAAGACGGGCCGTGGAAAATGTGGCTGAGAGCATACGCCATGTGCGCAGAACCGCTAAGGAGATAGAACTGACGGAGGCGGCATTGTGTCGCACACGGGAGCTTCGCAGCGAGGCTGAGGAGGCTATTATCTACCATTATATTAAAAGGCAGTATGAGGAAACCCAACAAGACGCTCACCTCGCACGGGTGGCGATACGCCACTTGCACTACTTGGACAACCGAAAAGCGGAGGCCGACATGAGAATGCTGCAATGCCTGCTGGACCGCACGGAGGAACGATATGAGCGCTGCCCTATCTGCAAACTATGGGCCGACTGGGACTTTTCGCAAGAGGAGGAAACGGAGGCCTTCGCCCACGAACTGAGTCAGCACGCGTTTGGCAAAAAAGACTTTGAGAGGCTTTTCATGTATCAGGCTGAGCACCGCATGCTGACCGAGGAAATCAGCAAGCGAAACGACGAAGACCATCAAAGCGACCCGCTCTTCTCCCATTGGGTCGATCCTTATAAGGTGGAGGAGATTCTGAGATTCTGGGTGAAGGCCCACATCAAAACGAAGAAGCAATGGTACCTTGTCTGGTGCATCATGAAATATTCGTTCGACATCATACGGGAGGGCCAAGACAAGAGCGATTTTGCAGTCCGCATGAATTTGATGTTCAAGGATGCGGAGGTAAAGTGTGAGGTGAATTCGTTTAGGCGGGAAGAAAAAAAGATGAACCACAACAAGCACTTTTCCTACTGGCATAAGGAGACCGACCCCGACTATTCGATAGCAGAAAGCCTTTATAGGAAGTTAAACGAGAAGGACCTCTACCGAAAATAACCGCATTTTGGCCTGTTACCAAGCAAAAAACCACGATTTTGGTAATTGCTTGGTAATTTTTGGGCCTTTTCACCCCCTAAATCCCGCTTTTCACTCTGTAATCTTTCCAACAAATGCTTGGATTACCAAAAAAAGGCCATTTTCTACCAAATTTAGGGGTTTTTTCGGGAAATGTTGGTAAAACGATTGCGCCACCCCCTGCTCCTTTCTACCTTTGCACCGTCAATTCGAGGCACGCGAGGCCGACGATGGCAAGCTAACAAAATAATAATAAAAGGTCGCGAGAAGGCGCGACGTAAAACGAGAGTGATGAGTATGTATTTCAGTTTCACAGTCTGGAGGTTTTTGTTTAGCCTCAGTATGAGTTGTAGTAAAAAAGAAAAGTAAGAAGAGCGTTATGGAAGCAAAAATCATGAGAGTAGTGCAGCAGGGCGAGGCCTTCGCTGTGCAGAGTCAGAAGAGCGAGACGGGACAGGTGAAGAAGTGCAACATCCTGCTGCAGGAGCTCGGCGGGAAGTACGCCGACCAGTATGCCTGCACGATGCTGGGCAATGCGGCCACCTGCCGCTTCTCCCGGGACGAACTGGTGGCCGTCAGCCTCCGCTTCACGGTCAACGAGTATGAGGGCCGCTGCTATCAGGACATCCTCGTGGCGGACATCCATCGGTTGAATCGGTGATTCGTTTTAAGACATTAATCGAAACACTAATCGGTGATTTATTTTTAACATTAATCATCGTTAATCGAGACATTAATCATCATTAATCGAGACATTAATCATCATTAATAGGATTGGCCCAAGGGCCAATTTTGAGAATAGGAAAA
>OGKO01001630.1_pt1 | contig 12404 bp, 7 predicted proteins | sample 1572451 | NCBI WGS metagenome assembly OGKO01 (sample SAMEA2582089, study PRJEB24529) | metagenome | biome: Human gut stool | place: China | collected 2011 | reverse complement strand
CCAGCCCGGAATTCTGTAACTGGAATTCCGGGCTGGTTCATTTTTGATTGCAGCGAACAGGCTTATTCGATCAAGCCGCTGTTTTTCAGCAGTATTTCAATATCCGTTCCCTTGACTTTTTTCAGTACGATTTTGAGCAGTTTCTTTTCCACAAAGGAAAGATTTTCGTCTGTGAGCGGTTTTTTGTCGATGGCGTAATAGCAGGCACGCAGCAGTTCCCGTACATCGTACTTGCTGCCCCAGACTTCCGGTACGCCACGGTCAATGTCCAGCAGGGTGTAAACGGATTCCATACCGGTACGCATGGAATATTCCGTGGTGAAGATCGTGTCACGAGGTGTTTCGGCAAACTGTCCGATAAAGGCAAAGTTAACGGCGCCGTCCGGAACGACACGGGGACGATCAGATTCTTTTCTCGGCTGGAAAAACGCATTGATATACGGCATAAAGCAGGTGGTCGTATTGCAGGCGTTCTTTGCCAGATCGTCAATTTTCTCTTCCGGTACACCGATGTGATAGAGCCATTCCCGGCAGACCTCTTCGCCGGTGCAGTTCCGCATGGCTTTTTTCACATAGTTTCCGGGCTTGTTGGTGTTCAGAGAATACAGCCATACCAGAACCATGTTTTTGTCCTGGGATTTGAACTGCGGCTGGCGGTTGATGGTCCAGGAGAGATACCAGTTCTCTGTGCTGTCCTTGACGGTGACGATACCGCCGGTCGTAACTTTTCCGGTGCGTGGGTCACGCTTGCAGACGTCGATAATGTGCTGGATGATCTCCTCGTCCGAGGTGGCGACAGTTGCACTCATCCAGTTTGTGGCGTCAATATCGCTGCAAAAGACTTCCGGTTTGCCGTATTCGCCGTGTTCTGCCTGTGATGCAATGGCTTTCCACAAATCCCATGATTCCCCGTATCCGTTTTTCAGATGGGACAGATCCGGCGCATGGGTTTGGTCGCCGTAGCAGGAAGTGTCTGTACAGCAGCCGTTGGTGATAAAGACCAGATCGTCCTCGATCAGATCAATGGTCTGTTCTCTGCCGTCCTTGCGGTATACGATCTGCTTGGCAACCTTCTTGCTGCCGACCGTTTCAATGATCACATTTCTGACATCCATGCCGTATTCGATCCGGACCCCGTGGGACTCCAGATATTTTACCAGCGGCAGGATCATGCTCTCATACTGATTGTATTTGGTGAATTTCAGGGCACTGAAATCCGGAAGTCCTGCGATGTGATGGATGAAACGCTGGAAATAGAGCTTCATCTCCAGTGCACTGTGCCAGTTCTCAAAAGCAAACATGGTGCGCCAGTACAGCCAGAACGTAGAATTGAATACCTCGTCGTCGAACACATCCTCGATCGTCTTGTCGTAGAGATCCTCATCCTTTGTCATGAACAGCTTCATGATCTCCATGCAGCCCTTCTGGCTCAGATTGAACTTGCCGTCTGTGTGCGCATCCTTGCCGCGCTCCTCTGTGGCACGGCACAGGGAATAGTTCGGGTCTTCCTTGTTCAGCCAGTAATACTCGTCCAGAACGGAGACGCCCGGCGTCTCAATCGACGGAATGCTGCGGAACAGATCCCACAGACACTCAAAATGGTTCTCCATCTCACGTCCGCCGCGCATCACATATCCTCTGGTCGGATCATTGATACCGTCGCAGGCGCCTCCTGCAATGACCATCGCCTCAAGAATGTGAATGTGGGAACCTTCCATCTGACCGTCTCTCACCAGGAAGCAGGCTGCTGCCAGAGAGGCCAGTCCGCTGCCGACAATATAGGCACTCTTCTCATCCACACCCTCTGGCTTTCTCGGTCTCGCAAAAGCCTCGTAATTACCGTTGGTATAGTAGATACCCTTGCTGTTCTTCTCATGCCTGCCGCGCTCGGTATTGCGGTATTCCGCTCTCGCCTTCTCCTCGACCGCTTTCTTCTGCGCACGCTCGCCGTTGTTCTTATGGCTGCCCGCCGCCAGTGCCGCCACACCTGCTCCGGCTGCCAGCGCAGCCACGCCCAGTCCTATATGTTTTCCTTTTCCCATCGTAACTACCACCTTTCCAATTATGCTGTAAATTCTTTGTGTCCTTATCTTAGTCTGCCCAGGTAAATGACACAATTTACAAAAAGATCAAAATGATAAAAAACTTATCATTCCGGCTCTTTTGCTAAGCTTGCGGATTCCTTCTGCTCAAAATTCCGGGCGGCATTTAAGATACTGCCGCGTAGCATCGTACTCAGCCGCTGCACAAGCTCTCTGTAATCCGTCTTCATGCCGCCGTCGATCCAGTGCAGCATCATACCCACAAAGCCGTATTTGTAGAACTCCGCGATCAGTGCCTTATCCTCCCCGCTAACCGCCGCATCACGACATTCTTCCTCTACCACATCCGCCAGCAGATCGTAGGTCAGCTTATAGAGATAGCTCTCGATCTTCTTCTGGCTGACCGAGTGATAAACATTCAAAATAAACGGCTTGTTCTCCAGTACCGCCTCAAAGATCTGCTCCAGACCTTCACTCCACGTACTGTACGTCTTCTTATCCGCAAGCGCACGCTTTCCGTCCTCCAGGCACGTCCACTCAATCAGGTCGTAAATATCCTTGAAGTGATAGTAAAACGCCATGCGGCTGATCCCACAGTCCTCCGTCAGATCGTTGATCGTAATCTTATCCACCGGCTTCTTAAGCAAAAGCTTTTTAAGTGATGCCTCCAGTGCAAGTTTTGTCGTGTTCGACATGGCTGCCTCCCTGTTCCGTTCTTGCGGCAACGGATCTTACCGCCGCACCTTTATTGTATTCCTCCTCGCAGGCAGGGGCAAATAAAGAATTTCTAAATTTTCTTAATTCTTTTTTAGCCGTTAATGCACGTTTTTGACCACCTGCACATCCAAATTACTATATACATTTATGATCTATTTGTTATAATATTATTATATTTGCGCTTATGGACAAATTGGGTGGTTTTCACACATATTTGAATGCGCAGACGGAGGAATACATGATCAGCAACACGGATATCCGTTACTTTTTTGATACTTACTATGACAACTTCATACACAGTCTCTCCTGGGAGGATCACCTTCTGGAACCTGCCAGCCGTGAGGAATGGCTGGCAACACTTCGCGCATGTGCAGACGACCAGCAGCAGCGCTGTGCGGACAATCAGATACTGCTTGAGCAGTATCTCTATCCGCTAAGCAGCAATCCTGCTCTTCTGTCCGATGCGGGATATGATCTTTTACTTTCTTTTTGCCATGATTTTTACTACAGCAACTATACCGAACCGGCTCTGCTAATCCGCATTATTGATATCCTGCTTCCACATTATGAAGACCGCAGCGATACGGAAAGCCTGCTTTTTCTCTATATCTGCGCCGGCTTTTCATACATGGAGCTCTCACGAACCGGAGAGCCCACCTCTCGTGATAAGACTATATATTTCTACACCAAAGTGCTCTCTTACCGCGATCAGATTGAATTCTTTGAATCGGCTGCAAGCCGCGACTATATTTTTATTGCCTATTACAATCTGATCCGGGTGGCGCCGGGGCTTGGCATCTTAGACATTGAGGCCGCTTACCGGCTCTGGGAGGAGCTCTGCCAGATCCGTACCATGCCCAAATTCTGTCAGTACGATACCACCAATCCACGGATTCCGCAGCTCTGTGACCGTGCGATCAACGATTTCCGCGCGTACGGCGCTGTTCTTAACGTTGAACGTGTTATTGCACCATCCGCGATCCTGTCCTCTCTGGAGAATATGACGCAGATCTATTACTCCGAGATATTGCACGAGCATGGTTCCATCTATGAATGCCCTGTATTCACAGTATTTAATTACCACTATGTGCAGGCACGCAATGGTACAATCACCTGGGAAGCCGCCTGGCAGATTCTGGACGATTATTATGTCCACAAGATGCAGACCATCGGTCAGGTTTCCTCGCCTGACCTGCTTGCTTTTTATACCAATCTGCCGCTCAACCTGATCGACGTACTGGGGCATACGCATTTCAAGGAAGAGTTTAAGCAGGCAACTTACCGGCGCTACCGCAATCTGATTACCAGCTATCTGATAAATCAGCCTGCCAGTCTCAATTCCTACACGTTAAACAACGGCGTCCAGCTGGTGGCGTTTCACCCGCTGATCCTTGGGACTTTCCAGAACCGTATGGAAAAAATGAACTTTATCGTAGATCTGGTCGTAACCAGACATCTCACGACATTCACACACTCCGTTATGGTTTCCTATCTTGCAGAAGCGATCGGAAAGCATATTTTAGCCGCACGGCCGGAGCTTTTGCGGATTCCGTCCTCCTATCTGGAGGGAAATGTCTATGCCTCCCCCGCGGAAGTATTAGACTATATCGTTCCCGCAGCTTTATTCCACGATATTGGGAAAAACGGCATGATCCCGATCATCAACACGCAGCACCGCAAATTAAATGACTACGAATTTAACATTATTCAGACACATCCGCAGAAGGGCTCCGACTATCTGTCGTCCGATCCGGACTTTTTAATCTACCAGCCGGTTGCGCTCGGACATCACCGCTCCTACGACGGTACCCGCGGTTATCCGCTCAGTTTTGACAATACCGTCTCGCCGTACCGGGACGCCATCGACCTGATCCACATCTGTGACTGTCTGGATGCAGCGACCGATTACTTAAGCCGCAATTACCACCGCGCGAAACCGTTCGATGTGGTATTGAACGAACTGAAGGCAGGGCGTGGCACCGAGTACAATCCTGATATGGTGGATGTGATTCTAAGCGACCGGGAATTATATAACGATTTAAAGATGCTTACGGAGCAGAACCGCGAAAATATCTACTATGATATCTATCTCACGTTTGTGAATCTCCGCAAGAAACGACAATAAATGGAATACGTTTTATTATAAGAACCAGAGACTATCACGTTCCAGATGCAACCGGGGCGGCAATTCTAATCGCAAAATCCGGTATTTCTAACCATGCCGCGTCGGACATCCCTGATCATCTGTGTTTTTCCAAGTTTGGAACATTCCCCGTGGTGTGTCCGCAAACCACAGACAATTTAAGGACTTTTGTGCGTGCCCCTTCGTGGCACCAGCAAACAGAACATAACCGCGCGAAGCCGCTGTCTGAGTTGTCATCTGCCCTGTTTTCAATAGCAGATGATAACGAGTTCGGTTCGCGCGGTTTTATATTGTCTGTGAAGCGGTGCCACTAGGGGCACCAGAAAGTCCGCTCATTGTCTGCGGCGTGTCGGACACATCCCGCGGATTGTCAAAACGTGGAAAGACACGGAATTGGATATAAAAAGCGGCAGAGAAGAAATTCTCGCATTTTGTTCCAACGAATATCCTATGCACTGTTTCTATCTGGAACTTTATTGCATCTTACATTTTATTGTGACCGGCAATCTATTCTCCGCCCTGTGTGCGAGCCTCATTTTGCGCCTCTTTTGAAAAGTTTAAGGTTTGGGAAATTGACAAACGCACAAGTCATGATAAAATTAACGTTGGCATGCAAAAAATATGTAAAGAAAGCGTAAATAAGGAAACATATGAAAATAAAATTATATTTTGATAAGGGTAATTTGGGCAGACTTGCGGTGGCGATGATCTTCGCCGCGGTATTGTTCTGGAAGATCGGCTTTTCGGTGTGGGCGCTGCCGCTATTCGGAGCGTGCTACTTCCTATTTAAGAGTCTGGAGGTGGAACTGTCAGAGAAGATCCCGTGGGTCTGGACCGGACTGATGATCGGCGCCAGCAGTATTTTCACGGCGTATCATGTGCAGTATCTGCTGCTGGATGTAGAGCTTCGCGCCAAGATTACACAGCCGAAGATGCTGCTCAATATCTTGTGCTGTCTGGTGGTATTTCTGGCGGTACAGGTTTTTACCAATAATACGGGACTTACCTGCATGATTTCCCACATTTTTCTGGTGTCACTGGCGGGAATCAACTATTTTGTATATCTGTTCCGCGGGAACGAATTTATTTTCAGCGACCTGAAATCCATCCAGACCGGACTTTCGGTGGCGGGCAATTATGAGTTCGTGATGGATGACCGGGCGGGCTATGTGATTCTGATTTCCACGCTTTATGTGGCGCTGATTCGCAAACTTCACGTTTCCTTTAAAAAGAGAGTGCCGATGGCGATCATCTGTATCTCTCTTGCCGTGCTGAGCGGCGTGTATATCGGTCATAAGACGGAGTACATAGTGACAGAGACCTGGGAGCAGAAAGGAAGCTACCGCAACGGATATATTCTGAATTTTGTGCTGAGTGTAAGAGACTGTTTTATCGCTGCGCCCGACGGGTATTCCAGTGAGGCGGTGAAAGCGCTGGAAGAGCAGTATTCCGGCGGGGATAGCGGCGGGGAGAAGCAGGGAGAGAAAGACGCTGCCTCGACATATGCGGATGTGGCGGCGGATCCGGGAGAAAAGCCGACCATTATCGTGGTCATGAGCGAGTCGTATGCGGATCTTTCGGTGGTGGGAGATTTTTCCACGAATATCGATGTGGCACCTTATTTCCACTCCCTGAAGGAGAATGCCATTCACGGATATGCGCTGTCCTCCGTGTTCGGTGCGAAGACGCCGAATTCGGAATGGGAGTTTATGACCGGGAACTCCATGGCATTTCTGCCGAGCGGTTCCGTGGTATACCAGCAGTATATTTCCAAGACGCCGACCTCGATTGTGTCCAACTTAAAGAACGGCGGTTATACCTGTGTGGCAATGCATCCGTACTATGAGACCGGATGGAGCCGCAATGCAGTGTATCCGGATCTCGGGTTTGATGAGACACATTTTATCGACGATTTTGACCAGACGAAGCTTCTGCGGGAATATATTACCGACCGGGAACTGTATGAGAAAATCATTGACCGCTATGAGAGCCGTGCGGCGAATGAGGATCTGTTCATCATGAGCATTTCCATGCAGAACCATGGCGGTTATACGGAAAAGTACGATAATTTTGATGAGAAGGTACGCCTGCTGGGATTAAACTATCCGGATGTCAATCAGTATCTCTCTCTGGTGCACGAGAGCGATTCGGCGTTGGAGTATCTGATCTCCTATTTTCAAAACGTGGATGATCCGGTGGAGATCGTATTTTTCGGCGATCACCAGCCGAGCCTTTCGTCCAGCTTTTATCCGAACTTAAACGGCAAGGGACTTTCGGGACTGACCGAGGATGAACTGGAAGATCTGTATACGATACCGTTTTTTATCTGGACGAACTATGAGAGCACGGAGGTGGAACTGCCGGTCACCAGCATCAATTATCTCTCGACGCTGGCACTGGAGCGGGCAGGAATAGAACTTCCGGCGTACAATCAGTTTCTGGCGGATCTGATGGAAACCATTCCGGCAATCAATTCCAGAGGCTATTATTCCAAGTCTGCCGGAGGATTTTTGCATATCGAGGAAGCGACGGGCGAGGAAGCGGACTGGATCCGGAACTATAATATTTTGCAGTACAACAACATGTTTGACAAAAAGGAAAAGAGTGAAGTATTCTTTCCTTATCTGAAATAGTATCAGGAAAACAACAGAGATACAGATTTGCAGTGGACAATGTGTGTAAGAAGAATGTGGAGGAAAAAAATGGAGAGAGTGACACTTGGAAAAACAGGGATTACTGTCAATAAGAACGGGTTTGGCGCACTTCCGATCCAGCGGATCAGCACGGAAGACGCCGTGAAGCTGGCGCGAAAGGCATATGATGCCGGTATCACTTTTTTTGATACCGCGCGGTTCTACACGGACAGCGAGGAGAAGCTTGGCGAAGCGTTTGAGGGCATGCGGGAAAAAGTCTATATTGCGACGAAGACGGCGGCTGCCAATGCGGATGAATTCTGGGAGCAGCTTGGCATTTCCCTGCACAATCTGCGCACGGATTACATTGACATCTATCAGTTCCACAATCCATCCTTCTGCCCGAAGCCGGGCGACGGAACCGGACTTTACGAGGCGATGCTGGAAGCGAAGGCACAGGGAAAAATCCGCCACATCGGTATCACGAACCACCGGCTTGCCGTGGCAGATGAGGCGATCGAGTCAGGACTTTATGAGACGCTTCAGTTCCCGTTCTGCTATCTGGCGACAGAGAAGGACATCGAGCTGGTGGAGAAGTGTAAGCAGGCGGGAATGGGATTTATTGCAATGAAAGCGCTCTCGGGAGGATTGATCAACAATTCGGCTGCAGCGTACGCGTTTGAGGCACAGTATGAGAATGTGCTGCCAATCTGGGGCGTGCAGAGAGAGCGGGAACTGGACGAGTTCATTTCCTACATTGAACATCCGCCGGTCATGACGGAGGAGATCGCAGCGGTGATTGAGCATGACAGAAAAGAACTCTCGGGCGAATTCTGCCGTGGCTGCGGTTACTGCATGCCATGTCCTGCCGGAATTGAGATCAACAACTGTGCGAGAATGTCCCTGATGCTGCGCCGCGCGCCGTCGGAGGCACAGCTGACGCCGGAGATGCAGGCGAAGATGAAAAAAATTGAGGGCTGCCTTCACTGTAACAAATGCAAGAGCAAATGTCCGTACGGACTGGACACACCGGCACTGCTTGCGAAGAATTACGAAGATTACAAGCGGGTACTGGCGGGAGAAGTCAGCGTAAAATAAGAGATGCGCAGACATGCAGAACGACATGCAATGCGCGTAATGCACACGTGAGGCGAAGAGGAGTGGGAGAATGAAGAAATACGAGACAGTCATTTTTGATCTGGATGGAACACTTTTGTATACACTGGAGGATCTGACAAAAGCGACAAACTATGCGCTGCGCAGGATGAATATGCCGGAGCGCACACTGGATGATGTGCGCCGGTTTGTCGGAAACGGTGTGGCGCGCCTGATCGAGCTGGCGGTTCCGGAGGGAACGGCACCGGAAGTCTTTGAGCAGACGCTTGCGATTTTCCGGGAGTATTATGATATTCACTGCAATGACAATACAAAAGCCTATGACGGAGTGATTGATCTGCTCCGGGAACTGAAGGCGGACGGATATGCGCTTGCGATCGTGTCGAACAAGCCGGATTCTGCGGTGAAGGAACTGGCGGAGATTTATTTTGAGGGAATTGTGAAAGTGGCAATCGGCGAGAGTGCCGGAGTGGCGAAAAAACCGGCGCCGGATACGGTCTATGCGGCATTAAAGGAGCTTGGCATGCCAAAGGAGGGCGCCGTGTATGTCGGAGATTCCGAGGTGGATGTGATGACAGCGAAAAATTCCGGTCTGCCGTGCATTTCCGTCCTGTGGGGATTCCGAGAGGAAGCGTTCTTAAAAGAACATGGTGCAGATCATTTTGTCCGCGAACCGGAGGAGATCAGAGATTTCCTGAATGCGTAGGTCTGTTGAGAAATGTTTCACTTTTGGTAAGGAAGTACCATTGCATGATTTTTGTACATAAAGTACAATAAAAATAATGAGAAACACAGAAGAGTTGTGCGGAATCACAACAAGGAAGGCGCATGGTATGAACAGAAGAAGTGTGAAACATACGTTAACGATGACCTGTCTGATGCTGGTATTACTGGCATCCCTGTTGCTTGGGGCAACTTCCATTTTCAGTATCCGGAATACGACCAATATGGCACTGACGGAATATGAAAGTGCGATGGATTCCGGTTACAACACAGAGATCAAGTCTGAGGTCCAGACGGTGATTGCTGTGCTGCAGGCAGAATATGATAAGAGCCAGGCAGGGGAACTGACAGAGGAAGAAGCGAAAGCAGAAGCGAAGGAGATCGTCCGCGCCATGCGTTACCGCGATGACGGAAGCGGATATTTCTGGATTGATGATACGGATTACAATCTGGTAATGCATCCGATTCTGGCGGAGCAGGAAGGAAATAACCGCTACGATCTGGAGGATCAGAATGGTGTCATGATCATCCAGGAGATTATGAAGGTCTGTAACAGTGCCGACGGAGGCGGATTCAATGAATTTTACTTTACGAAGGCGGACGGTGTGACGGTTGCGCCGAAGGTAGCATATTCCGAGTTGTTTGCACCGTGGGGATGGGCAGTCTCCACCGGTAACTACGTCGATGACATGCAGGTAGAGATGACGGGTGTGGAAGGACGCATCAACCAGAAGTTCGAGGTTCTCTGCATTGTGATAGTGATAATGATGGCTGTTATGCTTGTGATGGCGTTCGTGTGGGCGAGAATCTATGCGGCGAAGCTCTGCAAGCCGCTGGTGGAGATCCAGGGGCTGGCATCCAGACTTTCCGACGGAGATCTGACAACGACCGTGAACGTAAGGGAGAAGAACGAGCTGGGAGACACGGCAGAGGCACTCAATGCCGCGCAGAAGCAGATTGTTTCCCTGATAGGAAGCATCAGCACGGCATCAACAGATCTGCGGAATGCACTGCAGTCGTTTACTGGTAATTTCTCCTCGATGCAGGAGTCCATCGGAAACGTTGCGGTTGCCGTCAATGAAATTGCGGAAAACAGCACGACGCAGGCAGGATCCACGACGGAAGCGTCCAACGGTATCATGACGATCGCGGAAGGCATCGAGAAGATCTCCAGCGAGATGGAAGAACTGGTCGGCAATGCCAATCAGATGCAGGAGTATTCCAATAAGTCGCTCGCTAAGCTTCGTGAACTGATCGATACGAACAATAAGACAGAGGCGGATATCGAGTCGATGTATACACAGACGGAGAGTACCAATGCATCCGTCAATAAGATCAGCAAGGCGGCGACGCTGATCAGTGAGATCGCAGATCAGACGAATCTGCTTTCACTGAATGCTTCGATCGAGGCGGCGCGCGCGGGAGAAGCCGGACGCGGATTTGCGGTAGTTGCGGAAGAGATCGGAAGTCTTGCGACACAGTCGGCAGATACAGCACATGAGATTAACGACATTATCGGAGAGCTGACAGAGAATTCCGAGAAGTCGATGGGCATTATGGTACAGATGAATGATGCGTCGAAGCAGCAGGTAGAGGCGCTGAATCATACCAGCGAGATGTTTCTGGATATGCAGAAAGCACTGGAGGCGTGTACGAATTCCATCCGCGTGGTGACGGATATGATCCGCACTGCGAATGAGGAGCGTGAGAAAGTTACACAGAGCATCGAGGTGCTGACGCATCTTGCGACAGATAATGCGGCATCCACGGAGGAGACTTCCAGTATGACAACCGAACTGGAGGGAACGGTGGAGCGCTCCAGCGGAATGATCGAGAAGCTGGAGGGCGACATGAAAGTGCTTGCAGACAGCATGGAGCATTTCCGGTTGTAGGAAGACTGCGGCAAGAATACAAATGATAAGATGAGAATGAAAGCGGGCGTGTCAGAAACTGACACGCCCGTAATTTCATGTCTGCAGATATTCTGCGAATGTGAATATATAGCTGGGTACGAATAGGGAAAAAACCTTTTATATTTCACATGCGGCATCATATGCTGATTTAATGGCATGATCGATATTGCTCGGACGCTCTCCGGCACAATCGCCAATATAATGAAGCGGGAGCGGACAAGCCGAAAGATCCGGAAGATTCTTTCTTGCGCCAACAGCCATTACAACGAAATCCGATCTGATCTCTAAGACCGAGGTTTTTTCATTTTCTGTTTTCTCAACAATAACTGCATGGTCATTGATCTCTGATAGTTTTGCAGAGGTAAGGATCTGGACATTGGAATGCTCTAATTCACTCATCAAAGTTGGGAGAATCGTGCTGCTTTCTTCCTTTGCAATCTGATCCATCATTTCAATAATTGTAACGTTACATCCGCGGGCAGCAAGGTATTCCGCAGTTTCAACACCTACAAGACCACCGCCGATGACAGATACGTTGCCGAATACAATTTCTTTTTTAGCAAGAATATCCCATGCACTTGTAACGGTTGGAAGATCTTTGCCCGGAACGGGAATGATTGCATTCGTTGCACCTGTTGCAACAATTACTTCATCAAACGAATCATAGTCTTTTCCGGTAAATTCCTGACCCAGACGGAATGTCACTGATAATTCGGGAAGCACGTTAAGATAGTAGTTAATGCTTCTCATCATTTCTTCTTTTCGGGGTGGAACGCTGGCAATAAGAAGCTGACCACCGATCTGGAGTGACTTTTCAAATATAGTTACCTGATGACCTCTCAGAGCGGCGACACGTGCTGCTTCAAGTCCTGCAATTCCTGCACCGATAATTGCAATTCGCTTTGCTGTGACTGCAGGAGTAATCTGACGGCTTGTCTCATAACCATTCTCGGCATTTAATACACAGCTTAGGAATGCACGGTTTTGGATATTGTCTGTACATCCTTTATTACACATCATACATGTTCTGACATCGCAGCAGTGTCCATCGGCACACTTGTTTGCAAAATCAGGATCGGTAAGCAGTGAACGCCCGAGTGCAACGATGTCAGCAGAA
>OGKO01001629.1_pt1 | contig 12408 bp, 7 predicted proteins | sample 1572451 | NCBI WGS metagenome assembly OGKO01 (sample SAMEA2582089, study PRJEB24529) | metagenome | biome: Human gut stool | place: China | collected 2011 | reverse complement strand
CTTATCTCTAGCGATTACATTGGCGCTAGGATCTACATTCGGCATGGCTCATGCAGAAACTACAACAACTACGAAAACACCAGTTGTAACGAATGCAAAAGCATCTACACATACTACAACTGCTGCAAAAACAACTGCTAAGACAACACATGCAAAAACAACTGCTGCGAAAACTACACCAGCAGCGACAGCTAAATCTACTACAACTACAGATAAAACTACAACAACTGCAAAAGCAACACAAAAATCTGAGGCTCCTGCAAAGGCTAAAGAAACATTGCCAGCTGGCGTATACCCAGATACAAAGGATAACTGGGCTCGCGATGCCATCCAAGCAATGACAGAGGCTGGCTACTTATCCGGCTATGCAGATAATACATTCCGTCCTGGTAAAAGCATTACTCGTGAACAAGCAGCTGCTATTTACGGCAAAGTGTTGCAACACAATATGAACGAGCAAGAACTTGCTGACTTAGTAACAAAAGAAAATGGCGTTTCCTATTCCGATGTTGAAAGCGACCGGTGGTCTAACACAGCTATTAAATTAGTTGGTGCTGCTGGCGTTATGGAAGGTACAACAAAATCTACATTTGCCCCTGCTAAAGCGATGGACCGCGAAGAATTCGTTGCTTCCGCAGCTAATTTAGTAAAGAAAATAAAACCTGATGCACCTGTAAAATCCGAAAAGGTTACATTCAAAGACAGTGCTAGCATTTCCAAAGCATATATAGCGGATATCGAATACATGGCACAACGTGGCTATGTAGCATCCGGTGCAACAACTGCTTTCAACCCAACACAACCTGTAACACGCGCACAAGCGGCAACAATCTTAAACCGCATCTTAAACGGTGAAACAGCCCCTACTACTAGCAAGGCTACCGCTATTAAAGAAGATGCAAAGCAAGACGCTGAAAAGGTTGAAAACAAAACTAAAACCGTTGAAAAAGAAGTCGCTAAAGACGTAAAAGCGGATGCTAAGAAAGTAGATACTGCTGCAAAGGCAGATGCAAAAAAAGCTGATGCTGCTGTGAAGTCTGATGCTAAAAAAGTTGAGGCTGATGCGAAAAAGGTAGAAAAAGAAGCCAAGGCTAAAAAATCTGACAAGGTTTCTGAATCTAAAGCAGAACAATCTCCACGCATCGTTCGACCTGTACGTCGCAGCACATTAAAACCACTCGATCAAAAACAACAAGAAACATTGGAAAACAATGTATTCACTCAACTCAACAAAACATATAAAACACCAGAAGCGTTCCAAGACTATGGTGTTATGTACTGGAGAGACAATCAATTGCATGTAGCTTTGAAATCTAATTCCGATTTGGATACAGTAAAAGCTAATTTGGCAAGCCAAGGCAATGCTACTATCAACAACTATGTAGTAGTTGAACCATCTCAATACAGCCAAACTGAATACGATGTTATCGAATCTAATTTCCGTAACTACTACAGCAAAAACGAAAAAGGTGGCAATATTATCGCCGTATTCCCAGACGTTGAAAACAATCAATTATACGCTGTAGTTAGCACTGCAAGCAAAGAAACACAACAAGGTATTTCCAAGGTATTTGGTTCCAAAGTTAAAATGACTGTAAAACGCTAATAGCGACAAAACCCCGATATATTTTAGTCCTTAAGGGAACTTCAAAAACAGCGTTATCTAACGCTGTTTTTGATATATTTACCACATGATTAGGAAGGATATGTATGCAACAGGTATCAAAACACACATTACGGGCTCTCATCCTGTCCGCTTTACTTACTACATCCGGTATGGCATTTGCCGCTACACCGGCACAAACACCAAGCGCTAATTCAGCGCAACATACTGTAACAACAACGGCAACAGTTCAAGATACAACAGCTACTGAACAGAACAAAACTGCTATACCTGCTAATACTGTTGTTAACCAACAACTTCGCTCCGGCGTTGTTACGTCTCCAAAGGATATCCAAGATGTGCGACCATACATCTTCTCCGATGTACCAAGTGATTTTTGGGCTTCTAAATCAATTAGTGCCGTAGCAAAGTCTAAATTGATGAAAGGCTATGCGGATGGCACATTCCGTCCTAATCAACCAATGACACGCGAAGAAGTGGCCTCCCTATTCAACAATATTACCGATGATGGCCAAGCAGCGTTCATCTCTAGTCACTTTAAAGATATTACATCCGACCGTTGGTCTGCCCTCGCTATTGAATCAGTAGCGCGCAAGAATATCATCTCTGGCTATGGCGACGCTACATATAAACCTGAAAAATATATGTCCCGCCAAGAATTTGCTGTGGTAGCAGATAACTACCTACATTATCTAGGCTATACAACAGATGACCCTACTGTCCTCGATCAAGTAGCGTATGGGGACCAAAAATTCGTAGCCCCTTGGGCACAAGACGCAGTGCGTGAATTAGCATACTTAGGATTTACCAACTATGCACCAGGCACGATGTTTAACCCAGAAAAATACGTAACCCGTGCAGAGGCAGCTGAAATTTCCTACCGTATGACACAAACACCACAAGCATTGGCATTCCACAATGCGCTCTACCGTCAACAAGTGGAACGAAAAACATCCAATGTCATCAGCCACGCCCTTCACTATGGTCAAGACTTCACACAATTTAGAAACGACGGTGCTCTCTTCTGGAAGGACGGTAAATTGCACGTTTCTGTAGTGGACAAAAAACACTTTGATACAGTTCATACAGCACTAGCTGATGCTCACGATCCACAACTCGATAATGCATTAATTGTAAGCCAAGGCAAATTGACACAAGCCCAATTAGAAGACCTCCAATCCGATGCATTGGCGCTTTATCAAAATAAAGAACCTCAAGGTAAAATCATTAGTATTTTACCAACAGATGATACATCTGTATTAGTTATTACGGCTGATTCTGTACAACCTGGAACAGTAAAGGCATTTAAAAAGAAATTTGATAAGAAGGTAATTGTTCAAACACCGCCTGAGGAAACTCCGACTACGACAATCCAATTCCCATTACCATTAAAACCAACCAAATAATCCGTCAGGCAGCCCTTCGGGGCTGTCTTTTTTTGTCCTATCACCCTATTCTTCATACAGGATAATACGCACAAAAGCCCCTCCGCACATCGCGGAGGGGCTTTTTAGTAAGTATTAAGTTCTATACCACATAAAACAGTCTGTGTACCCTTTTTGGTGCTACGCACCTTGCATTGTTTAACAATACAGACACATATAGTTAGTTTTGTTATTTGGTCACATCATTTTGACGGTCGCGCAAATTGCCAACTGGTACATACACGGTACCAGCACTATGGATTGTATCCACATCTTGTTGAAGAATCATCACTACCGAATAATCTTCAGTTGTATAGAATTCAGATGGCATTTTGTCGAATGTAGCATTCGCACCAACTGCATCCTTCACTTGTTGATTATTATTGATAGCATTAACGAGTTCCTTCTTATTCAAACCACCAAGGTCATACAAGGATAATTGACGACCTGTTGTAGTATTGAATGTAAAGCCTTTTACATAATTTACACCATTTGCATCGCCATCACGCATTGTATAGGTGTGAATCAAAACGCTAAAGATACCATTTTTATCCGTTTTTACATCATAGTACATGATGACATTTGTTTTATTGGATTCTTTTTCGTTCAATTTTTGAGTGTCATTTTGAACCTTGGACACGTATTTCTTAATCGTTGTATTGATGGCTTTTTCAACGATAGGGCTAACAGATTTAACCTCTGGGAATACGAGATTCAAATGATCTGTAGTCGCATCTACAGGAGATACGCCTACCTCTTTACGATCCATATAACGATCTGCATTTGGCGCTACCACTTCGATAGTACCACGATCAGTTTTATTCGCTACGGAACGTAATTTTTTGTTTTGCTCTGGCGTAGCCGTGCTAGAGAGACGATATGTCACATCGTGACGATTATTTTGTGCTACTACAGCACCAGTATCCTTTGTTACAGGAATCGTTTCACTAGCGGCTGCCATAGATGTGAGTGGCAATGCGGCAGCCATCATGATGAGAACAGTCTGTTTTAATTTCATGGTTAACCTCTTACTTTGCTTGTTCTTGCTCTGCTTTCATAGCGAGAGCTTCTGCTTTATCAAATTTGTGAGTTACAACACGACGAACTAGATAGAGTGCAGCGAAGATGAAAGCAAGTAGACCTAACCAACTAGCTGTACTTTCAAATTCAGGACCAACTAATTCAAGTGGAGATTCACCACCACCAGTTGTAACTGACAATACAATAATAACAGCTATAATTACACCAATCAAGCTTTCACCAACAATCAAACCGGACGCAAATAGAACGCCACGACGATTAGATTGTTCTACATCGTATTCAGCCAATTCACCGGCACGCATTTTAGCGCGAGCGATGAGGTAACGACCTACGAAATAGCTCAAGAAAGAACCGACAATAAGAGGTACTTCCAATGTTGGAGGCAAGTAAATACCCATACCAACAGCCAATGGAGGCAATGTTAAGGAAGCAGTTGTGCTCTTAAGAATCAAGTTAACAATGATTGCTACTACGCCAACACCAACGCCGATCAAGATGTAATTCCAATCCATACTAGCATTGAAAATACCTTGAGCGATTGTAGTCATCAATGTTGCTTGTGGAGCAGATAATGCTGCATTTGGATCCATTTCAGCACGAGGCAACGCACCTGTGAAACCATATGCTTGGTATAACAAGTTAAGAACTGGAGCAATTGCAACTGCACCGGCTACGGAACCAAGTAACAATGCAATTTGTTGACGCCAAGGTGTAGCACCAACGAGTTGACCAGTTTTCAAGTCTTGCAAGTTATCGTTAGAGATAGATGCAATGGCGATAACTACGGATGTCATGAAGATAGCCATAGCTGTAGCGAATTGTACGCCTGCTTCTGTAGCGAACAAGTTATTTTCAGAAGCGATGAAGTACACCACTAGGGAAGAAATAATAGTCGCCAAGATACCAATACCAGAGATTGGAGATGCAGATGTACCGATAAGACCTGCCATGTAACCACATGCTGCAGCTACGAAGAAGCCGATTAATAAAGCTACTACAACGCCTACAACAACAAGAGTCCACATTAAACCTGCACTAATAGGTACAGCGGATACGAAATCCCAGAACGTAATAACCAAACCAATAAGGATGATGGCAAATACGATCAATACAGATTTTGTACTCATATCTGTATCCATGCGATGTGTTTCGCGTTCAGCAGCGCTGCTGTTCATGGATTTAACGGAAATTTTCATACCTTCGATGATAGGTTTAATCAAGGTAATCAATGTCCAAATCGCTGCGATACCGATAGCACCAGCACCGATAAAGCGAACTTTAGATTTCCAGATACCCATAGCAAATTTTGCAGTTGCACCACCATCTGGAGCAAATACATTAGTCAAGTAAGGTACAAAGCCAGCCCACGCGATGAGAACACCAACGAGGATAGCGATACCAGATGCGATACCGATAAGGTAACCAGCACCTAACAACGCTGTGGAGAAGCCCAATGGGATTTGAGTAATCCCTTTGCTGCCTACTGGAAGCCAGAAGCTCATGCTATCGCCAAGAACTTTGAAGCCGTTAGCGCAAAGGCTGATGATACCAGCTACAGCACCACCGGAAACGATGTCTGTCATACCGGAACCAGATTTAGCAACTTCACCACCATTATGAGATCCGACCTTCAAGATTTCGGCTGCTGCACGGCCTTCTGGATATGGTAGGTCACTGTTCACTACCATGGCACGGCGCAATGGAATGGTGAATAACACACCGAGGGAACCACCGCATGCGCAAATCAAGAATGTTTGCCAGAATGGGAACCCTTGCCAATAACCAAGCATTAAAAGACCTGGCAAGATAAAAATAATTGCAGATAAGGTACCAGCTGCAGATGCTTGCGTTTGTACCATGTTGTTTTCAAGAACGTTAGAATCCTTGAAGAAACGTAAAATTGCCATTGAGATAATGGCTGCCGGGATGGATGACGAGAATGTCAAACCGACCTTCAAACCTAAGTATACGTTAGATGCCGTAAATATTAGAGTGATCAATGCACCTAATAACATCCCACGCAACGTAAGTTCCGGCAAGTGAAGGTCATGGCTCATAAAATCATGTTTCATAAGTACTTACCTCCTCTTATAAATTAAATAAAACTAACTATAAGCTATATTCATTTTATCGTGTTAAAGCGATGTTGACAATAAATATAACCATATATGTGCTATGTATACACAAATTTATAGATATAAATCAAATATGTATAAAGGTAATAGCCATGCACGCATTATATCTAATTGGTATTTATTATCATTTTCTATTATATTTTTTCGTTTTTCTGTATATAATAGAGAGGAACCGACGATAAGGTCGGCATGTCTTTTAAGGAGGTTGTAAACATTATGGAAACAAGAATTGAATATGATTCAATGGGACCAGTCGAAGTCGACGCTAGACGAATTTACGGACCTCAAACGCAACGCTCGTTCAATAACTTTAAGATCGGTGACCACCGCATCCCTATTGAACAAATCAAAGCGCTTGCGCTTGTCAAAAAAGCATGTGCTTTAACCAATGCAAAATGTGGCGCAGTAACTGAGGAAAAAGCGAAACTCATCGCTCAAGTAGTAGATGAAATCGTAGATGGCAAATGGGATGATGAATTCCCATTGACCGTATTCCAAACCGGTTCTGGTACACAAACAAACATGAATGTGAACGAAGTTATCGCTCACCGGGCTAAACAGTTAGATGAATCTAATCCACTTCATCCTAACGACGATGTAAACCGCGGCCAAAGTACAAATGATACATTCCCAACAGCAATGCATATCTGTGCATACTTTGAAATTACTAAACGCGTAATTCCTGCATTGGACGGCCTTATTGCATCTTTCGAAAAATTGCAAGAAAAAGGTAAAGGCTTGCAAAAGGTTGGTCGTACTCACCTACAAGACGCTACGTTCATCATGGTGGACCAAGAAATTAGCGCCTTTGTGGACGGCCTAAAAACTGCCAAAACGATGCTCCTTCAAAACGCTGATTATCTACTCGACGTTGCCCTTGGCGGCACTGCCGTTGGTACAGGTGTGAACACACCTAAGGGATATCTAGACGTTATGGAAACCGTATTGCCAGAGGTAACAGGCGCTCCATTCCGCGTTAAGAATAATAAATTCCAAGGCCTATCCCTCAAAGATGCGTTCATGATGGCTCACGGTGCACTTAACACATTGGCTAGTACATTGTTTAAGATTGCAAACGATGTTCGTTTCTTAGGATCAGGCCCTCGCTGTGGCTATGGCGAATGGCATCTTCCTGAAAATGAACCGGGCTCCTCCATCATGCCAGGTAAGGTTAACCCTACCCAATGCGAAGCTCTTGCTATGGTATGTGCCCAAGTATTCGGTATCAATACAACCATGACACTTTGTGCAGGCAGCGGTGCGTTCCAATTGAACGTGTACATGCCTATCATGATTTATGATTTTGTTGAAAGCTGTCGCCTCCTCGCAGATGCGATGAATTCCTTCACTACACACTGCATCGACGGCGTAGAATTCGTACCTGAAAAACTTAAATTCTTCGTAGAACAATCCTTTATGATTGCTACATCCTTAACACCATACATCGGCTACGATAAGAGTGCTAAGGTCGTAAAAGAAGCATACAAACGCGGTTGCTCTATCAAAGAAATCATCTTGGAAGAAAAACTCATGACCGAAGACGAATTTGCCGAAGCAGTTCGCATGAAATAAACCTCTCACATCTCTTTGACATATCTATAACATCCTCTCATACCTCAAATGAACGGAAAATAAAAGGACGCTATAGTTCTAAATTCTCCAGTACTACTTATTACTGAAGATTAGACTATAGCATCTTTTTATTTACATAAATTTCTTTCTATCTTTATATTGTGTTATTTCATTTGCCAACCACTTTATTCTTTTAATAATATCAGGATTAGCTTCTAATTTATTTATATTATCTGAACTCTTTGGAAGTATATTCATTACCTCATTCATCATTGAAGATTTTCTAAAATTAATTATATTCTCTCTATCCTCAAATTCGGCTTGTCTCCCAGTATCATAAGGTCTAAATTCCGAATGTTCATTATTCACACACACACAAAAGTAGCTTTTACAAAAAACAATATATTTTTGCGAGTTCATTAGTTCAACTATAGCAATTGCTTCTTGTTCTAACTTATTATTATTCAGAAAATATTCACTGAAGAATTTATTGGTATCAACTATGATCTTTACTAAATTACAGCCTTCAAACGCATTTTTTATAATATATCTTAAGTCATTATTTATTTCTTCTTTTAATTGTAGTTCTCTCGCATCATATCCCAAAAACTCCAAAGTAAATTCTAATGACTCTTTTTTTGCTGTTCCAACTTTAACCTCATTTACCATATTAATAGGTATTAAAATTTCTTTTTGGCTAGCTAAACTTGTTATTTCTTCATCCAAAATATGAATATTAGATAAATCTATAGTACTTTCGCAAGATTTAAAATCTGAACTTATAACAGATTTTGTATTAATTAATACTTTACTAAACCTTTTATTTATCTCCAAAGCTTTTTTGCACCACTCGTCTGAGTATTCTGGTTTAGAATAAAACCCCTTCAAGTTTTCTTCTATGCTTGCTCTTATTTTCTTTATTCCATCCCTTTTATTAAGTAATGTTAAGGAAAACAAGTCTTTTACATAACGATTTAATAACTCAAGAATTTTCTCACCATAATTTATTGAGCTAAAATAATCGCTAAATATAGCTTTATTTCTATTATTTTGACTATAAAAAAATAATTTTATAGTCTCTTCAAACTTAGAATCTAATAAAATAGTTTGTCTATTAGACTTTGTAAATCCAAATAATATATTATTAAACTCAATTTGATATTTCTTATTAAATTTATCAAAAAAATATTCATACCGACTTTTTAAATTATTAAAAAGTTTCTCTGTAAATTCCTTATCGTTCGATTTCAATCGTCCTTTTTCAAATGGGTATAAATATCTACCAGTTTCATCTACTAACTCTTTTAATAATTTATATCCAAAATGATCATTTAAACGTACATATAACGAGCTAAGAATTTGAGCATTAAAAAGGGTGTTGTAAGACTCATTAACCAAGTATTTATAAAGCTTTGCAGCTTCCTTATACTTATTAATTCGTAAATTATAAAATGCACAACACTGTAATACATCATTAGAACGACCAGAATAATCTATAGCTTGTCTCATTAACGCTTCTACTCTACTGGTTTCCGTTAAATTATTTAATGGATCTAATAAAATATCTATATACTCTAATGCACATCCTGCTGCAACTTGATCTTCTCTCAATAGTCCACGTTCATTAATTGCCCAATATTTTTCAAAAGAATCTATTGCTATTTTTCTATAATAATTAACATCTAAATCCTTTCGTTCTCGGCAAATCCTATTGGCTACACTTCCTAAATAATACCAAAATGGGGGATATGCCTCAAAATATTCTTTTATTGCATCTAATCGTTCATATCTACGTATAATATTAGTATCTTGTAATATCTCATTATAATTTGTTATTTGCCGCTCTGTAAGACGATACTTATCAGGAAATTTATATTTATCCGCGAGCCTCCAAGCTGTAGCAAATAATTCTCTGCGTAATCCATTGAATTGCTCTATAGCAGCCCTTTGTAATTGCCATAATTTGTGCTCTCTATTTCTTTTATATTCATTCCGATTATTTCTATAATTCATATATCCTAGTCCAACTTGAGTGGCTATCGCCACACCTGTAGACATAAGATTTCCTCCTGCAATTAGCACTCCAAAATTTGGCACAGCAGACCAAATAGCATTTCGAACTTGCTTATTATATTCCTCCTCAATAAAAGCTCTTTCTACCTTATCAATTCTAAAAAAAGTAATGACATCTAAAATTTGTTTTATTATTAATAATAAAGCCTCATCCTTCGGCATTGCTTCTAAATTAAGATTATTTAATATAGCCTCATATTCTTGTTCTAATACTATAATATCCTCATAATCAATTATTTGTGACACTGATACTGTACACAAATTTAAGGCATATGCAGCTCTACGTTTATTCTCTAAATCTGCTGTCATCAGAAGTCTCCTTGATTTTCCCTGTATTTTTTATACTAAAGTCTAGATAAATTGGTAAATGATCTGAAACCTTTTTGGTATATTTTTCAAACCGATTGCTAACCTCATCGTCGTTATAATTCTCATATGCCAAAATAACACCATGTTTTGGCATATGTATATCATGGGCCTCTAACATATCGAGATTAAAAGAAAAATGGTCAAAATTATTTGCCAGGTAATCTTTAGCCTCATAATTTTCATATACATCAGATTGACCATCTATCATATCACTATTCCACATATTCTCAGTTGAACGGATATTCTTTCTTAATGTAGTTTTTTCAGAATTAATCGTTTCAATCCACATCGATTCCTTCCCATTTATATAACCAATGGAATTATCAAAATCTAGACATTCAGATGGTCTGGCTACAAACTCAGCATCTGGTAAATTTAAATTATAATCTCCCAGTAAAAATGTATAGGGTACTAGGTTTCTTGCATACTTATCTATACCACGATAGTCAACCATCATATTAGAAAACCGCTTATAAATTCCCTTAAGCAAGACTTGAAGTTCCCAATTTCTTAATTTAGTATAAGAGCTTATCAGCTCTCCATCTTGATTTAACCTTAGTTTATCCTCGTCTTTAATAGAAAATACAATATGTGTATTAATTAATCTAATTTCGTAATAACTTCTCAGTGGATTAAACCGAGCAATAAAAGGTGGTCTTACTAATTCAGAAGCATGCCCATAATCAGCAATCCGAGGCTCAAAAGCGTCTCCTTTCATATTTCTAGATAACTCAATCCGTTTAGCATTCCATATAAAAGCATATCCTTCCGCAGCCATATCACTAAATTTAGGCTTAGGCTTTGCCCATCTAGCTTCCCATGTATTACTTTTAAAGCCTGCAATCTGAGCGGTATATACTCCCATCCTACTAACAGAAACATCTACCACATTTTCATTAGAAAGCTCTCTTAACAAGTATTTCAAAGCTTCTGGATGAAAAACTTCTTGCAAAGCAATAATATCAAAATTATTCTCTCGAATAATTTTTGCAATCATTTTTATATCTTTTCTACTTTCCGAATCATCATTACAATACACAGATTGTCGACTAAATTTTTCTATATTAAAAGAACCAATTCTTATTTTCATAACATCCCCTTTTAAGATTAAACTCTTACATTCCCCCTAAGTTTAGTTACAGTTAATACAATTGGTATAGTCTTTCTCCATGCTGGCCCAGTTAAATTATTAGGTAATAGAGTACTCAATAAGCCATTAGTATATCCCTTAACAATTTCTTTTTCAATTTCTTCATTTGTTATAGATTGATTTTTTGTATCATATTTAGCTTTCAACTTATCAAAATGTTGTCTAAATTCTTTAAAAAATAAATACTCTAATGCACTTATATCCTCTTTACCATCTAAAACCTTTCTATTGATTCCTATACGTTCACAAACATCCTTAACAATTTCCTTATATGTTACACCTTGATTTCCACGACCTAAATTTACAAGTGTATTTCCTCCTAAAAGATGAATCTCAGCTTTTATAAAACTAACTAGTGCATTTACATCATCAATATTCAGATTATCTTCTCTATTGAGTATTCTATTACTAACAACAGTTAACCCTTTATAAAGAGAATCTATGCCTTGATTTTGTTCAGTTTTTAATATCTCCAGTAAAGGCTGCAACTCTTTAGCAGACAATTTGTCTAAGAATTTTAAATCTTCATCTTCATCTAATTTCAATTTTATTTCTTTTTGCTTATTTTCAATAGTTGTAACTATACGATTCATCTTATCTGTAGCTTGAGCTTTTAAGATTTTAAAATAGCCTGTCTTCATTCTATCCTCTATCCCTAATCTTATAAATTATCCAGTCCACCACTCTTCATTTTTCATTCACATTCAAATTATACCACAATGTTAATTATTTCCAATTTAAAATAAAACAAATTAATTTCATATATGATTAGAATAACTTACTACTAAATTTATTCGGATAGTAAAAGGGGCTGTAACAAAACAGCCCCTTAACCTAAACAAGCTATTAGTTGATTTTATATAATCAATTAATAGCTTGTTTTCTATATTTCTAAGAAAAAAGGACCCCGAAAGGCCCTCTTCATTGGTATAATTAAATTATGAACAAAAAACATACCAACGAACCTAATTATACCAAACTAGTAATGCCTCGCCAACTAGTTTTACCATTGGATTATGG
>OGKO01001628.1_pt1 | contig 12415 bp, 9 predicted proteins | sample 1572451 | NCBI WGS metagenome assembly OGKO01 (sample SAMEA2582089, study PRJEB24529) | metagenome | biome: Human gut stool | place: China | collected 2011 | reverse complement strand
TTATAAAAATCGATCGGGATGCATTTAGGGCAGGCGAACCCCGCCCCTACGTGGTGACACTGGGGCATATTGTGGGATATTTTAAATATCAATCGACAAAAATGATTAATCTACACGGTCAAAAATTATGGCAACGTAATTATTATGAACATATCATACGGGATGAAAAGGCGTATCATAATATATCCAATTATATATTAAACAATCCGGCACAATGGGCATACGACCGATTACGCTAATTCATTGTGGCGATTCCATAATACCCATTGCATACTACCACGAAGCAACAGATATACCAGAAATGCCATCCATAATGCATGGTTGCCTATCATCCCGGAAAAGAGGTAATAGATCAAAAAGAAAGTGCCGGAAGCGACTAACATAGAATAAAGCATCAGGCGGGTAGCTGTCACACCGATCAGGATGCCATCCCACAGGAAGGCGGCAAAGCCGGCAAGCGGGACAGCCAACACCCAATAGAAATAGGTTCCGGCCTCTTGTATGACAGCAGGATCATTTGTCAGGAGAGACAGAAAACCTTTCCCTCCTACTCCATAAAGCAGGGTAAACGAAAGAGACAGCCCGATTCCCCAGCCAAACAGCAAACGGATCGTCCGGCTAAGGGCTATTTTATTACGGGCGCCGATATAACGTCCCGCCAAAGCCTCGCCCGCATAGGCAAAACCATCCATGATATAGGAGAAAAGCGTAAACAACTGCATCAGCAGCGTATTAACAGCCAAAACGATATCCCCCTGTCTCGCACCCGTAGAGGTAAAGAATGTAGTAACCGCCACCAAACAAAGCGTACGAAAGAAAATATCGCCATTCACCTGGAAGAAGCGACGCATAGCGACCTTATCCATGACCTCATGCCAGCAAACACAAATATTCAACCGCTTCCGATAGAATGCGAACCACAGGAATACAGCCATCCCGAAGCCCCCATATTGGGCGATCAGCGTTCCCATCGCAACCCCTTGTACCTTCATGCCGAACACAAAGACGAAGATCAAGCTCGCCATGATATTCACGATATTCTGGGTGATCGCAATAAACATCGGGAAACGGGAATTCTGCATTCCGATAAACCAACCGGAAAAGCCATACAACCCCAACACGGCCGGCGCGCCCCAAATACAAATATTGAAATATAAGGAAGCCAACCGTTCCACCTCATCTGTCGTATCCAGCAGGGAGAAAGCTATCTCTCGTATCGGATACTGGAGCAAAAGCAAAGCCAGAGAAATCAGAATCCCGACACCGACCGACCGGAACAAAACCCTCGTTACTTCCAGGAGATCCCGTCTCCCCAGAGCTCGCGAAGTCATCCCGCTCGTTCCCATCCGCAAAAAGCCGAACAGCCAGTAAATAATATTGAACAACATTCCCCCTACCGCAATCGCCCCTATATAAGAAGCAGCCCCCAAGTGCCCGACAATCGCCACATCGACCAATCCCAACAAAGGGACCGTTATATTGGAAACGATAGAAGGAAGCGCTAACTGAAGTATCTTTTTATTCATTATTCATCATACCTATAAAAAAACTATTCCTAACTTTGTCGGCAAAGTTACAGATTACTTTATAAATAACCAGGGCAACCAAACTCATAAAATGCCCATCTACTTTTGCCACCGATACGGACAAACGTATATAAGTGCTTTTGCAAGAACAACTACCATACTATCATAATTGTCTGTATATTGTTTTAAAACAATACGTTACTGCATGACAGTTGCCGTTTTATACTATCATTCATCTGTCATAACCATCATGGAAAAAAACGATAATATTCTGTGTATCAATCAACAATAAAAACAGAAACCGTCCGGGAATAGATGCAAAACAGGTTAAAATAGCTTCATTTTTCATCAAGACAAGCTTTTCTTTTGCCAAAAACAGCTTGAATAGCTGCTTGAGACCCAGGTGTAAGAGCCACGGACATCCGGGTGTGGAAGAGGTGCAGATCCGGGTCTGCGCGAAGCTCTTCCGGGGATGTGGGGATGTTTATCTGCCATGCTGAGGACACTTTTATGCCTTGTTTTTGCATCTTATCCGGCGAAAAGAGCGTTTTTTGTGTCAAATAATCTCGTTTCTGTCGATAGTCATTTTGGCCTATATAAATATAAACAGCTCATTATCGGTTACATAAATAAACTATTAAATAAAAAGCATGATAGATGCATGATGGTAGAATGATAGTAGAAAACAACTACTATCATGCTTTAACATATTGTGAAACAACAGCTAACAACCAGCCATGATAGTATGATGGTTGGTTTGCAAATTTTTATAGAGAAAGAAGAGATGGTCTTGGATAGCAATTTTTGGTGCGGTTGCCCAGAAAACATACAGAATCAATGCTCTTTTTAACAAAAGCCTCCCCGATATTGCTACCGGAGAGGCTTCATTTTGTGTCTGCCTTTTCTCTTCACAGGGATAATGGCAGATGAACTTTTTTTAATTATTTACTTTAGTATTAATATTACCGCCTGTTCACCCATCACGGGATAATTAGCTTGAAAGCTGCACGGTAAAATTTAGAATTATTTGATTTATAAAATCTTATTCTTTTTCAGAGCAGAGATACGATTGCTCGTATCCCTACCTGATGATGAATTTTCTATTATTACTTAACGATAGCCTTAACAGCTTCTTCGCCTTCAACAGCTACTACAACTACACCCTGAGGAGCAGCAATTACAGCATTGTCAGAAGTGATAACTGTGTTAGCTACTGTCTGGCCAAGGATGTTAGAAACAACAACCTTCTTACCGGCAGCATTAGCGATTGTTACCTGACCTGCACCAGCGATAACTGTTACTTCAGAAGTTGCGATTTCTTCGTTGTCTGTTGCCAGATCATTTTCTGAACCTACTTCGATATTGAAGATAAGAGCGTTGTCACCACCTGTCTTAGCATTTTCGAATGTTGAAGTAGCAGCATCAGACAATACTAAGCAACCATTCTGGCTCTTCAACCATGCAGCCTTAGACGGAGCAATATCATTATCTGCATCTTTCTTATCAGATTCGATCAAGAAACGACGAGCATCTTCATCAACTGCAGCTGCAGCTTCCGGATTTGTGTAACGGAACGACCAAGTATAGTTATGATGAGCGTCTGTATGTTCTGCTTTCAAATCGATAATATTGAACTCATTGCTTGTAGCCTTGTAGTTAGCACGAATAGCAGCAGTATCCAACTTGCTTGCTTCCATATTTTCGAAGCCATTTGTCAAGATATACAGGCTGTCGCCGATATGCAAACCTTTCACGAAACCTACGCGAGTGTATTCACCAAACTTATACAGTTTGTCAGCATCTTTTGCGCTTAATGAGTCTGCGAAGCTAACCATGTATTTAGCAACAGTGAAACCTGCTTTAGAAGGAGTTGCATGAACGCAATGTGCAGCATCTGTCGGATCGCCGTTGGCATCAACATGATTATCACCTTCCTGACATTCCTTACCCGGAACCGGATCAACAACTACTCTGTCAACATATACGAAATACTGCGGTTTCTGTTCGTGACCTGCTGTACCTTTCACTACAACTGTATCCACATAGAATGATAAACCTGTAGCTTTATCTGCACGTTCAATACCTACATAGTTAACAACTTCATCCTGGAATTTTTTATTATTTTCATCCATCAAGTATTCACCACGATAGAATTCTTTGAACTTCAAGATCTTCGTCGCATCTTCCTGTCCTTCAACAGCACCTTCCAGTTCTGTATTGAAACGGCGATACAGAGGAGCATCGTTCGGAACTACTGCAAATGCAGAAGTACGAGTTTCATTCAATACCTGATCTCTCAAGATTACGTTCAGATCTTGATCTGCAGAACCCATCTTTGTAGAATCAGCTGTTTCTGTTACATTAATAAATGCGTAGTACGGCTGTGCAGCTTCCTTAGATGCCGGTTTGTAGAAGTTGTTTTCTTTCAGATAGAACTTCTGTGCTTCCGCTTCATCATAAGTCATTCTGTAGCGTTTTTCAGCATCAATTGTAATATAACGATCACCGTTAGCAGTCTTTACATACGGAGTGTAAATAACACGGGTTAATTGTTTTAAACCGGCAACATACGGAGAAGTGAAACCATAGTTTGCTTCTTTTGATTCTTTCATAAAGAATGCATACTTGCCATCTTTCACATTCAAAACTGAATCTTCCATCATACCGATGAACTTATCATCTGCATAAGAATGCAAATAATTGAAGTTATAAGTCATAACAGCCAATTCAGCATCTTCCAAGTTCAAGTAACCTAATTCTTTGTTGGCAATAACAGAAGCAGGTACAGCTTCAACAATCAAAGAGTCACCCGGAACAATAATTTCTTGTGTAAACAAGTATTCAGCACCCGGATTCTGACGCAACTGGATAGATTGAGCAGTACCAGCAAACTCACGGTTTGTAATTGTCATAGAAGAAATCTTCTTCGTGTCAACTGTCATGGAATCATTCTTAACAGCAACCCACTGGTAAGCCGGCATACGCATTACATCTTGTGCGTCTGCATCAACAGTCACCCATTCAGCAGCACTCCAACCTGATAACTTCGTGTTGTAAATAGGAACTGCCAAATATTGACCTTTCTTGTTTTTAATTACATAAACACCATTGTCTTTAGATGTACGGTTAGTTGTACCTTCGCCCAAAGTGAACTTGATGTTACGAGAAACACCTGTTGGAACAGCCGCAAGAGTCAATTCATTCGCAGTGGTCAATTGATTTAAAATAACGCTATTTTCTAATGTTTTAACATCTGTCCAAACCGTTGTTTTACCTAAATAAGAAGTAGCAGTTGCCGCTTTCTTATTATATTCTAATACATCGATAGCTAAACTATCTTCCGTAGGATAGTAAGTAAACTTGAACAAAGATGAATTTCCGTTACGACCAGGCTGGAAGCTTTTAAGATAATCTTCTCCATGCTGATCGGCAGATTCTTTGCATAAACACTTGGAGGTGTCATCTCTTCCTGCAGATGCTGAATAGCGACTGCAACCGTTGTATCTCCGTCAAAAGGTACACGTCCGGTTACCATTTCATACATAACAATACCCAGAGAATAAATATCGCTTCTTCCGTCTACAAACCCGTTTCTCGCCTGCTCCGGAGAAGAATAATGAACCGATCCCATCACATCCGAGCTGACGGTATTGGAAGATGCGGCTCTGGCAATACCAAAGTCCATGACCTTGACTTTTCCCTCTGTGGAGATCATGATATTCTGCGGTTTGATATCCCGATGGATGATCTGTTTGTTGTGGGCAGCTTCAATACCTCTTGCTACCTGAATGGCAATACTGACGGCTTCCTTAAAGGATAACTGTCCTTTCTTTTCAATGTATGTCTTAAGTGTGATTCCCTCAACATATTCCATGACGATATAATGAAGCCCCTCTTCGCTTCCTACATCATAGATATTTACAATATTTGGATGCTCCAGCCCTGCTGCTGACTGTGCCTCCGTGCGAAATTTTGCTACAAATCCACGATCTTCCGAAAATTCCGGTTTTAATACTTTTATTGCCACAAAACGGCCAAGCACATGATCCTTTGCTTTATAAACATCGGACATTCCGCCTGCACCAATCTTACTTACGATTTCATAGCGATCTGCTAAATACGTCCCAACTGTTAACATTCTTTCACCTCATCAAGAAAATGGTTCTATAATCATTACTGTAATATTGTCTTTTCCACCGTTGTCATTTGCAGTTTTTACAAGAAGTCCGGCGCGTTCCTCAATGGAAGCATCCCGCAGAATAATACTGCAGATTTCTTCGTCTTCCACCATATTCGTGAGTCCGTCCGTACAGATTAAGATGTGGTCATCTTTCTTTAATTCCACTTCAAAAAAATCTGCCTCTACTTCTTCCCCTGCACCGACTGCGCGGGTGATAATATTTTTGTCCGGGTGCTCACGTGCTTCCTTTGCACCTACTTCACCGATCCTGACCATCTCTGCCACAAGAGAATGATCCCTCGTGATCTGCCGGATGCCATCCGTACCGATGATATACAGTCTGCTGTCTCCGACATTTGCAACATAAAGCCGTCCGTCAATAATGGTGGCTGCAACAAGTGTCGTCCCCATACCTTTTTTCGCTTCATCTTCTGCAGCTTCTGTGATCAGAAGTCTGTTTGCAGTTGTTATTGCCTCTTTTAAAATTGTAACTGGTTCTTCTCCCGAACTCCGGGACACGGATGCAACGATGCGCTGCGTTGTGTAACGCGATGCGTAATCTCCTGCCTTGTGTCCCCCCATGCCATCTGCAACAATGTACAGATTCGGGAGATTCCCAACGGGTTCATCCGACGCGAAAAAATAATCCTGATTCATTTCACGAAGAATGCCTGTATCCGTTATGGAATACGTCTTCATCCGCTTTATCCTTTCTCAATTACATGTAATATACATACTCTTCCATCATCTGTCTATCTTAGCACATGACTTTTCGTTATGCAAGTCTCTGATTCTCTTTGTACTTGCGCCTTAATTGTCCGCAGGCACCATCAATATCACGCCCCATCTCACGGCGTACTGTCACCGTTAAACCACTCCGTTCCAGTTTCTCCTTAAAAGCTTCGATGACATGTGCATTTGACTGCACATAATCCCGCTCCCTGATCGGATTCACCGGAATCAGATTTACATGACAGTTCATCCCGTGAATCAGTTCCGTCAGTTCTTTTGCATCTTCTTTTGTATCATTGACACCACCTACCAGACTGTACTCAAACGTCACACGTCTGCCGGTCTGTTCAAAATAATACCTGCAGGCATCAATTACTTCATGAATGTCATATTTGTTCGCCACCGGCATCAGCTCCAGACGTTTTTTCTGGTTGGAAGCATGTAAAGATAATGCCAGCGTAATCGCAAGTTTTTTATCCGCCAGTTCCCGCATCCGCGGAACAATTCCGCAAGTGGAAACAGTCAGGTTTCTCTGGCTGATGTGAAGTCCGTTCTCATCCGTCAGCAAAGTGATAAATTTTACCAGATTATCAAAATTATCCATCGGTTCCCCGGTGCCCATGACAACAACATTCGAAATCCGCTCTCCGATATCCTTACCAATCTGATAGATCTGATCCAGCATTTCCGCCGGTGCAAGTCCTCTCACCAGTCCGTCCAGTGTTGATGCACAGAACCGGCATCCCATCCGACAGCCGACCTGTGAAGAAATACATACGGAATTTCCGTGCTTATATTTCATCAGCACACTCTCAATGACATTTCCGTCTTCCAGTAAAAACAGATATTTGCGGGTTCCATCCAGTTTTGAAATCTGTACCTGTTCTTTTCTGAGTGTGATGATCCTGCAGGTCTCATCCAGTCTCTCCCGCAAGGTTTTGGAAAGATTCGTCATCTCCTCAAAGCTTTCCACCTGCCGCACATGCAACCACTCATATACCTGCTTTGCACGAAACGCTTTCTCCCCCATATCGGAAAAAAAGGTTTTTAATTCTTCCAGATCCATGGACTTAATATCTGTCTTTTCACTCATCCTCTTATTTACTCCTTACCAGCTTTGCAAGAAAAAATCCGTCACTTCCGGCTTCTCCCGGGAAAATCTGTCTCTGGAATTCCAGGGAAAATTCCGGATGTTCTTTTAAAAACCATGCGGTGTTATCCTCATTTTCTGACCGGTGGATCGTACAGGTACTGTACACAAGTGTCCCGCCCGGTCTGACATAATCCCATACAACAGAAAGAATCTGTCTTTGCAGTTTTGCAAGCTCTGCCGCCTTTTCTTTGGTCATCTTATAACGGATATCCGTCTTCTTTCCCATAACGCCAAGTCCGGAACACGGCAGATCACAGACTAAGACGTCCGCTTTCTGATGGGAATCCGGATCATCCACCGTTGCATCCATCTGTACCGCTTTCATATTTGACAATCCATGTCTGGCTATGTTCTCCCGGATCAGATCCACCTTATATTCTGTCAGATCCCTTGCCTCTACCATACCACTTCCCTGAAGCAGTTCTGCCATATGGGTACTCTTTCCTCCCGGTGCCGCACACACATCAATCACATAATCATTCTTTTTCGGTGCCGCAGTTTCCGCAACCAGCATGGAGCTGACATCCTGTACATAAAACAGCCCTTCTTTAAAACTTTTCAGTCCCGCCAGATAATCCAGCCCGGATATTTCAAAAGCATACGGCAGTTCCGGAACCGCATGTACTGTCACCCCTTCTGATTTAAGTTTGTTTACGAGTTCTTCCGGTGTCACAGCGGAAAGATTGGTACGGATCGTCAGCCGGTTTTCTGCGGTAAGTCCCTCCAGAATCTGACGGGTCTTTTCCTCTCCATAATTTTCGGTCCATATGTCCACGATCCATTCCGGCATTGAATATGTAACGCTCAGATTCGGGAAGCGAACTTCTCTCCATCCTCTTGCCACACTACGCAGCACACCGTTGACAAATCCGCTCAGGCCGGAAAACCCACGCTTTCTCGCCAGCTTTACCGCCTCGTTGCACACTGCGGAATCCGGCACACTGTCCATATACATAATCTGATAAACGCTCATGCGCATAAGATTGCGGATGAGCGGTTTCATTTTCTTTACTCTGGTTTTGGAAAACTGATCGATCACATAGTCCAGTGTCAGCTGTCTTTCCAGCGTTCCTTCCATCAGGCGCGTCAGAAAAGCGCGTTCCTGTTTTCCCAGATACTGATATTTATCGAGCACATCGCGGAGGACCAGATGACTGTACTGTCCCTCCTCATTGACCGCCAGAAGCATTTCCAGCACCAGTGCTCTCTCATTGACCTTAGTCGTCACGACTTCTTCCTCCAAACAGTAAAACGATTCGAAGCAGCTGCAGAATCGCAGCTGCTGCACTTGCCACATACGTGAGTGCTGCTGCTGTAAGAACTTTTCTTGTGTAATGGAGTTCCTGATCTCCCAGGATTCCCTGTTCCCTCAGCTGAACCATCGCACGACGCGAAGCATCAAACTCAACCGGAAGCGTAATCAGCTGGAATAACACAGCAAACGAAAACAGCAGAATTCCGATATTGATAAGCATCATGGAGGAACGGCTGTTTATGATCACACCAAGAATGATCACCGGCCATGCAAGCATGGAACCAAAGTTTGCAATCGGCACAAATGCGGTACGCAGCCGAAGCGGCACATATCCTCTGGCATGCTGGATCGCATGTCCGCATTCATGTGCTGCCACCCCCACAGCTGCAACCGAAGTCTGATTGCAGACACTGTCGGAAAGATTGAGTGTCTTATTGGCAGGATTGTAATGATCGGTCAGATTTCCCGATACATGCTGCACCCGCACATCATAGATTCCTGCTGCGTGCAAAATCCGCTCTGCCGCCTGTGCTCCCGTCATTCCTGACATACTGCGGTATGCGGAATATTTGTTGAACGTTGTCTTTACCCGTGCAGATGCAATCATACAGATCACTGCACCGATAACAACCAATATATAGGTACTGTCCCAATAAATGTATGGCATAAATCTACCTCCGTCTTACTGCTGTAAAAAAGATCCCTCTGCAACCGGATAGCCACGCAGAAATGATCCTGCATCCATCCGTTTCTTACCGGCAAGCTGTACTTCCAAAAGTTCCAGTCCACCCTCTCCGGTCTGTACCACCATCGTATTTTTTCCAACTTTACAGATACAACCCGGTGCATAAGCGCCATCTGTCTCCACCACCCGGGCTTTCCAGATCTTAAACGCTTTATTATCCAGATGGGTATAGGCACTCGGCCATGGATTTAATCCACGGATCAGGCGCTCAATCTCCACCGCCGGCTTTTTCCAGTCAATATCTCCCAGCTCCTTGGAAATCATCTTTGTGTGGGTACTCGCCTCATTGTCCTGCGGTGTAAAGGTCGCCGTTTTGTTTTCCAGCATCTGCATGGTTTCCACACACAGCTCGGCGCCGACTGCCGCCAGCTTGTCAAACAGACTTCCACCTGTCTCATCTTCTGCAATGCGCACCTGTTTTTTGGCAATGATATCTCCGGTATCCAGTCCGACATCCATGCGCATAATCGTAACTCCCGTGATCTCATCTCCATTGATGACCGCCCACTGGATCGGTGCGGCACCACGATATTTTGGAAGCAGGGATGCATGTACATTAATGCATCCGTATTTCGGAAGATCGAGAATACTCTTTGGAAGAATCTGCCCGAAAGCCGCCACTATGATGATATCCGGCGCAAACTTTTTCAAATATTCCACACTTGCATCTTCCCGGATTTTTACCGGCTGGAATACTTCCAGTCCATGGGAAACCGCACATTCCTTTACCGGTGGAAACTGCATGGTATTCCCGCGTCCCTTTGGTTTGTCCGGCTGTGTAACCACAAGCATAACCTCGTGTCCGGCTTCTATGATCTTTTCCAATGTATTCACCGCAAAATCCGGTGTTCCCATAAAAATTACTTTCATATTATTCCTCTTCCGGCTCCTCATAATTCACATCATGAAGTCCGCCTTCTACTTTTTCTGTATACATATGTCCATCCAGATGATCCAGTTCATGGCAAATGCAGCGTGCCATCAGACCTTCGCCTTCTACTTCCCACTCATTCATGTCCAGATCATAAAATTTTGCTTTTACATGGTTCGGACGTGTAACCTGACCTGCTTTTCCCGGAAGACTTAAGCATCCTTCATCTCCGGTCTGCTCTCCGTCAGACTCGATAATTTCCGGGTTGATCATAATAAACGGTCCCTGTCCGTCCCCGATATCAATGACTACCATACGCTTTAAAATTCCAACCTGCGGTGCCGCAAGACCTACACCGTTTGCCTCATACATGGTCTCCAGCATATCTTCCGCCAGAGTACGGATGCGATCCGTCACCTCCGGAATCGGTCTGCATACTTTTTTCAGTACGGGATCTCCCTGAATTCGAATTGTTCTAAGTGCCATAATTACCTCCTAAAAACCACTTGTTGGGTTAAAATCAAACTGTACAGACACATTGGAAAATGCGCTGTTATTTTTTATTTTTCGTTCCACCAGATCCTTACATGCCACCAGCGTCGCATATTCCGGCGCCTTCATGTAAATGACCTTTCGGTAAACATCACTGATTTTTGCAATGGATGCATCTGCCGGTCCTACCAGCATAATATTTTTGCCTTTCTGTGATATCACGCGATGCAGAAATTCTGCCAGATCCCTGGCTGCAGCTGTCGTCACCTGCGGATCGGTTCCCGTACAATGAATCAGAAGCAGCTGCCACACCGGCGGATAGGCAAGCATTCTCCGATAGGCAATCTCCTGCTTATAAAATGCATCGTAATCCTGTTCCTTTGCGGTCTGGATTGCAAAATGATCCGGATCATACGTCTGGATTACCGCCTGTCCCGGTTCCTTTCCCCGCCCGGCACGTCCCACCGCCTGGGTCAGCAGCTGAAACGTCCGCTCCGATGCATGAAAATCCGGAACATGCAGAGACATATCTGCGGCAAGTACTCCTACCAGCGTCACATTCGGAAAATCATGCCCTTTGACAATCATCTGTGTGCCGATCAGGATATCTGCCTCCTGATTGGCAAATGCATGCAGAATCTTCTCATAAGCATCCTTGGTCCGTGTGGTATCAAAATCCATACGCATCACACGTGCCTGTGGAAATCTCTGCTGCACCAGCATCTCAATCTTCTGCGTGCCCGCCTTGAATCCGCCTAAATATTTACTGCCGCAGGATGGACAGATCTTTGGCAATGGCTGCTCATATCCGCAATAATGACAGACCATCCGACCTCCCGCATGCTGGCTCAGCGAAACATCACAATGAGGACATTGTATCACATATCCGCAGGCTCTGCATGAAATAAATCCGGAAATTCCTCTCCGATTTAAAAACAGCATGATCTGCTGACGTTTTTTTAACCGGTCTTCTATCAGTTCCTGCAATCTCTCCGAAAGGATGGAACGGTTTCCTGCCCGAAGTTCTCTGCGCAGATCTACGACCTCGCAATCCGGCAGCGGTTTCTTCTCCACACGCTCAGACAACGTCAGAAGCTGATATTTTCCCTGCATTGCCTGATAATAACTGTCCACTGAAGGAGTGGCAGAACCAAGAAGTACCGATGCATCATTCATGCGCGCCCTCTCGATTGCAACATCCCTGGCATGATACCGCGGTGCCGTCTCACTTTTATAAGACGTTTCATGTTCCTCATCTATAATAATAAGCCCTAAATGCGGAAATGGTGTGAACAACGCAGACCTGGGTCCGATCATAATATCAATATCCCCCGCCTTGGCACGTTCAAACTGATCAAAGCGCTCTCCCTGGGAAAGTTTGGAATTCATAATGGATACCCGGTCCCCAAACCGGTTATAAAACCGCATCACGGGCTTATAGGTGAGTTCAATCTCCGGGAT
>OGKO01001612.1_pt1 | contig 12507 bp, 6 predicted proteins | sample 1572451 | NCBI WGS metagenome assembly OGKO01 (sample SAMEA2582089, study PRJEB24529) | metagenome | biome: Human gut stool | place: China | collected 2011 | reverse complement strand
TTTAGCTGTGGGCAGCAACGGGAAGCCTTGGTCCAATGCCATAGAATCGGTCACCAAAGTATAGGTAAAAGGTTTGGAGAACTTGGCATAGAAATTAATGTATTGGTCGAAAGCCCAATATACCGTCTTCTTACGCCCGCGTATCTCGGTGTCGCTGATTACTTCCAGCTCCATTTCTTCATTCGTCTGGCGTTGCAGACTGTAATCCAGGTCAAGGATGAATCCCGCATCTTCCGCTTTCGGAAAAGTATAACGATGAATAGCCGCCCGCCGGGTAGCGGTCAGTTCGGCCTTCACTTTATAGCGCTCCAGAAATACCGAATAATAACCGGGTTGGGCCGTCTCGTTCTCGTGAGAGAAAGCGGAAGCATAAGCCATCTGCTGACTCTCCTCTCCCATCGCATGATAATCTTGCCTGCCCACGGTAGGCATCAACAATACGTCACCATAATCTCCACAGCCCGTACCGCTGAGATGCGTATGCGAAAACCCGTTAATGGTAGAATCTGCATAATAATAACCCGAACAGGCATCCCACTGATAAATGCGTGTATCCGGACCGGGCTGTATCATTCCGTTAGGCACTATAGCCCCGGGATAGGTATGTCCATGTCCTCCCGTACCAATGAACGGATTGACGTACGATGAATAGTCCTGCATTTTCGGAGTGCAACCATACATCCCGAGCAACAGAATTCCACCCATCATCATGGAATTAAATCTCATATTTTTCATATCTCAATAGTATTACATATTCATATCAAAGTGGCATAAAGGTAATGGCCTGTCCGCCCCCTTTCGCCATATTCACTGATAAAATATCAGTAGCGGTCACTTGCTTCTCTATGATTTCATAGGCCGTAGGATTCGTCACCCAGTCAGCATCCTTGCCATCGGCATAGATGACCGCCCGGTACGTCTTATCCTTTTCCAGAAAATCCAGCGCGACAGTGACTTCACGGGCTTCCTCATTCGTAGCTGCACCCAGGAAGTATTTCTCTCCTGCCCGGCGTACGATAACCACAAATTCCCCCGGCTCACCCGCCAAAGCTTCCGACCAGTCGCAATCAGCATCAAAATCACGGAAAAACTGGAAAGCTGGATGGCCTTCATAGTTCTCAATCATATCGGCAGCCATCTGCAAAGGAGAATAAAGTATCACCCAGTTTGCAATTTGCTTCGCCAGCGTAGAGTTTATACGGCAATCTTTGCTGTCTTTCATATTCCACTGCTTGCGATAAGGAGAGTTCTTGGCACGCTCGTACATACGTTGCGTACGGTCCATGTGTGCAGGTAGCCAGGTGCTATCCTTTGCCAATGAAGCCGGGCCATACCCCATGCCATGCGACTCGATGTTTGCTTCATCTATCACATAAAGGCCGTAGCGGTCGCAGAGTTGATACCAGTACGGATGTGTCGGATAATGCGAGTTGCGCACAGTATTCAGATTATGTTGCTTCATCAGGCGAATGTCTTCTTCCATCAGTTCTTTGCTGACAGTACGTCCCAACTGTGAGTGTTCATGCCGGTTAGCACCTTTTACCAATACAGGTACCCCGTTGATACAGAAACGGCCATCCTTGATTTCGGAAGTACGGAAACCGACTTTGCAACCGGTCAGGTGTGTTATATGTCCTGCATCATCTTTCAACGCCAATATCAATGTATAAAGATTCGGGTGTTCTGCACTCCAACGTTTTACATCAGGAAGGGACTGTTCGTCAAAGGTAATAAAATTACTCAAACCACGGTTCTTGACCGGTATTTCATTTTGTAATATTGCCTTTCCGGCAGTATCTTCCAGACTATATGCCAAAGTAGACACACCAGCCGCACTTCCTTCAACTGTTATATCAAGGCCGAAAATTCCTTCCTTATACTCTTTCTTATCCAAAGAAGAAGTCACTTTATAATCAGCTATAAACTGGCGTGGAGTACTGTAAAGATAGACATCCCGTTCAATACCACTCAACCGCCACATATCCTGACACTCCAGATAGGAACCTGCACTCCAGCGATATACTTCAAGTGCCACGGTATTTTCTCCTGCCTGTACATAGTCCGTGATATCCCATTCGGCAGGAGTCTTTGAACCTTGGTTATAACCCAGCATATGTCCGTTCACCCAGATATAATAGAAAGAGATCACACCTTCACAGCAAATCACGATGCGACGGTCTTTCCAGTCAGCAGGAACCGTGAACGTACGGCGATAAGAACCTACTTCGTTCTCTGCATAAGGTACCAGCGGCGGATTCTTTTTGAAGTTGAACAAAGGATCATCAAATTCATAAGTTTCATTCACATAAATAGCCGTACCATATCCCTGACGTTCCCAGTTGCCGGGTACATCGATATCTGCCCATCCGCCCGTATAAAACGAAGGTTTATAAAACTCTTTCGGACGATGATCGGGATTCTTCACCCAATGGAATTTCCATTTACCGTTCAGACTCATATAGTAAGGTGATTGCTCATAATTGCCTTCACCCACAGCATCAGCATTCGCATAAGGCCATATATAAGTATGTGGTGCTAGTTTGTTTTTTCCGATAGCATACTGGCTCTGCCATTCCGGCTGCGCCACAACAAGCACGGGAAATGAATATAGGGCTATCAAACTCAAAAGTATCTGCTTTATCATAATATGTCTTTACTCTACTATAATTTCATCGAAATATATCCGTGCTTCCTGTCCCGGTCGTACATGAGTGAAAGGACAATCGCCTGCCCCGTATGCCACAACACGGACATAACGTGTTTTCTCTCCCACCTCAAACGAAATATCCTCGCGGAAAATACCTTCACGGAAGATGTCATCCTTCGTGTAAGTTCGTTCGGAGACTTTGCGGAAGTCCGCACCATCTGTCGAAATCAGAGTTTCTATCCTTGCAGGCTTGTGCACCGCCATACCGTAATTGGTGATAGAACCCAGCGTCAATCGGTTCACGGTTTCGGGCTTCTTCAGATCGAGGGTGAAAGAGACGGTATCGTTCTTCATCCATGAACACCATTCGGAGTCGGTATATTTCAGGCTTCCACGCACACCATTCACCAGCAGACCGATGTTGTCGGCACCAATGCTCTTTATAGCCTTTGCCGTTGTCGGATTCCAAACAACAGGCAGTTCCAGCGTTTGTCCCATTTGCTTTCCAGATGCAAAGGTGGCAGCTTTTATTGTTTTTGTACTCGTGAGCATCAATGGCCGGGTATAGAGGGCGGACTGTACTGTGGGCATAGTGCCATCCGTTGTGTAGCGTACCTCTACATCCGGACGAATGCAATCCAGTTGCACTTGCAGGCAGTCATCTTTTGGCGTCACCGTATGCTGTATGTTATACATAGAACGGGCATAAACAATTCCTTTCGCTGTAAGGTGTTCATTGAAATGATCCAAAGCTTTCAGATAGGATTTCCAGTTCTTACGTTCCGGTTTTGCCCAAGCTACCTCGGCCAATGCAGACAAACGGGGAAACAACAAATAATCCACATCCTCGGGAGCGTTGCAGAACTCCGTCCACATGCAGGCCTGCACTCCCATTAACAGGGAAGTGGTATGCTGCGACCAGTCTCTTTGTATCGGTTCGTAGTCGTACACATCCTTCAACGTATTGTTTCCGAAGTATGTCACTGGTTCAAACCATTGCGGTCCCTGATAGCGGATGAGATACATAATCCTTGCGGGCGTCATGATAAAGCGATGTCCCAGTTCGGCAGCTTTCATCGCAGCCTGTCCGTAACCCTGCCATCCCTGAATGATAAAACCTTCCGGAATAGTAGCATTCGTCAGCTCATCCCAGCCTATCACCTCACGGCCTTTGTTCTGTACATAGCGAGCCATACGCCCCATAAAGTAACCTTGCAGTTCTTCTTCATTCTCCAGTTTCTCCTGTTTCATCCGCGCCTGACACAACGGGCATGCTTCCCAATGCGTCTTCCGAGCCTCATCTCCACCCAGGTGGATATACTTTGAAGGGAAAAGTTCGAGAACTTCGTCCAGCACATCTTGCAGGAAAGTGAACACACTGTCGTTTCCGGCACAGTAGATGACATCGGCATTCTCTCCCCCCAAACCGGGCAACACACCGATATATTTATTCACCACCGGACACGCCAATAGCGGATAGGCAGCCAGTGCGGCATTACTGTGCGCCGGCATTTCTATTTCAGGAATTACTTCGATATGGCGTTCCCCGGCATAAGCCACTATCTCGCGGATATCATCCTGTGTATAATATCCCTTTTCTACCGTAGGTTCACCCTGGCGGGGATTGCGGCGTTCCGAGAAATTCTTGCCCGGACGGTCTACGCGGCGGGAACCTATCTCCGTAAGCAACGGGTATTTCTTGATTTCGATGCGCCAGCCATTATCATCCGTCAGATGGAAATGCAGTGTATTCAGTTTCAGCATCGCCATACAGTCGATGATACGCAGCAGGTTCTCCTTAGGGGAGAAGAACCGTGCCACGTCCACCAACAACCCGCGATAGCCAAAACGGGGCTGGTCGGTGATAGTAACAGCCGGAACTGTCCAGTCGATGCCTGTCACTACTTGTCCACCTTCGATGGCGGCAGGCAGCAGTTGGCGGATACTCTGCAAAGCATAGAAAAAGCCTTGTACATCGGCAGCATGAATGTTTATTCTTTTAGCTGTAATTTCCAGTTTATAGGCTTCTTTCTTCAAACCGGCATCCGTCGTCAGACAAACATCTCCTTTCTTGTTTCCCACCTTTATGCGAGGAGTAAATCCTGCCGCACGGGTGAGAAGTGCGGTAAAGCGGCGTACTTCTACAGCTTGTTCCTCGTTCTCCACAGCAAAGGTTGTTTTTTCTGAGAAATGAAAGTTACCCGTGCCCGGCACTATACTGACCGGGCAGGGAACTAAGGGAACGGGTTGTGTCAAGTTATCAGCCTGTATGTTCGCCGCCATCAAAAGCAGGAAGCATACCAGTGTGTGAATAGTTCTATATCTCATAAGGTCTTTTATTATTAGATATGTGAATCAGGGATTAAAATCATTCTTTGTCTCTCTCAGGCGAAAAGCGTACAGGGTCGTTGTATTGTTCCTGCAATGCGGTTAGTTGTGCTTTCAGGTCTTTGATGATTTCTTCCGTTCCCGGTTGTCCGTAGATGTTACGCATCTCCGTGGGATCGGCCTGTAAGTCGTACAGCTCCCATTCATCAATATCATTATAGAAATGGATCAGCTTGTAACGGTCGGTGCGTACTCCGTAATGGCGTTTCACCATGTGCTCGGCAGGATATTCATAGAAATGATAGTACAAAGCTTTCCGCCAGTCGGCCGGTTTCTCGCCTTTCAGCAACAGTACCAAGGAAATGCCTTGGATATCTTCCGGCACTTCCACTCCGGCAAGTTCAAGGAAGGTCGGTGCGTAGTCAATGTTCTGCACCATTTCATCGATATCCCCTTTAGCCCGGAAGTCTTTCGGCAGACGCATAATCAACGGGGTACGCATGGACTCTTCGTACATAAAACGCTTGTCGAACCAGCCATGCTCGCCCATATAGAAGCCTTGGTCGGAGGTATAAACCACGAGCGTATTATCATCCAGTCCTTTCTCTTTCAGATAGTCCAGTACACGCCCCACATTATCGTCCAGAGACTTCACGGTTTTCATATAGTCGCGTATGTAACGTTGGAACTTCCAGTTGGCGAGTTCCTTGCCTTGCGGATTCTTCTTATAAAAATTATCAATGATAGGCCCGTAGAATTTGTCCCATGCGGCACGCTGTCCTTCATCCATGCGACCGATGTATTTCTCATAAAGAGATTTCAACCGGGTTTCTTTGTCCGGGCGCAGCATCTTGAGGTCGTAAATCATATCCATATCTTTCGCAATGCTCATCTCCTGTGCCGCAGCGGCGGGACGCCCTTCATAATCATCAAAGAAGTTATCCGGCAGGGGGAAAGTCTTGTCTTCATACAGTGCCAGATTGCAGGTATCTGCCAGCCAGTTACGGTGAATGGCCTTGTGGTGGATCAGGATACAGAACGGTTTGTCCTTATCCCGTTGGTTCTCCATCCAGTCGATGGCGTCATCGGTAATGAGGTTAGTCACATAGCCGTGTTTCTGTATCGTATCATTATTCTGGGTGATGAAGTCCGGGTTATAATAATCGCCCTGTCCGGGCACAATCTCCCAATAGTTAAAACCGGTAGGCAGGCTCTCGAGATGCCATTTGCCAATGAGGGCTGTTTCATAACCGGCTTGTTGCAAGAGTTTAGGGAATGTCTGTTGTGAAGCATCGAACACGCAAGTGGTGTTGTCGTAGAATTTATTGGCACAACTGTGCTTGCCGGTAATCATGCAGGCACGGCTGGGTCCGCTTAGCGAGTTGGCTACAAAACTGTTGGTGAAACGTACTCCATCGGCAGCAATCCTATCCAGGTTCGGTGTTTCCATATAACGGTGGTCATAGCAGCTCATCATCTGGGCTGTGTGGTCATCCGTCATGATGTATACGATGTTATATTGCTTCTGCTCTTCAGCCTTCTTTTGGGCAGAGCAGGAAGCCAAGGATGCCACGGCGGCGGCACCGGTCAGGGAATAGAGTAATCCTGATTGTAAGTTTTTCATGGTCGGAAATCTTTAGTAGTTTAATTACCCAAAAGTACGCGTAATGGATAAGAGCAATGTTCAAGAATATCTTTATCATATCCAAAATTCACCATTTCGGGTATATCTAAAGCAACAAAAAGACAAAATTAAAAGCAGCGAAGACAAAACCGGAAGCAGAACAGACAAGATGCGCCGCCCACTTCCGGAATGTCAGGTTATATCAGCCTATTGAAAAAAGGTGGTCAACTAAAGGCTATTAATAGCCGAAGTTATTATCATCATTCGTGATGCCCGGATTAGCAGATATTTCACTATCAGGTATCGGCATCAACATATTCTTCTTCACAAAGCTATCGGACAAACCTTCTCCACCCTCTTTTCCCACATTGAACACACGATCGTGCCATACATTGTTCGATGTATAGTACTGGGCACTGGAAGCAATCGTAAGCTCATGCTTGTTATTGAATTCCAATGCCATCTTGAAGTACTTAGTACCACGGATACGAGGCATTTCATATGTCCCAGGTTCTCCTGCAAGCTCAATGATACGTTCAAAGAACAACTTGGTTCTTACGGTTTCCTGATCCAAAGAAGCAGACCAGTCAGCTGGTTGGGCAGCAGGCATCAAACCTGAAGTGCGAGCACGTCCCAGCACTTGATTTGCCAACTCAACGGCTTTCGCAGTATTGCCCAATTCATTGTAAACATCCGCCATCAACAGCAACATCTCGGCATAGCGATATACCATCAGGTTTTTATGACTAGCAGTACCTATCTGATTCTGGTCGTACATTTTAGCGTAGTGAGGCCACTTGAGCTGACCGGCATCAGTAGAGAATATTTTGGCAAGATCGGTCTTGTAGCTTCCATCCGCCAATTTAAATTGATTCAATACTTCAATACTCGGATTTGTCCGATCAGGGAACAGGTCGTAAGGTAACTTCAGCGCATGTTCCAACGGTGTCTGCTTGCCATTTTTATCCACGAGAGGCACTCCGTTTTTCATTACCGGTTCCTTGGCAGTCTTTTTATCGTCTTCAAATCCTGCGTTGACTTTCACATAAGGATACATGTAGGTAGAATCATTCGCGCACAACACGTCACCAATCATTGGCTTTGGGTCTTTCTGGTTATTACCACTACGGGTTCTCCAGCTTTTCATGAAGGTAAGTTCGATACGAGGGTCGCCCGGATAAGTACCTTCATGTAAATCATAAATCGCTTTAGTGGCCCTGTAAGTACCCCACGCAATGCCGGAAGTAGACTGGGAAGGAGCAAAACGATTGCTGGCACGGTTAAAGCAAACAGTAGAAGTGATAGAGAAGTTCAACTGGAAGATAGCTTCCTTAGAACCTGTAACAAAATCTCCAAACAGTTTTCCAAACTTAGGTTCAAGGTCATACGGACCATTCTCATAAACATCATCAAACATTTCTTTAGCCCTTTGCCAATTAGCTTGTGCATCAATATCCAGACAGGCCATCTTATAATATACTTTTCCTAAGAATGCTTTGGCGGCCCAAGAGTTAGCACGTCCGTCCGCTGATTTTGCGGCAATCTGAGTTGCGTCCTTCATATCCTGAATTATTTGTGCAAAGACTTCCTCTTTCGGTGTCCGGGGAGTTGAAATGCCATCGGAAGAAGAGGCTACAATCTTCAAAGGCACATCGCCAAACAGCATGACCAGATTATAATAAGCCAGTCCTCTTAAGAATTTAGCTTCACCACCCATCTGCACTTTTACACTTTCACTTAAGCCACTTTTCTCAAGGCTCGTCAGAAAAGCATTCGTTTCCGCAATCACTTTATACTGTCCGTTCCAAACCGTTTTAATAGGGCTGGCGGATGTAGGAGCCTCCAATGACAGCATACGACCATCATCATTGACATTGCGTTGTCCCCAACCAAAGCCTGAACTGAGAATAAGCGCTTCCTGCATCATCTGACCGTAAGCAGCACTATTTGTCATATATCCATAACAACCCAACAAAGCCAGTTCCGCGTTACTCTGGGTACTAAAAATGACCGAAGAGTTTTGAGAGTATATAGGGTCCTCATCTAAACAAGAGGATAAGTTACATACAGCAAAAACAGCTGATAAAATATAATATGTCAGTTTTTTCATACTCTTATAAGTTTATTAAATTAGAAAGTAACATTCACACCAAATATAAAGGAACGAGAGTGCGGATAGGAACTCATATCCACGCCTGGACGAAGCCCCTCGAATGCAAAGCTGTTCACTTCAGGGTCATATCCCGTATAATCGGTGATGACAAAGGCATTCTTTACAGAAGCATATACTGATGCATTCTGGAATCCGATAGCTTTCATCCAGATTTTAGGCAATATATAGCTCAACGTAATATCAGAACAGCGTAAGTAACTGCCGTCTTCGATATAACGATCCATCACCATATTAGGAATCTTATATGTAGAACTCGGGTACAAATTGGTAGGATTTTCAGCAGTCCACATACCTTGAAATGCTTTCTTGGTGATATTATTTGCCTGTTGTCCCGGCATTCCGTTATAGCGAACACCCGTATTCATGATATCTCTTCCCTGTACACCATTGAACGTAGCTTTCAACGAAAGTGATTTATAAGAAACCTCTGTTTGGAAACCATAAGTAAAGTCCGGATTCGGGTCGCCAATGATGGTACGGTCTTTGGCATCCAGTTCACCATCTTCGTTTACATCCACGAATTTGACATCACCGGGAGAAGCCGATTGTGTATAAGTGCCTACAGTACCGTCTTTCTTAATATATTGCACCTTACCATCACTCGTAATATCTTCTGCCTGCACAATGCCCTGTGTTTTATACCCCCAGAATAATCCCGGAGCTTCACCCTGCAAGAATGCATTTGCAACACCGAATTGGTCGGCTAAAGCCGCACCTTCATAGCCGATTCTCTCTCCCAGACAGCCCCAGTCGGACGGCAACAATCCCAAATCAGTAATCTTGCTCTTGTTAGCGCCAATATTGCCGCCTACGCTCCACTTCCAATCTTTAGTATCTATAATCTGCGCATTCAGTAAGAATTCCACACCTTTATTATCCAAACCACCCTGATTGTAGTAAGTGCTTCCAAAGCCGGAAGAACCAGGTAAAGGTCTTGAAATCAGCAAATCATCTGTTTTCTTGATGTAGTAATCAAATGTACCGCTCAAGCGGGAATTAAATAAGCCGAAGTCCACACCAAAGTTCCAGGAAGCTGTTTGTTCCCACTTCAAACTATTATTTGCCAGATTTGTTACAATCATACTTGTCAACTGATTGCCGGAGCCATCAGCATAAGATATGGGACTACCAGAAGACTGTCCATACATAGAAAAAGTGGAATACGGACTGATAGCCTGATTACCCGTCACACCATAGCTGATACGGACTTTCAACTGACTCAACCAAGATGCATCTTTCAGGAATTCTTCTTGTTCCATACGCCAAGCCACCGAACCGGAAGGGAAATATCCCCAACGATTGGATTTGGCAAACTTACTGGAACCGTCGGCACGAATGGAAGCGGTAAGCAAGTATTTGTCATAAAGGTTCACATTCACGCGACCCAAATAAGAAAGAAGCTGAAAATCAGTCTGTGTAGGGGAGGAGTAAATTGTATTACCTGCCATGTGCAATCCGTTCTCTCTAAACTCGAACATGGTAAAATGGTTACCAATCACATTTTTATTCAGGAAATGATATTCATCGTACGTGACACCGGCTGTAGCATCTAAAGTACCGATTCTTCCTAACTTTGTATTATAATTCAAGATATTCTCCACACTGTAATTACTCTTACTCAGGTCAGACTGAGTAAGATAACCGTCATTATTCATACCTTGATACAACTGCATACCATACCAGCGCTTACGATTGTTTATATTGATATTGCCACCTGTACGAAGACTATACGATAAGAATTTACTGATTTTCCAATTTAGATTCAAGCTACCCCTAAAAGACTTATCATCTGCAATATCCACATAGTCATTCAGCCAACTGAATACATTCGTCTTATTTTCATTAGTCAAAGAAGGGTCATCATCCGGTTTTTCAAACGGAGAATAGTCCAAAGCTGTACGGGAGATTGCACTGGTAGGTCCTCCAAGTGTATTACCTCCGGCCATCATATCATTTTGCCTTAAGGCTCCACTCAGACTCAAATCGATTTTGACTGTTTTAGAAAGTTCCGCACTCAAGTTAGCGCGCAAATCGCCTTGTTTCAAACCTGTTTGTTTTGTCGTACCATTCACATCTTTAAAATTGGCAGATATATAATAGGTGGTTTTACCAGTACCACCATTCACCGATACTGAATAATTTTGTGAGAATGCAGAATGGTAAATCTCTTTCTGCCAATTACGATAATAGATCAAATTGTATGTTTCCGGATTATTAGGATCATACTTAGCCAAAGCATCGTTGTATACATATCTCATTTCATCCCCAACTTTATAATAAGGATAGAGTCCATCCCCAATCCGGGAGTTCTGATAAGCAGCATACTCATCCATACCCACCAAGTCAATCAAACGAGTGGCATTTGTTACAGTAAAAGTTGCCGAAACATTCACTTTGGCTTTACCTTCTTTACCCTTCTTTGTCGTAATCAAAATTACGCCATTAGCACCACGAGAACCGTAAATAGCAGTAGAAGAAGCATCTTTCAAAACGGTGATATCTTCAATATCGGCAGGATTCAAAGAAGAAAGGGGGTCTTGAGCTATCTGAAAGTCACCACTAATGGCTGACTGTCCAAATTCACCCGTAGAAGCCTGCGGCACGTTATCAATTACATACAACGGTTGATTGTCACCACGCAGAGAACTGGCGCCACGAATAGTAACGGAAGCAGCTGCACCTACACTGGAAGAAGCCGTACTAACAACCAAACCAGCTACTTTACCTTCCAACAGCCCGTCAATAGACATCACTTTAGCGGCATCATTGGCATCAGGTCGCATATTGGTTAATGCTCCCGTCAAATCTCCTTTACGAGATGTACCATAACCTACCACAACTACTTCATCCAGCAATTGTGTGTCATCCTTCATTGTCACATTAATTACCGTTCTGTTACCCACAGCAACTTCCTGTTTCTCATAACCGATGAAAGAAAAGACTAATACGGATTTAGAATTAGGAGCATCAATCTTATAGTTACCATCAATATCAGTGATGGTTCCTAAAGAGCCTCCTTTTACAGACACATTGACACCGGGTACACCTTCATTGGTGCTGTCAATTACTTTACCTGTTACTTTAATTGCTTGCTGTGCAAAAGCAACGGCAGGTGCCGTCAAGCAGAACAGGCATACAAGAAATACATTAAATAGTTTCTGTCTCATAGAATTAAATTTAAATTAAAGACATTTGTTAACAGTGATTTCGATGCAAATGTAAAGCGAGCAAGGAAAGCATCGGTGCAATAATCACTATTTCCAAGTCCAATTTTAGCCATAGACCCATTCCCGGACAGCCCATAGACGAATTTGGAGCTAAAATAGATAAAAATGGAGTAGAAGCATGAAGAAAAACGTGTTAACCACATTTATATTGTGCCTGTTATTATTCCTGCCAGATAAAGTTACAGATCTGTCTCTACGCCGGAAAAAAACAGAACGTCCCGCCTGCTTTTCATAAAACGAAAATCGGGCGAGACGAAAAATAAATAATATCTTGTTATTTTTATAATTCTTCTATGTCTTTGATAGGCAGACCCGTCACCTGGTGGATGACCTCGGAGGAGATATTCAAAGATTTCATTGTTCGGGCGTTCTCTATTTTTTCTTCCTGTCTGCCTTCCTGTCTGCCTTCCTGCCTGCCTTCCTTCCTGCCTGCCTTCCTCTCTTCCTTCCTCCGCCGCCGTACTCAGCACATCATTCTGAATCATTACGGCATTGATATGTTCGTCAT
>OGKO01001605.1_pt1 | contig 12550 bp, 8 predicted proteins | sample 1572451 | NCBI WGS metagenome assembly OGKO01 (sample SAMEA2582089, study PRJEB24529) | metagenome | biome: Human gut stool | place: China | collected 2011 | reverse complement strand
GCTCAGGGCGGCGTAGGTCATCTGCTTGGTGGTGGTCTTGCCCACGCTGCCGGTCACACCCACCATTTTGGGGTGGTACTGGCTGCGGTAGTTTGCGCCCATCACCATCATGGCATGGTAACTGTCCGGGCAAAGGATGGCCTTTTCTTCCGGCACACCGGGCACGGGATGGTTGACCACCACATACTCCGCGCCCTGCTCCAGCGCACGGGCGGCGAAATCATGGCCGTCGAACCGCTCGCCGGGGAAGGCCACAAAAATGCAGCCGGGCTTTACCTCGCGGCTGTCGGTGGTGACCAGCTCCACCTCCGGGTCGCTGGTCAGTTTTCCGGCAGGCACCAGCCCTGCCAGAAGCTTGCTTGCATGGATCTTTTCCATTGTTCTATCCCCTCTCGTTCTATCTATTATAGGGAACCGCCGCACCGTATTTTGTACAGCGGCCTTTTCGGCGTTTGACGATTAGAAATGGCCTCCGCGCTGCTCTGGCCATTCTCAGCGGAAATCATCTTATAAATTGGGCGATTCCGGGCAGACTGCGGTCTGCCCAGAATCGCATTTTCACGAATGGAGCCGCAGCGGAAAACGCGCTATAAAATCGTTTTTACCCACAGGTCAGGGTAATGATGGTGCCGCGCTGCACGCTGGAGCCGGGCTCGGCGCTTTGCGCCTGCACCGTGCCGCTGCCTTCCACCACGCAGTTCAGCCCGGCGGCGCTCAGCATCTGGCGGGCAAAGTCCGGGCTCTTGCCGGTCACATCCGGCACCTCGGTGCGGCTGCCCTCGTAGGTATCGGTATACAGGTAGATGGTGGTGCCGTAGGGCACCTTTGCGCCCGCGTGGGGGTACTGGTAGGTGACTGGGGCAGCAGACTGGCTGCTCTGGCTCTCCTGCAGCTGATGCTTCAGGCCCTGAATATTCAGGCTCACCTGCGCGTTGCTCCACTCGGTGCCCACAAGGTTCGGCACGGTGACGATGGTGCCGCTGCGGTCCTCGCCGTCGGTGGCGATACCCAGATAGGGGGCTACCTCACTAATGATATTGCCCGCCACAGGGGCTGCAAGGATGGAGGAATAGTCCGTCCGGGCGTTGTTGGGGTCGTCCAGCATGACATAGACCAGAATTTCCGGGTCGTTGGCGGGCAGCACTGCCACAAAGGAGGCCACCTTTTTATAGTCGCCGTCGGCGCGGCGGTGCATATTCAGCTGCTCGGAAGTGCCGGACTTGCCGCCGATGCGGTAGCCGGACACGTAGGCGTTTTTGCCGCCGCCGGTGCCGTTGCCCACCTCGTACTCCATCATCTCCCGGATGACCTCGCTGGCGCTCTGGCTGATGACCTGACGGCGCACGTTTGCGCCGATCTCCTGAATGACGTTGCCGTTGGCATCGGTGATCTTATCCACCACATGGGGGGTGACCAGATACCCGCCGTTGACAGTGGCTGCAATGGCGGTGCACATCTGCAGCGGGGTGATGGCCATGGCCTGACCGAAGGAGGAGGAAGCCAGCTGCACCTCGCCCAGCTGGTCGGCGCGGTAGTATTGCATAAAGTTGGTCTCGCTGGGCAGGTCCACGCCGGTGCGGGCGGTAAAGCCAAAGGCATCGAAGTAATTATAGAACTGCTGCGAGCCGACACGCTGCCCCAGCTGGATGTAGTAGATGTTGCAGCTCTTGCGCAGCGCCTCGGCCATGTTGAGCAGGCCGTGCGCCTTGCGGCCTGCACAGTGGTAGGTCTCCTTGGCCACACCGTAAGCGCCGGAGCAGGTAAAGGTGGTGTTCATGGTGGCCACGCCGGAGTCGATGCCCATGGCAGAGGTGATGACCTTGAACACAGAGCCGGGGTAGTACAGCTCGGTGATGGTCTTGTTCTTCCACAGGATATCCCGGTAGTAGCCGGAATAGTCCGCTTCTTCGTCCAGAATTTTGTTGCCCTGCTCGTCGGTGATATAGTTGCCGTCGGCGTCCTTTTTATAGATGCCGTAAAGTTCCGGTTCTGCGTGCACCAGTTCGTTGAGGTAAGCCTCGTTGGCGGTGTAGTTCAGCGGGTCGTTGGGGTCAAAATCCGGCTTGGAAGCCATGGCAAGGATGGCACCGGTCTTGACGTTCATCACAATGGCGCAGCCGCGGTTTTCCACCGTATTGGCTGCAATGGCTTCGTTCAGGTACCGTTCCGCGATCTCCTGCACGTTCACATCCAGAGACAGCACCAGATTGGAGCCGTCCTTGGCGGCAAAGGTGGTGGCGTTGGCATCTGCAATGGCGTTGCCCACCGCGTTGCGCTGGGTGATGGTGCGGCCGTCCACACCGGCCAAGGTGGACTGGTAGGATTTTTCCAGTCCGTAGGCGCCGACGCCGTCCGCATCCGTAAAGCCCAGCACCGCTGCGGCAAAGGCACCGTAGGGGTAGTTGCGCTGGAAGCTCTTTTCCGAGGACACCGAGATGCGTCCCTTGCGGGAGGTGTCGGTGGCCTTTTTGTGCGCCTTGTTGAAGCTGGTGACGTATTTTTCAATGGAAAGTTTCACCGCGTTGTTCACCTTGGTGGCAAGGGTGACGTAGGCAGAATCCAGCCGGGAAAGTGCATCGTAGACGGTCTGGTACTGCTGCTGGTACTCTGCCGAGGAGGTGTCCACGCTGTCCATGCTTTCGCCGTCCCCGGAGAGCAGACGCAGGGTCAGCTCCCGGCTCACCTCGGCGCACATGGCGGGGTCCAGCGTTTTGGTCACGGTGTCGTCATCGTTGGTCTTGCTGGTATAAAGGATGCTGCTGTAACTGGGGTCTGCCCAGATGGTCCACACCACGCTGGTGGAGGCAAGAGTGATGCCGGAGGCATCGTAGATCTCGCCCCGGGTGGCCTTGATGGTGGTATCCAGCAGCTGCTGCTGGGCGGCGTACTGGCGGTACTCGGCTCCATGGACGATCTGGATCTTATACAGGCTGCGGATAACGATGGCGGCCGCCACCACCACCGCAAGGATGCCCAGACGGCTGCAAAGCCGCCGCACCCGGCTGTCCAGCCGGTCCCGGCCGGAGGCCGGACGCAGGCGGTAGCCCCTGCTTTTTTTGTTACGGAAAGGTTCTTGCATTGGTTCTCTCCTGCGGGGCGTGCACTGCATTCCGCACGCCCTGCGCTGTTATTTGTTCAGACTGCGGTGTCCATAAACCGAAAAAAGCGTGCGCTGCCGCACGCTTTCTCCGTTTATCTCACGGTGCCCAGAATGTTCACCGCGCCGGTGTACAAAAAGTCGGTCCATTGCCGCACGGTGGATTCCCGGCGCACCAGTTCACCACTTTCGCCCAGGCGGATGTAGGTGATCTGGCTGGGGTCTACCTTCATCAGACCCAGCCGCCCTGCGGTCTCCTCCACGCTGGCAATGTTGGTCTTGCTGTTCAGGGTGCTGTTGTAGTAGGTATACTGGCTCTGCTCGCTGACCAGCTGCGCTTTTGTGGCCTGGATCTGGTCGTTCAGCTCCACCAGCTGTGCCTCGCTCCACAGCAGGCTGATGGCAAAGCCCACCAGCAGTGCTGCCGCCACCAGATTCATGGCGTTATGTACGGCGGCCTGCAGCGGGTTCAACCGCCGCTTGCCGCCCTTTGCTACCCGCAGGTTTGCTTTGCGCTGGGGCTGCGGTGCCCTGCGGCGGCGCGCCGCGTTACGATCGTATGCTGGCTGACCCATGGTTCCTCTCCTCCTCACGATGCCGGTGCTTCCGGCATCTCAGCATTTTTCCAGTACACGCAGGTGGGCAGAACGGCTGCGCCGGTTCTCCTCCAGTTCCTGCGTGTCAGCTTCAATGGGTTTACGGGTGATAAGCTTTGCCTTTGCCTTGCCGCCGCATACACACACCGGAAACTCCGGCGGGCAGGTACAGGCTGTGGACCAGCGGCGGAACTTGTTCTTGACCAGCCGGTCCTCCAGAGAGTGGAAGGTGATCACGCACAACCGGCCGCCCGGTGCAAGGTGATCAAAAATGGTATCCAAGCCCTCTTCCAGCGCGTCCAGTTCGTGGTTCACTGCAATGCGCAGCGCCTGAAAGGTGCGGCGGGAGGGGTTCTTGTTTTTGCGGCGCTCTGCCGGGGGCATGGCGCTTGCTACAATGTCTGCCAGCTGCAGGGTGGTCAGGATGGGGGCAGTTTCCCGCGCCTCCACGATCTTTCCTGCGATCTGCCACGCGTAGGGCTCCTCGCCGTAGTCCCGCAGGATGCGGGCCAGTTCCTCGCGGCTTTCGGTGTTCACAAGGTCTGCGGCGGTCTCGCCCTGCTGGCTCATGCGCATATCCAGCGGTGCGTCTGCCCGGTAGGAAAAGCCCCGGGCGGCATCGTCCAGCTGGTGGCTGGAAACGCCAAGATCCAGCAGTGCGCCGTTGATCTTTTCAATGCCCAGCTGCTCCAGCGCCTGTCCCGCATAGCGGAAGTTGATCTGCACCACGGTGGCAGGCAACCCGGCCAGACGGGAGCGCGCGGTCTGCACCGCGTCCGGGTCCTGATCCAGCGAGATGAGCCTGCCGCCCTTTGCGGCGTCCAGCCGCAAGGCGATCTGGCGGGAATGTCCCGCACCGCCGGCGGTGCCGTCCAGATAGGTGCCCGCCGGGTCGATGGCAAGCCCCGTCAGGCACTCGTTCAGCAAAACGGGGATATGCTCAAACGAGGCCGGGTCAAAGGGCTGTTGTTCTTCAAAGGCCATTGGCACGGCCTCCTTTCTCGGTTTAATTTTTTTGCATCAGAGGTGCAGCTTGCGCAGCCGCTCGGCGCGCTGGTCGTTGGTCACGGCGGCGCGGCGGGCATTCCAGACCTCGGTGGCCCAGATCTCGGCGTGGTTGCGGTTGCCGATGATGGTCACATCCTTTTCCAGCCCGGCGTAGGCGCGCAGCTCTGCGGGCAGCAGGATGCGTCCCTGCTTGTCCGGTGCCACCTCGCAGGCGGTGCTGAACAGATCGCCGGAAATGGCCCAGCTGTCCATCAGCTCATCGCTTTCCAGCTTGTCCGCCAGCCGCTGGACTTCCTCCATAGGCAGCGCGAACAGGCAGTTGTCCACCCATTCCAGCACCACAAAGCTCTCGCCCATGGCATCCCGGAATTTTGCGGGGAAGTTCAGCCGCCCCTTGGCGTCGATGGTGTAATCATAACGGCCAAAAAACACGCGCTGCTCCCCCTTTCAGGGGCGTTTGCAGGGCGTGTGCCCTACTTTTACCCACTTTGCCCCACCGATACATCTTTATTGTAGCAAATCAGACCCGTGAATGCAAGGGTTTTCGGGCGGCTTTTTGCCGCAAAAATCCACAAAAAAAGTCCCTGTGAGCCGTCATTTTTGCTCGCAGGGACTGTGTTTTCCGCAATGTGTGGAATTTGTGTGGAAAGTTGGCTGTTATCAGCCGTTTTTCTTGGCGTTCTGGCGCAGGCTGTTACGGATGTTTTTGACCTGTGCGGCGTTTTCCACCATGGTATCCTCGGTGGTGCGCAGCATATTCTCGCAGTAGTCGGTCACAGTCTGGCGCAGGGTGCGCGCCTCGGTCTGGGCTGCGGAGGTGATCTCAGAAGCGCGCTGCTGGGCGGCCTTGACGATCTCAGCATCGCTGACCAGAATGCGGGCGCGCTCCTCGGCCTTTTTCACAATGGCCTGTGCCTGTGCGTTGGCGCTGTCCACGATCTGCGCCCGGTCGTTCACGATCTGCTGCGCCTGTCGCAGCTCGCCGGGCAAAGCCGCCCGCACCTCGTCCAGATAATCCCGGATCTGCTCCACATCCACGATGCGCTTGCCGCCGGAAAGGGGCACATTTGCGCTCTCTTCCAGTGCATCCTCAATGGTATCCAAAAGCTCGTTCACGTTCATAAGGCTTCTCCCTCCTGCTCAGCGGCGGGCTGCATGGGCTTTGTGTACTTCCACAGCAGCACCTTGCCGTATTTATACTGTTTTTGCAGGGTCAGACTGCCCGCCTGCGCGGGCAGCACGATGCCTGTTTCGCTCTCGCACAGCACGATGCCGCCGGGGGCAACGCACTTTTCCACGGCGGGCAGGATCTTTTCCAGCGTGCCGCCACGGAAGGGCGGATCCAGCAGCACCAGATCGAACTGCTCCCGGCAGGCCGACAAGAACCGCGCAGCCTCGCCGATATTCACCCGGCTGCGGTCAAACACGCCGCAGGCCTTGCAGTTGCGCATCACGATGCTTACGGCCTCCCGGTTCTCGTCCAGAAAGACGCACCGGGCCGCACCCCGGCTCAGCGCCTCGATGCCCAGCTGGCCGCTGCCGGCATACAGATCCAGCACCCGTGCCCCGGGCAGGTCGAACTGTACGATGCTGAACATCGCCTCCTTCACCTGCGAGAGGGTGGGGCGGGTCACATCGGTGCCGGGCAGTGCTTCCAGCCTGCGGCCCCGGGCTTCTCCTGCGATCACGCGCATGATGTTACCTCCTTGCCGTAGCTGCCGCCCCCGCGGCAGCCGGTTTTAACTCTTTCGTATCCTTTATTATCTCCCAACTGCATAGCATTGTCAAGAGCCCGCATTGCGCTGCGGACGGCTTTGTGCTACAATCATGGCAGCAATATTGCGCATTTTACGGCGCATTTCAGCAAAGGAGAGTATACAGCATGAAAGTTCTGCTTATCAACGGCAGCCCCCACGAGAAGGGCTGCACCTACACCGCCCTTTCTCTCATCGCCGGGGAGCTGAAGGCACAGGGCATCGAAACCGAGATCCTGCACGTCGGCGGTCAGCCCGTGGGCGGCTGCATCGGCTGCGGCGGCTGCCGCAGCGGCAACGGGTGCGTGTTCGGCGGCGTGGTCAACGAGGCCATCGAGAAGGCCAAGACCGCCGACGCCTTTGTGTTCGGCAGTCCGGTGCACTACGCCTCCGCTGCGGGCAACATGGCCAGCTTTATGGACCGTCTGGCCTACGCAGGCGGCAAGTATCTGGCCTACAAGCCCGCCGCCGTCTGCTGTTCTGCCCGCCGCGCCGGTACCACCTCCACCCTTGACCAGCTGGTCAAATACCCCCAGTTCTTCCACATGCCGCTGGTCAACGGCTCCTACTGGGCCATGGTACACGGCTCCAACCCCGAGCAGGTACTGCAGGACGCCGAGGGCTGCGCCGTGATGCAGGAGCTTGGCCGCAACATGGCATGGCTGCTGCACTGCATCGAGGCCGGTAAGGCCGCAGGCATCGACCACCCGCAGAACCCGCCCCGCCCCATGACCAGCTTTATCCGCTAAAAAACGCACAAAAGACCGGAACTGCTCTACCCCTAAAAGGCAAGGCCGTTCCGGTCTTTTTATTGGGTCTGCTTTTCTGTTACGCGCAGCTTATGCCGCCACGTTCAGATTTGCGTTGGGTGCCTTGAAGTCCACCGTGCGCGTCACAGGCTGGCCGCTGGCGTCCGTCCACTGTACACGCATGGTATAGCCGCCGCGCTTTACCTTGACGGTAAAGTGGCCGTTTGCGTCCGTGGTAGTCTGCGCTGCCACATTGCCGTTCTTTAGCACCTGTACAGTGGCATTTGCCACCGGCTGGTCTGCCATCTTTACAGTGCCTTCCACCTTGACCGGCATCATCAGTACCACACCGGCTACCGCCGCCACGGCTGCCACGCCGCCGATCAGGATAATGGCCGCACCGCCGCCGTCATCGCCGGAAGAGGGCTCGTCCCCGCCGGGCTGGTCAGGATCGACCGTTGCATCATCCTGTGCGCAGGCGACCACATAGGTCATCTCTGCTGCGTCTGCTGCCGTAATAAACGGCACAGCCAGCTCGCCATCGGCATCTGCCGTGATCTGGTTGATGTAGATCAGGTTGTCCGCATTCAGCGGGTCACTGCCGGAGCGGCTGACCAGCACCACATACTCCTTGCCCGCCTTGGCATTGGCAAAGTTGGCTTGGAACTTGCTGTCCGAAGTGGAAGCCGTACCGGTGGTGATAGAGTTTTCCGTATTGGGAACAATGTCGCCATCGGTGCAGTGGATGGTGGCGGACTGTAGCATATCATTTCCATATGGATATATGACGACTTTGCTCCACTCATTCTTTGTTCCTGTAAAAACAACATCACTTAATTCCGCACAATTTTCAAATGTTGTCGGTGCAATGTTTCCAATTGTTTTCGGCAATGTAATTTTAACCAGTCCACTATTTCTAAACGTCCCCGTATCCAATCCGCTTATGTTTTCCGGTAGTACCACCTCTTTTAATTTTGAGCATTCAGAAAATGCACTACCACCAATTCCAGTTACACCACGTGGAATTTCAATCGTTTCCAGCATTGTGCATCCGCTAAACGCTCTCGCTCCAATCGTCGTCATATTCAGGGGAAGCAAAAGCGTTTTTATTTTCTCACATCTTGCAAATGCAGATTCACCAATTCTAGTCACATTATTGGGAATATCTACATCTGTCAAATTTTCACAGCCCCAAAAAGTTTCATCATTTACTTTTGTATATTCTGTATTTTGCGGAAGCTTCACTTGAGAAATTTGAGCGCACCCCGCAAACGCGCCTACTCCTATTTCTTCTATTTGATTCGTTAAAGGAACGTCTGTCAAATTTTTGCAGCTCCAAAAAGCGTGTCCTTCTATCCTTTCTACACTTTTCATTCCTGTAACGGATGTCAATTCGGTACACCGTTCAAATGCATTTTCTCCTATTGATTTCACATTATCTGGAATATCAATGGTTTTTAGTTCCTTGCATTCGGAAAACAATTTTCCAGACACAACTGTATATTCTTCATTCTGTGGCAGTCTCACTTCTGTCAGGCCTTTGCAATATCCAAAAGCTTCACTTCCAATCTCCGATATGCTATCTGACAATCTTATTTTCGTCAGTTTTCCGCAGTAAGAAAACGCCTCTCTTCCAATTTCTTTTACTCCTTGCATTCCCTTAATGCTACTTACCTTTTGACAGCCACTAAAAGCATCCTCTTCAATCCTTGTTACACTGGGCGGAACGAAAATTGCTTCAAGATCGCGGCAGTTTTCAAATGCGCCACTTCCGATTTCTTTTACTCCATCTGGAATATTAACTTCGTCAATCAGCGCATCCAAAAAAGCAAAACTTCCTATTCTGGTAATTCTTTCACTCAATTGGATTGCACGAATTTTCACACTATACCATGGCGCATCCATATAAGCATAATCATACATATCTCCTTTTCCCACTATGATAAGTTTCCGTTCTTTTGTAACATACCAGAATAAGTCATCTCCGCATTTACCCGATGCTATCATTTCCCCGTCAACGGATGATGCATTGATTGTTCCATCCGTACAAATTATTTCAACGTCTTTCAAAGCATCGTTATTTTCTCCGATATGAATGGCGTTCCATTCCGCTTTTGTACCAAGGAAGTGGATTCTTTTCAGTGTAACACACCCTGCAAAAGCCGAATTTCCAATTTCAGTAACAACGTCGCCAATTCGGACTTCCGTAACCTTATCGCATTCCGCAAACGCATAGCTGCTGATTTTTTTCACACCATACTGCGTGAGAATGTATGTGATTTCATCACGGGAGCCGTACCATGGCGTATCCTCTGCGCGCGCATAGTCCATCATCATATTTTCATTGTAGATGGTAAGCCGTCCATTCTCGATGGTATAATCCGATTTTTCCGGTTCATCCGGCTGTTCTGTGCGTTCCTGGCTCAATTCAATCTCTGTCGGAGAGCCTGTTATCATCGCCATTCCGCTATAATTTTGCTTTCCTATACTTGCCGTTAAATCATGATTTCCCGTCGGAAGGTATACTTGCAGTGTTCCATTTTCATCCGTTTTGCCAAGTTCAACAAATTTCATCTGCGTTCCGGACGTCAATTTTTCATAAATCGTAATGCCGGATTCTCGATGATTCTTTACCGAGATCTGTACATGATAGGTCAAATGTGGACAAGTACCTTCGCCTACCTCTCCGAAGGTCAGTGACCAATACCAATTTCCAATCGGGATATCAAGAAGATTTATTTCTTCCGGAACTCCGACATTTACCAAGTCCTTTTTTAGCAGGATCAGTTTTATTGTAAGCTTTCCCGTCAACTTTTCCGTAAAATCCAGACATTGTGCACATTCATGTCTTACTCCTTCACCCGTTCCAAGTGGCTCTGCAGAAGCCTTTACACCGCCTTTCAGCTTAAACTCTACCCACAGCAGTTCATCGCCCAATTGAACTTTGGGTCCAATCTCCAAGCCCGCAAATATGCTGATCGTTTTCGATGTGCTCTTATCATCATCCATAACCGGCTCAACTTTTCCTTTTGCCGGTTCGCTTAGATTCTGAAATCCACCCATCGTGGAATAACCCAGAAGCATGCGCTGTTCATAGCTGAATTTAAAGGTAATCTGCCCAGAAAGCTCAAGAACAATATTCGGTGTAATTTCTGCTTCTATGCCAATTTTTTTCAACATCTTTGGTGTATGGAGCGGTCCCAATGGGACCTTTGCCGAAATAGCCCCACCGACAGAAATTTTACCCGAAATGCTGACCTGACTGGACAATGCTATCCACTGCTTATTCCACGCTATATAATAAGCAAAATCAATATTTGCAAATAACGAAGCTTCGCCATTCACCGTTACAGAAAGCATGCCATCTTTTATGTCATTAAGCGTTCCATTTAATGCAAATTCATGTGTAACATTATCCACAATTGGAACGTTATCACTAATCGCTCCATCCTTTATTTCAAACTTGTTTTCGGCATCCACTCCGGTTGACACTCCCAGATAGGTCACAGCCGGGTCCATTCCTTCATCACTATGGACCAGTTCTCCAGAATCCGCAAATTCTTCAATTTTAAGAATATCGAACACATCGGTAGGCTCCAGCGTATCGTCACCCTGAATGGTCACAATATCCCCATTGACCGTGATGTCCTGTACCCGTGCGATGAGCAGCTCACTCGGCGCATATTCATACGTCAGAATATCACCCGGCTGCAAATTTCTGATTTCAGCACCGGCGTTGCCAAACGTGTACACAAGGCTGGTATCATCCTCGCTGAGCAGCTGGTTTTCGCCCGCTGTGTTGTCCTCGTATGTCAGCAAAGTCGTTTCTTTGTTGACAACAGCAAAGTTCGTATTATCCTGATCGTCCAGATTGATGACACGGTCTTCCGGGAAGTCGTTGACGGTTGCCTTATCCAGATCGACCATCACCTGCGTATGCGACACATCCGTGTAGGCGCTGCTCAGCGGCGAATGGTCAGTTTTGTCCAGCAGAAATGCCTTGATGGTGTAGGTTTCGGGGATATCGCCTACAATAGACACCTGTGCCGCGCCGTTGTCAGCGTTGCCAGACACTTCCGTTGTGCCGCTGGCTACCATTTCTTCCTCGGTGCCATCCGTATAAATAGCCACCATAAGGTCTGCTGTGCCGTCCAGCACATACTGTACATTCGCCGTGCGTCCATTCATCGTCACATTTGTAATACGATTTGTGGAGCCGTCAGCATCTGCATTTTGTCCCTCCATGCCATTCACCAGCAACTGGCCAAAGCTGTTGGTCGCACTTACGGACATATTGGAGGTATCCACCTCAGCCTGTCCGGTCTGCTCCTGCTCCGTTTGGGCATAGGCTGCCTGCAAAAACGGGTCGGACACAATGGCTTTTGCCGTTTCCTCGTCCAGCTGGGGCGAGGAGGTCTCGTCGGTTTCTTCCACTGCAACAATGGATGCCGCATCGCTGTCCGCAGCCGCAAAAGCCGCCATGGGCGCAATGTTCAGCGCCATTGCCAATGTCAGAAACACCGCAAGGATTCGTTTCATCGTTCATGATTCCTTTCTATTGATTTTTTAAAGTGCATTTGTGCACTTCTTTTCCTATTCTATACCCGTTTTTCTCCGTTTCGCAACCGGATTTTGGCAATTGGGGGCTTCGGTTTTCGCATTTCGTTCAAACCACCAAAGTTTTGATTTTGTTTCTGTGCAGTTTGCTTTTTGCAAAACACTATTTTTGCACTTGCTCCACTTTTTTGCGCAAAAAGCTGTAAAACAGCCCCGCGAATGCTTTTTTCGTTCATAACTTTGTGATACCATACCTCTATAAGCTTATCACGCAAACGGAGATCCTGCCATGGAACACTACGATTGGAACGAGGGCTGGCTGTTCGCCCCCACCTTTGACCCGGCGCTGGTGCGCCCGGAGTGCCCGGAGCTTTCCCTTACCCCGGTGCGGCTGCCCCACACGGTCAAGCCGCTGCCCTATAACTATTGCAGCGAGAACGACTACCAGCGCCTGTGCGGCTACCGGCGGGAGTTTTTTGCGCCCAAGGAGTGGCTGGGCCGCACCGTGCTGCTTACCTTCGGGGCAGTGGCGCACGATGCCACCGTGTTCTGCAACGGGCGACGGGTGTTCCACCATGGCTGCGGCTACACCGCCTTTACGGTGGACCTGACCGGCGCGCTGCAGCTGGGGCAGAAGAACGTGGTGGCTGTGCGCTGCGACAGCCGGGAGGATCTGAACATCCCGCCCTTCGGCGGGCAGCTGGATGCGCTGACCTACGGCGGCATCTACCGCGCCGTCAGTCTGGATATCAAGGAGCCCGCCTATCTGCGGGACGTGTTCATCGAGGC
>OGKO01001603.1_pt1 | contig 12566 bp, 8 predicted proteins | sample 1572451 | NCBI WGS metagenome assembly OGKO01 (sample SAMEA2582089, study PRJEB24529) | metagenome | biome: Human gut stool | place: China | collected 2011 | reverse complement strand
GAAAAGGAAACAGCGGCTGCCCGGGCGGCGTTGGAGCCGCATTTGAGCGGACTTCCTTCCGAAGTCGTGCTCGTCACCGGCCGCGGAAGCGCCTTGCGGTACGAATTCGTCGAATGCTTTGCGTGGGAGAGCGGCCCCGTTGTTGCGGCCGTGCACGATTTCGTCGAGACCGACCCGCGCATTGCGTGGGCCGCCTTCCACTCGTTCCTGAGGGAGGCGGGGACGCTGATCCTGAAGGATCTCGAAAGCGTCGACGAGATCGAGCCGGCGTCCGGCGATGCTTCGACTGAAAAGTCGGTCGACGAACCCGTAGGCTCCGGTACCGACGCCAACGACGGCGCCGAAAAGGCCCCCGAGCCTCAAGACCGAATCGAAACCGAATCCGAAATTCAACCCGCGACCGACGACGTCGCCGCCGAAAAGGAGGAACCCGTCCGAGAAAGCCCGATCCCGATAGCCCATGCCTGATGCACTCCGGCGACGGCGGGGCGAGGTTTCGAACAATTCGAAACGCGCCTTGCGGTCGCCCGGTCGATTCACCGTCCCAGAAGGAGTTTTCCATGACCGACAAATCCACCGAAGACATGCTTCGAGAACAGGCACAAGCCGTCCTCAAGGTCCAGGAAGAAGCGCTCAAGACGCAGATGCAAATGATGGAGTCCCTCTACGGGGACAACCCCGAGATGCTCGCGATGATGAAGGCGCAGATCCAGCAGAGTCTCGCGAACCAGAGTGCTCTCGTCGAACAGGCCCAGACCGCGGCCTTTGAGGCGGTGGCGGCCGCGCAGCGCGGCGAAGGGTTCGACCCGCAGGCGCTCGTTTCGACCTTGCAGCAAAACGCCCAGTCGATGGGCTACGGCTTGCCCGTCAAAACCGACGCCGATCGGGAAGAAGGCTACGCCCAGGCGCTCAACTTCATCGGGCAGCTGCAGACGGAATTTACGGAGCCGCCTGCTCGCAGTGTTCCCCGCGGATCGCGCGAAGCCCGCGTCTTCGGGTACCTTCTCGGCGGGATCGTCGGGACCTTGAACGGGCACGAACTGGAGCAGCTCGATCCGGAAGCGCACGAACCCCACTTTGAAGAACAGGTCCGCTCGATCCTTTCCGACTACTGGGGGATCGAAACGGCCGAAGAGCTCGAAGAGCGTCTCGTCGACCTTCTCGAGGAAGGCGGCATGTCGGTGCAGTACGGACACTACGGAGAAACGGAGAATTTCGACGAAATTGCCTCGGAGCTCGATCCTGAAGACGTCGAAGGCGAAACCGAACGCTGGAAGTTTGCGCGCTATGCCCGTACGCTTCGGACGCCCGAAGCAATGCGTGCCTGGGACATCGGTCGTGCGGCCTCGCTCGTACGCTGGGGGCATTTCGTCGGGATGCTCGACGAAGAGACCGCCGAGTCGATCCTCGAAGCCTGCGCCGAAGAGGCGTGCGCGCGCTTCGAGGGCTGGCGCGACTTCGGTGCTTCGTATCTCTTCGGGGGCCTCTTCTGGCGCTTGAACGCGGGCGAAGACGAAGCGGCCGAATGGCTTGAAAACGCGGGAGGCGCCTGCGCTGAACTGCTGGATACGGACGGCGAATGGCAGCGCAATCCGTGGGTGGCAAGCCTCGCGGAGTGAGCCTTACCGAAGTTCCCGGAGCTTCTTCGGATGACGTTACCGTGAGGCTCCGGACTTCGGGCTGAAAGCGGGGGCGCGCGTCGAGAGTTGCTCTTATGCACGTGCCTGCCCGCGCCTCCGTCCTTTCGTATCCGTTTTTTCCGTTTCTTTCCCGAATCCTCGGTTCCCGGAGGTCGCCATGGCGCCGAAACTCATGCTTAATAAATTCGATCCCGTTGCGGCGCTTTTCGAAGACCTGCAGCGCGGTACCGACGAACGACTCGACGTCTATCGTGCGCTTCGGCCCGAGGCCGAGGACGAGAACGGCATGACGATGCTCGCTCACGCCGCGCGGGCGGGCGACAGCGAAGCGGTCGAGCTGATGCTCGAGCGCGGAGCGGACCCGAACGCCCCCGACCGCTCGGGCCGCACGCCGCTCTTTCACGTGGCCGAGGGCCCGCACGACTGGGTGTCGCACCCCGAAGACATCGTGTACATCATCGAGGATCTCCTCGAACACGGCGCGGACGTCGATCACGCGGACGATTCCGGGAAAACGGCATCCTTCATAGCCGTCGAGCGAGGACTTCACCCGTACTTTGTCGGACTCGCCCGTGCGCAAGCTCGACCGACGGCGCGTGAGTCGGGTACGGGCTATACGTTGCTCCATGCGCTCTGCGACCGCTTCTGCGGGACGGATGCCAATCAGGAAGCGGACGCGCTCGTCATCGCGCAAGTGCTCGTCGAACATCTCGGAATCGACCCCCGGGCCCGCACGTCGCTCGGTCGCACGGCCCGTGCTTTGGCGGTCGCGCGCGGGTCGCTCTTCGTCGCTCCGTGGCTTGCCTACGGAGCGGACGCCTTTGAAGAAACCGAGCGGGCGGGGCGGATGATCTCAAGCGGCGGCGCGACCGCCTCCGAAGCGGCTCTCGCGGGCAACGTCCGACAACTTCGGGCGTTGGCCGACCTCGGCTTGATTTCGGACGAGCCCGCACCGGAGGGCGAAGACGAAGGCTTGACGCCGCTTTCTTCCGCCGCATCGAAATTCGCCGCGGATGCGGTCGACATACTCGTGACGGCCGGTGCGGATCCGACGGCGCGCTTGAACCGCAAAGCTTCGGGCGGACGTGCTACGGAAGGAACGAGCGCCCTCCGCATGGCGCTCTGGGCTCCGAACTCGCGCGTCTCGCTTCCGAGCAACGTGACGGTTGAAGACGCGAAGCGCACCTTGGAGCGCCTCCTTCGAGCGCCGGGTGCGGCGGACGCTCCGGTTGACGAAGAAGGGCGCACGGCGCTTCTGACGCTTGCGCAAAACGTCGACCGCGGCTGGCGCGTGGGCGGAAAAGATTGGGCGCCTGTTGCGCTTGACATTGTCCTTGCCCGCGGCGCGAATCCCGACGGTCGGATGCCTGCAAGCGGAATCGATCTGCCGTTTTGCAAGATTCCGGGCGGCGTGACGCCCCTCGGGCTTCTTGCCCGATCGGGTAGCGACGCGGCCCGCCCGCTCATGAAGAAGCTCCTTGCAGCGGGTGCGAACCCCAACGCGGCGGACGTCGCGGGACGAACGCCCCTCTCCGAGGCCGCGAATCTCGATACGTCGGCGGACGCCGAAGCGACGGTCGAGCTTCTGCTCGCGGCGGGAGCGGATCCCTCGATCGGCGACGCCCGGGGCGAAACGCCCCTGAGCCTTGCCGCGGGACGCGGGCACGAGCGCATCGTGGAAATGCTTCTGGCGGCGCTCGAGCGCATGCCCGCCAAGGACAAGGGGGAAGCGGACGACACGACCGGAGAGGCTTCCGAGTCCAACCCCGGATCCCCGGAACCCGCCGAAACCCCGACGGTGCAGCCCGCCGCGGCGCTACGCCGGGGACCCGAGGCCGGAGGCTTTTTCGAGCGCATGCGCGCCCGCTCCCGCACGCGACCGACACCGGTCGGCCGTACTTCAACCGATGCCCCGACGGCGAAAGCAACAATGAAAGCGACGCCGAATGCTTCCGCGAAGCCCGCGCCCATGCCCAAACCCGTCACGACCGACGGCAACGCCGACGAGGCCTCGCGCTTGAGCGTGGCGCTTTCGCGGTTCCTGCGCGCGACGTTGCCCGGAGCCGCAGAGGATGCGGAAAGTCCCTCGACCCGGTCCGAGCGCGAATTGCGCCTGACGGCGATCGGCTTACTCGCTGCGGCAGGCGGAAGCCTCGGCGCGCTCACCCGCGAAACCGCGGCGTTGCTCGTTGACGCGCGGGCGGCGTTTCGGATGGCGCCTGAGGGTGCCGAGCTGGAGCCCGCGGCCCGAGGGAAGATCCTCGAAGCGCTTGAAGCGCTCGAACCCTTTGCTGCCGTACGCGAAGCGGGCTTTGAGTCGGTGCCGCTTGCGGCCGATCCCGGGGACGATGCACTTGCGCTCTTGCAGCGCTTTGAAAAGGCGACCGCCCGTTGGGGGCTCCCCGTTGCGGTGGGGCTTCTCATCGAAGAGCCCGAAGTAGCAGCGGGAGCAGCGGACGGAAAGGTCGGCAGGAATCCTTCGATTCGGGCGTGCGTTCTCACGGCCGCAGCCCAATTCGAGCACGCGCGCTCGACCGCGCGCCTCGTCGGGTTGACGTTCGTGCGGCCTTCGGACGTTGTCCGAGAAGGAAAAGGATCACAAGGAGATTGAAATGCTTGAAGACGCACTTTTCGAAGCGGTGAAAGGTCGACGGTTGGGTGTGGTGACGGCACTCTTGCCGCGCGTCGCCGATCTCGAACATACGGACCGCGAAGGCGCGACCGTCGCGATGATTGCGGCGCGCGAAGGGGTCCTTCCGATTCTGAAGGCGCTCCTCAAGGCGGGGGCCAACCCGTTGGCGGCCGACCGCGAAGGGCGCTCGGCCCTCCATTGGGCGGCCGCAAACGGCCATGCGCCCTGCATTGAGGCGCTCGCGGACGCGGGAGCGGACCTCAACGCCCAGGACCGCGAAGGCGTGACGCCCCTCATGGCGGCCCTGCGCGCCCGGCGCTCGGAAGCGGCCTTGCGGCTTCTCAAATGCGAAGGGACCGATACGGAGCTCGCAGACCGAGACGGACGCAAAGCGCTCGACTACGCGTCGGCGGCCTCCATGCCCGATCTTGTCGACGTGCTTTTGAAGCGCGGTACGCACACGGAACGCGCGGAAGGCGTCTTGGGGGGCTTCTTCGGAGGCGTCGGAGGCGGTGAAAAAGAGGTTCCGCCCGAACTCGCCAAGGACCGCTACGGTTCGAACGCGCTCCACCAAGCGGCGTCCCGCGGAGACGCGGAAACGCTCGCGCGATTGCTGAAAGGCTCGCAGGCTCACGTGAACGAGCGCAACGATGCGGGGGAAACTCCTCTCATGACGGCCGTGCGGGCGGGGTCGATCGGGTGTGTGGAGGTGCTCTTGGAGTCGCAGGCCGACCCGAATCTTCCCGCCGCGGAAGCGGCTCGTCTCGGGCGCGAAATCGTGCTCGGGAAACTGATCGGTGCGGGAGCGAACGTCAACGCCGCGGCACGCAACGGGACGACGCCGCTCCTCGTTGCGATTCGCGAACGTCAGGTCGACGTCGTTCGGCTCCTTCTTGCAAACGGGGCGGACGTGGCGGCGTGCGACGCGCAAAATCGCGGCCCCTTGGCCTATGCGGCCGCGAGCGGTCTCGAATCGATCACGGTCATGCTTCTCGCAGCGGGCGCAGCACGCTAAACTGTGAATTTCGTCCGATCTCCGGGCTTTGAGGGGACTTTTCCGGTCCCTCGAGGCGGTTCCGAATTTCGAAAAAAGGAGAGTTCCATGGCCAATTTCCCGCTCATCGAACGGGTCGAGCGCTTCCTGAAGTCCCTCAAGTGGTCGTACAACTACGACGCCGAGGACGAAGTGTTCTATACGGGTTGCGCACTCAACGAGTCGTTCCGGTCCTGCAACATCGTGATCGACGTACAGGACGACATGATCCTTTGCTACGCCTTCCTGCCGATTGAAGTGCCGCAAGACCGTCGCGGCGACGTCACGGTCTTCCTTATGCGCGCCAACTGGGGCATGCGGGCGGGTACCTTCGAAATGGATCTCAACGATGGGGAAGTGCGCTTCCGTACCTACGTCGTCTGTCCCGAAGGCGAAGCGCTCCCGTCCGACGAAGTGCTTTCGTGCATGCTGTCGGTTCCCCCGGGCATGATCGAGACGTACGGCGAGGCGCTCAAGCAGGTTATCGACGGCAAGATGGACCCGATCGACGCGGTTCGCTACGCGGAACGCGACCTGGACTCCGACGAAGAGGACGAAGGTAATCCGCACGCTCACGCATAAGCGGCGCGTCGAAGGCCTCAAACGAAAAGCGAACGACCCCGAGAGATCGTTCGCTTTTTGTTTTTCGTGTTCTTTTCCCCGGCGTTCGTCAGCCCGAGACCGAGGTCCAGAAGAGAAGGAGTACGATCTGCCCCGACAAAATTCGCATGAACATCGCAAGGGGGTAGACGGTCGAGTAGGCGACCGCAGAGCTGTTTTTTTCCGACAACGTCGCGGCATAGGCGAGCGCGGGCGGGTTGGTCGTCAGACCCGCAAGAAGCCCCACGATCGAGTGGTAGTTCATCTTGAAGAGAACCCGTGCCGCCACCCCGACCGCTACGAGCGGGAGCACCGTGACGAGGAACCCGAGCCCCATAAAGAGCAGGCCGCTGCCGTTCACGAATGCGTCCGCGAAGCCGTTCCCCGCCGCAAGACCGACGCTCGCAAGAAAGAACGCGATCCCGAGTTCGCGAAGCATCAGCGAAGCGGAGTTCGTCGTGTACGTAACCAAATGGAGCGACGGCCCGTAGCGCCCGAGCAAAATCGCAACGATCAACGGCCCGCCTGCCAAGCCGAGCTTCAACGCGACGGGAATCCCGGGGAGTGCAATCGGAAGGCTCCCCGCCAGGATCCCGAGCGCGATCCCGACGAAGACCGAAATGATGTTCGGGTGGTCGAGCTTCTTTTCCTGGTTGCCGAGAACGCCCGCGAGGCGCTTCACGGCCCGCTCGGGCCCCACGACGACGAGTCGGTCGCCGAGATGGAGATGCAGGTTTTGGTAGGGGAAAATCTCCATCCCCGCGCGGTAGACGCGCGTGACGTTGACGCCGTCGTAGTTCGCAAGGTGCAAGTCCCGAATCCGCTGCCCGTTGATGGTCGGGTCGGTGATGAGGAGGTGCTGCTTTGAAATGGGCGAGTGTTCGCTCGTGAGATCGACGTCGGTGCGCTCCTTCCCGAAGAAGGCGACGATAGCCTCTTTGTTTTCTTCCTGCGCGACGACGCGAAGCACGTCCCCGACGTGCACGCGCGTCTTGGGTCCGGGACTCACGAGGCCCTCGGCCTCGTTGTAGCGGCGCGAGACGACGAAGGGACGGTTGATGACTTTTCGGATCACCTCGATCGTGCGGTCTTCGAGATAACCGTTCGCGGCTTCGACGTAGAAGGTGATCGGAGCGGCGTTCTGTTCGGTTTCGTGGAGCGACCAGAGGCGTTCCTCTTCGACAAGGTCGATCGAGAAGACTTTGCGAATGAGGATCGCCGTCCCGATGATGCCGATGACGGCAAGGGGGTAGGCGCAGGCGTATGCCACCGCAATATCGGGTCCCGTGTAGTCAAGCGCCGCCAACGCTTCCTGCGTGGCGCCGAGCCCCGGGGTGTTCGTGACGGCCCCGTAGTAGACGCCGAGCATCTGTGCGAGGTCGATCGAACCCGAAAACGCAAAGGCGAGCGCCACGGTGAGCGCGACGGAAAGGAGAATCCCGAAGAGTGCGAGACCGTTCAATTCCAGGCCGCCCGCGCGAAAGCTCGAGAAAAAGGACGGCCCGACCTGAAGGCCAATGAAAAAGACGAAGAGAATGAGTCCGAAGTCGCGCAGGAATCCCAGAACGGTCGGGTTCGGCACGAATCCGAAGTGTCCGACCGCAAGCCCCATGAAGAGTACGAACGTCACGCCGAGCGAGACGCCGAAGAGGCGAATGCGCCCGAGCGCGAGCCCGCAGGTAATGACGAATGCGTAAATGAGAATGTTCCCGCCGACGGTTGACGGGTCGGCGAGCCGCAGCAGAAAGTCGAGCATGTCGGGTGGGTCGGGACGAGCGAAGCGAAGAAATCTCCCGCGCGCACGGACGGGCGTTGCGGATGTCTCGGTTCGTCTCGTCGCCAAAGGTTCGGTGGAGGAGTCAGGGCTCGGAGTTTACGGGGGACAAGAGGAAAAACAATCGGTAAAATCCCTCGGAGATGTGCATCTGTGCGGTTTTCCCGCAGGGGCCTTCGGCAAACGAGAGCGGATTTGTGCAGACGATCGGTTCGGCTGCGGGTCGACCTCGGAAAATCGCCGGAAACCTCACGAAAGCACGATCTGAGCCCGTGTCGCATCGACCCGTTCGATGCGGAATTCGACGCGTCGTCGACAGACGTCGAAGGTCGTGCGAAGCAACCGAAAGAGAGGTTTCCCCGCTTCGATCCCTCCGCAGGGTTCCGCGGCGGGGTCCGCTATGCCTGCGGTAATCCGCTCCGAGACGCTCCCGACAAGAATCCCCGCCCGCTCGTAAATCGCATAGACGCTGACGTCGGGCTCGCGTTTCAAGAAGTCTTCGGGAGCAAGCGTCGGAAAGCGCGCACGCGGCAACCACGCTTCGTCCGAACCGCACGGTTCGCCCTCCACATCCATGCGGCGCTGCCAATGCACGACCCAATCCTCGGGCCCGATCCCGAGTTCGTGCGCGATCGCTGCTCCCGCCCGCACGACTTCGAAACGTTCGAGCGTATCCTCGTAGCGCTCGATCAGGGAGCCGTCGATTCGCTGAAACCGGTGAAAGCGGTTCCAGTAGCCGTGCTTCAAGTAGCTCTTCACAAAGATGCCTTTCCCTTGCTGCGCGATGAGGACGTTTTCGTCCGTGAGCGTCTCGACCACCCGTCGCATGGTGGAGATCCCGCAGCCGAATTGCCCGGCGAGCGCCGGAAGCGGCGGGAGCTGCGTGCCCGGACGCCATTCGCCCCGCGCGATCGTTTCGCGAATGCTTCGATCGACCGAGACGTAGAGCGGCAGACTTGGAGTTGAAGAAGATCGCGCCATGAGGGTCTCCGTTGGAAATTCGGCAAAGAGAGCGACGAAAGCGGGTAGGGCGGTTGCGCCGAAAGACGGAATCGCCGAACCGCCGGCGGATCCCGACGTCTATTGGGGAAACATCCTACGGCATAACTCTGTCGACAGACTTCGGTTGTGTCGACGGCTGTTTATTCAGGTAATGAGGGGCCGTTCGTTGGCGGCACATCCGTTGGATCGGTTTCGAAGTGCCTTGAATCCAATATCGAGCTCCCATTATGGCCCTAAAGCCGATGTTCCGATCGTCGAAACGCACTCTGTCGACAGAGTTGCAAGACCTGTTCGTCATCAGCCTGTATTCGGCTGACAATTTTTCCGAACGGATTTCCCGGCGTCCGCCGTCGTGCTTCGGTTGTGAGGTTTTCCGACCTTGCCGACCGAGGCGACCAACGTTCGGATCACCGTACCGACACTGCATACACGGCGCGACGCACGACCTCATAGTGAAAGCAGAAGGAACGACAATGACGAACTGCGACCCCACCCAAACCCTCGAAGCGCTCTCGGCCGACCGACGGGCGCTTCACCGCCGGCCCGAAGAGGGCTGGACCGAATTCGAAACGACCTGGTTCATCGCAAAGCGCTTGGAGGAACTCGGAATTTCCTACACGGCGGGGATTGCGAACGTCGACCCCGCCAAGGTTCCCGGACGCGACGCGAAGAAGGTCGAGGCGGCTCTCTTGCGCGCCCGCGAACGTGTTCCCGAAGATTTCCTTGAAAAGCTCGGCGGCTACACGGGTGTCGTTGCCGAAATCGATACGGGTCGCGAGGGGCCCTTGACGGCACTGCGCTTTGACATCGACTGCGTTTGTGTCGAAGAATCTTCGTCTTGCGAGCACATTCCCGCTCGGGAAGGGTTTGCGTCCGAACGTCCCGGCCTCATGCATGCTTGCGGGCACGACGCGCACACGGCCGTGGGGCTCGCAGTGGCGGCCTGGGTCGCGCATCATCGCGACGAGTTGACGGGGCGCATTCGTCTCATTTTCCAACCTGCGGAAGAGGGGACGCGCGGTGCGGTCGCGATGACCGCCAAAGGGATCGTCGACGACGTCGATTACTTCCTGGGGTCGCACGTCGGGTGCGACGCGAAGTTGGGCGAGGTGCTTGTCTTGAAGGGCGGGTTCCTTGCGACGTCGAAGATCAACATCCGCTTTACAGGGACGCCCTCGCACGCGGGTGCGAAGCCCGAAGACGGGCGAAGCGCCCTTCTTGCGGCCGCTTCCGCCGCGCTTCAGATTTCGGGCATCTCGCGCCACTCGCAGGGGGCGAGCCGCGTCTCGGTGGGCGTGCTCAACGCGGGCGAAGGTCGCAACGTGACGCCCGTGCATGCCTCGCTTCAGGTCGAAACCCGCGGCGAAACCGACGCGATCAACGACTTCCTCGAAGCCAACATCCGCCGCATCGTCGAAGGCGAATCGATCGTCTACGACGTGAAGGGTGAAATGGACGTGGTCGGGAAGGGCGCCACGCTCCCCGTTTGCCAGGCGCTTTGCGAGCGGGTACTTGAAACCGCGAAGGAAGTACCGGGCGTGAATGCCGCGACTTTCTGGTCGAAGCCCCTCGCGAGCGAAGACTGCACGATCTTCATGCGGCGCGTCGTTGAAAAGGGCGGTGAGGCCGCGTTCTTCGTATGGGGTTGCGAAAACAACGGGCACCACAAAGCCGATTTCGACATAAATCCCGCCGTGATGGAAATCGGTCTCGGCGTCTTTTGCGCGACCGTTCGAAACCTCAACGGGCGCAAAGTCGACTGAGTTCCCGCCCGTTTGACCCGTAGCGCGGGTGCTTCGTTCCGATCCGGGAGACGCCCCGCGCGATGCACGAAACAAAAGGAGACACCCCATGACCTGGACCGTTTGGGCCGCTCTGGCGGTTACGGCGTGCGCGATCGTCGCGCTCGTCAAACGCGCGGAAACGCGCATGGTATTGATCGTCGCGGGTTTCGCGATGGCGATTCTCTCGCTCAATCCGATGGACGCCTTCCGTCAGTTCGACAAGTCGATGACGAACGCGGGTCTCATCATCTCGATCTGCTCGGCGATGGGCTTTGCGGCCGTGGTGTCGCTCACGAAGTGCGACATACATCTCGTGGCGCTTCTGACGAAGCCCTTGAAAAAGATGGGCCTCATGCTCCTGCCGCTTTGCATGCTCGTGACGGGTTTCGTCGCGATCGCCATTCCTTCGACTGCGGGATGCGTCGCGGCGGTGGGGCCGACCCTGATTCCTCTCATGATCCGCGCGGGCTTCCGGCCGGCAGCGGCCGCTGCCGCGGTGGTGGCGTCGATCACGCCCGCGATGTTCAACCCGGGGACGGCGCACAACGTCATGGTCTCGAAGATCGCCGGGATCGAGGTGATGGACTTCATCATTCGCTATGCGAATTTCACGACGATGTGCACGCTTTCCGTGATCGTCATCGTGACGGTGCTCGCCTTCTTTTACCGCGACTTCGGCGGCAAGTTCGAAACGAGCGAAACGAAAGCGGCATCCGGGGACGGCGCCAAGACGGGGGAACCGGACCTTCCCGCAAAGCCCAACATCCTCTACGCGATCGCGCCGATGGTGCCCGTGGCGCTTCTCGTCGTCGTGTCCCTGAAGATGCCCGAACTCAAGATGTCGGTTGCGACCGCCATGTTGATCGGCACCGTTTATGCGTTGGCCGTCACCCGCACAAACCCCGCGGACGTTACGAAGAAGTTCTTCGACGGCATGGGCCGCGGCTACGCCTCGATTCTCGGCATCATCATCGCGGCGGGCGTCTTTGCGGCGGGCCTTCGGTCCTGCGGTGTGATCAATCTGTTCGTCGACTACCTGACGAGCGCGAACGAAGTGGCGAAGATCGGGGGTTCTTTCGGCCCCTATGTTCTCGGCGTTTTGACGGGTTCCGGGGACGCCGCGACCTTCGCCTTCAACGAGGCCGTGACGCCGCATGCGCGCTCCTTCGGGTTGGAGCCCGACCTCCTCGGGTACCTCGCCATGATGTCCGCGCACTTCGGTCGCCTTTCGTCCCCCTTGGCGGGCGGTCTGATCCTCGCGGCCGGTATTGCGGGCGTGAATCCCATCGAAATCGTCAAGCGCACCGCGCCCGCGATGTTCGTGACGATGATCGTCCTCTACGCGGTGCTTTGAGAAACGCGTCCGAGGCGCCAGAAGCGCCGAAAGAGCCTCAAGCAACTCTTACCCCGTGAATGAAACGAGCCATCCCCGAATGTACGAACGTACGGTACGGGGAGGGCTCGTTTCTTTGGGGTCTATTCTTTGCGTCGAGGGGCGGGAACTCGGAGACTTACCGTCCCCTCGGAGGGTTTTACCAGCCGCGCACGTGCTCGAGCGCCGCCTTCACGGCGAGCGTTTCGTCGTCGACTAGCAACAGCTTCTCGTACGGGGCTGCGGTCGGACAGGCATGGTTGGGGAGAATCCGCAAGCGTCGACCCACGGGAAAGTCTTCGGGCTTCAATGCTTCGCCCGCCACCGCCTGAAGGATCCCGTGTTCCTGATTCGCGCCCGTCATGCGGACGTCAAGCCCTCGGACGGGGTGCCCCGAGAGGTCGCAAACGAGGCCGTAACCGAAGTCTTCGTGCTGGCGCGCCGTGCCGCGGTCGCGCGACATTGCCATCCAGCCCGCGTCGACGATCACCTGACCCTTTTCCTTCTGATGCCCGATCACGGTCGTCAAGACCGATCCCGCGATGCGGTCGAGCGTGCAGACGCCGAGGTTCGTCATGAAGAGGTCGAACATCGCATAGACGCCGCAGCGTATTTCCGTAACGCCCGTTTCGTCTTCGGCGGCAAAAACCGTGGGGGTGGAACCCACCGAAACGATCGGAACTTCGATCCCTTCGGCACGCAACCTCTCGGCCGCCAAAACGATGCCGT
>OGKO01001600.1_pt1 | contig 12571 bp, 12 predicted proteins | sample 1572451 | NCBI WGS metagenome assembly OGKO01 (sample SAMEA2582089, study PRJEB24529) | metagenome | biome: Human gut stool | place: China | collected 2011 | reverse complement strand
ATGTTATCTATAACCGCAGGATCAGGCAAAAGCCCTATATACTCCGCTGTCAGTTTGTCAGCTTCTATTTCTTTATCATATGCAAAATGAACGTTGTTCACGTCTGTCTTACCAGCCTTTATAAGACCGCTGGCAATGCTTATGAGCTTTGCACTGTCATATAGTTTGCTGTCTGAAAGCTTATTTTCATACGCTTGAAAGATCGCTCTCAGCGTGTTGATACGTCTGCTGTCCAAGGACAATGAATCAGGGCGTATACAGTTCATTCTAAGCTCTGATATTGTCTTGAATATCTCCATGCAGGCATTATGGTCGTCGCTTTTGAAATAGTTTATACCGCTTTCATCAATAATACGTCTTACTATCTCACAGCCCTCAGCATTTGACAGTGTTATTATCCTGCTGTTCATATACTCGGCACTGGTTTCGATAATATGCTTTGCATGATCTGCGACTGTATATCTTTCAAGCCTTATAACAATATTTTCACCGCTTGCGTTCTCCAACATTCTCTCGGCGTTGAGATAATCATTACATATGTAAACCTTTTCAGTCAAAGGGTCTGCTTTATTACAGTCTTTGAGCCACTCTATAAAAGTCATTACGCTTTCTCCCCTAACATAAATTATCATAATACATTTTACCATAGCAGAAAAATCTTGTCAATCTGCAATTAGCGTGTTTGTATACTTTTTCGAAACATAATATTAAAGAAAATTCATTGACAAAATCATACCGCTATGTTAAAATATACTTTGTAAAACTTGCGTGGATTTTTCCTGACAGTATGTCACTTTTCGCCACACAGCAAACAGGCTGTGCGGCTTTTTTTCTGCCCACAGACAAAGGAGTGTAAAAAAATAAATGAACAGTGATTTCATGAAAACAAGACCGATCTTCCCTCTTCTGCTTTCAATGTCTCTGCCAATGGTGATATCAATGCTTGTAAACTCTCTTTACAATATCATCGACAGCTTTTTCGTGGCAAAGATAAGCGAGGACGCAATGACATCGCTTTCACTGGTGTTCCCTGTGCAGAATTTTATAAGTGCCACTGCTATCGGCTTTGGTATCGGCATCAATGCGGTCATTGCCATATATCTTGGTGCAGGCAGAAAGGAAAAGGCTGATATTGCCGCAACTCAGGGGCTTGCCCTTTCGGCTTTGCATGGTATTGTGCTAATGATAATATGTATACTTATAATGCCTGCATTTCTGTCTATGTTCACAAGTAATAAAAACGTTGTAGATCTTGGCGTGCAGTATTGCAACATTGTATTTACATTCTCTCCTGCATTAATGCTTGCCATTGCATTTGAGAAGATATTCCAATCTGTCGGCAGCATGAAGATATCAATGTTCAGTATGCTCTGCGGCTGTATTTCAAACATAATCCTTGACCCTCTGCTTATTTTTGGCGTTGGATTTTTTCCTGAGATGGGTATAAAGGGTGCGGCACTCGCCACCGGCATCGGTCAGGTGCTGACCCTTGTCATATACATAATAGCATATCTTCGCTGTGAGCTTCCTGTTAAGCTTTCCGCAAAACACAAGCGTCCTGACGGCATGATAATCGCAAAGATGTACTCCATAGGCATTCCTGCAACACTTAATCTTGCACTGCCGTCACTTCTCATATCCGCCCTCAACGGCATACTTGCGGCATATTCACAAAGCTATGTGCTTGTTCTTGGAATTTACTACAAGCTCCAGACCTTTCTTTATCTACCCGCAAATGGTGTTATTCAGGGTATGCGACCAGTTATCAGTTTTAACTACGGAGCAGGCGAGAAGGAGCGTGTGAAGAAAATATACCGCATTGTTCTTTACATGACAGGTGTGATATTGGCGGCAGGAACTATCATATGCGCACTTTTCCCAGCCAAGCTCATAGGGCTTTTCACGGAAAACGCTGACACTATCGCCATAGGCAAAACAGCACTACGCCTAATTTGTATCGGCTTTGTTATCTCCGCAGTATCCGTCACCTCATCAGGTGCGCTGGAGGGACTTGGCATGGGCATTCCGTCGCTTATGATATCTCTGTGCAGATTTATTGCAATAATACTGCCACTTGCGTTCTTCCTCTGCAAGCTCACGGGACCAACAGGCGTATGGAACGCATTCTGGATAACAGAAGTCGTCACCGCTTTGATATCTGTATTTATCTACAGATTTTCAGTTTCAAGGCAAAAAGATTTAAAATAAACACCGTTGCCATTCCACAATTACCATTTATTTCTGTTTAACAACTTGTAATTTGCAAAAAAACGTTGACATTTTGCAAAAAAAGTGTTATAATATATCTCACATGCCGCTGTGGTGGAATAGGCAGACACAAGGGACTTAAAATCCCTCGGAGTAAAATCCGTACCGGTTCAAGTCCGGTCAGCGGCACCAATGAAAGAATGTCGATTTTACGGCATTCTTTTCTTATTTTCTGACTAATTTGGTAGAAAAGTTTCTTGTGAATGAGCGTTTTTCTACCGGATTTCTACCAAATTTTCTACCAAAATCGCTGCTTTTTTCAATTTCACTTTCATTTTTGGTCTTAGCACAAAAGATTTTTATCCCCCGTGTCAAGTTGACTTGATTAACTTTTTTTACTTTTTTTATAATGCCGCCGTGGTAGAATGGGTAGACGATCGGCACACTATTATCGCAGGTTCTCAGGTTGAGGACTTGCGACTTTTTTTGCCCTCAGAACCTTTATCATGGATAGCCTGCTCCGTATCTGCACTGTCTCCACCCAACACTTTGGCGATAGTCTCCGCAGACTCCACTTTGGAATGAAAGTCGAGGTGACTATAAAAATTGGCTGTAACATTAAATGTTGAATGTCCGAGCCACTCCTGGATCGCCTTCATGGATACTCCGTTTGCAAGCAGCAGACTGGCACATGAATGACGAAGATCATGGAATCGAATATGTTTGAGCTTATTTTTCTGAATGATGTACTTGAAGTGAGAAGTCACAAAGTTTGGCGTGATCAGCTTACCGAAGTTGTCACGGCAAACAAAGCCGTCATATTCCCTGTCAAAGTCTTTACCGAGGAGCTTCGAGTAGTATTCTTCAAGAGTTTTGCGTTCGATCAGCATCTGCTCAATATGAGGGATCAAGGGAAAAGTTCTTACACTGGACTCAGTTTTAAGCTGATTTTCGACAAAGATCATTTCTTTGCCGCTGCCATAAGTGCTGGAAACCTTACGGCGAACCGTGAGTTTCTTTTCTTCAAAGTTGACGGAATCCCACTTCAAACCGATAATCTCGCTCTTGCGAAGTCCGTAGTAGGCTGCAATATGTACCACAAGTTCAAGTCTGTCGCCCTTGAATACTTCAAAGAGCTGTTCCAACTCGTCCTTGTTGTAGAAATTGGCTTCAAACTTCTGGATCTTCGGCAGTTCAACTTTATCTGCAACGTTTATATCGAGCATATCCATTTTTACAGCATATTTTAGTGCTTTGTGGATATTGGCGTGGTAATGCTTTACCGAATTGCCCGAAAGACCGCTGTTGTACTTATCGTTATAGAACTGCTGAAGCTGTAAAGCTGTCAGGTTGCCAAGCAGAAGATGCGGATAACGCTCGTCAAAATAGTTTTTGATCCTGGTGATATAGCGAGTGTAGCTCTGATGAGAGGTTCGGGCGAGTGTCGGTTTGATCGTTTCAAGCCAGTAATCAAGAAATGCCGTGAACTCAAAACCTGTCTTGCATTCAGCATCATCACTGAGGATCACCTCGCTGAGTTCTGTCTTTTCCTTTTCCTTTGGAGCTTCCTTGACTTTTGTTAAGCTGCCTGTGAGAAACTCCTCATAGAACTTTGCTACAATGACGTTCACCTTTGCTGTCAGTGCTTTATAAGAACAGTCAGCAGGCAAATCGGTCGTGACCCATTTTCTCTTACGCTTGCCACTGTCGTCCTTGAAATCAAAGACAACATAGTTTTTGCCTTTCTTATCGGCAATAATGTACTTAAAAGGCAGACTTGCTTTCATTATATTATCCTCCTTATGTCGAAAGCGGTGGTCTGCGCTATTGACCTCATAACTATATTGTAGCGCGAAACAAAGTCATTTGCAAGCGTTTTCCTACCACTTCTACAAAATTTGACACAAGGGACATTTCTACCAGTTATTTTTGTGCGCATTGCAGAACGAAATCTATAACCGTAGCTTTTGCGACCTTGATTGTTCTACCACAAGGAATTTTTTTGAGTTGTCCTTCCTTGATAAGCTGATAAACCTTTTTCTTTCCATAGCCGAGAATTTCACATAAGTCCTTTACTTCCAGTATCTCAGGATATTCGCTATACATATTCTTATATACAACTTCAAGCGGTATTGAATCCATAGGACATAACCTCCTTCCTATCAGAAGAAAAGAAACTGAAAAAGCGTAGATGTTCCATATTCTATTGTCAAGATACTAAGTGCATCGTTGTCAGTTATTTTTATGCCTGATATTTGATGTACTGTTGGCAGCTTCCCCTCAAATCGAGAGGAAGCTCCCGACAGCATATCAGCCGTCAAACAAAACTAAGAGGAATGTGTGAGATGCCTTTGGCAATGTACGCTCCGAAGGACGTACACTCCCAACAGCATCTCTGCTGTTGACAGAATAATAAAAGAAATTAACATGAAAGCATAGTTGAAAGTATGGGACGGTGCGGCAAATGGAAGAACCGTACCGCCCCTCATCACGGAGGATAGGATATGTCAGCGAGTGATCCGTACCCTATTCAGCCATCAGTGGTATGAACCCCTCTATATATCAACCGAGGATTTTGCAAAATCGGGAAGGTTTTTCCCATGTTTCTTTCTCCAAAAAGAAAAAATCAGCGTTCTGCACATATTTCTTTATTCGTTTTCGTGCAAGATGATATACTCCTTGAGCTTCTGTTTTGCAATCTTGATTCGATATCGTACCATGTCAATTGATAAACCGTATTTCTCAACGAGATACCACATCGTCACCTTATCCTCTCTCAGAAAGTAGTCCCGTATAAGCTCATACCCTTCAGGAAAATCCGATTTCAGCAGTTCTAAGGCATCAGGCAGATAATCAAGCCTGTTCCGGTGCCTGATCTGCTCCTTTTCTTCTTCCTCGCTTATGGGAATACTCGCAGGATCGGGATTCGAAGATAGAACATCGTCAAAATCGGGATAGATCTTTCCGTTTTTTGCATCCAGCTCCTCAATGTATCGTTCTTTTCGCAAGAGCTTGTTGTACTCTTTCTCGATGTTACGGGGAACATCATCGCCAAAGTGGACATACATAAATCTTCCCATTACTCACTGTCCTCCTTAGCAGAGGTCAGGTTTGTAAGAGGTTTGGTATGGATTGCCTTCAACTGTTCATTGCAGGCTGTAAGCGTAAAACGTTTATCGAATGCACAGCCGTCAAGATAAGCCCTGATGATATTCTTATCTGCTTTTCTGTAATCCTGGTCACATGGCATCGCATACAGCAGGAGCGAAAACAAGTAACGCTGCCTGAAAGGGTGAAGTCTGATTGCTATACAGACCGCACAGAGGTAATCATACTGCATCTTCCTTTTACCCGAAAGATACCGTGAGAGCGTAGATGGAGCAATTCCCGTCAGTCTTGCAAGCGTTTTCTGGCTTATATTGATCTCGTCTAAATACCGACATAATGCCACGCAGAAGCTGTCCTTGTTCTGCTCATTGAGATCATCAGTCCCGTAAACGTAAACTTCGTAGCTTTGCGGCTCCTCATGTTCGCTGAATAATGAAATCTGAGGAGTATGTAAATCATTCATAATACCGGTTACGTCCTTTCTGTCAGACGGAAATCAGCAAATGAACATAGTAAGCCTGTCATTCGGAATATACCCGTCCGACAATCAAACATTACTCGTCCATTCGATCGTTTCATATTCAGTTTCCATACAGTGATCGAGTAACCCTCCTGCGCAGTAAGGTTCACCGTTGGAGCAACGCGCCGATGCGTTCTATATTATTATGAACCATTACAACGTAAAAAGCAACTTCTCAGTGTTCCCATTCGGGAACACCCGATTTTTATAAAAGCCCCATTTTCCTGCACTTTTCGATAATGCACTACCGATTCAACATTTCCACCTAACTCATTCAAACCTCAGTCCCATGTTGAAAAATTACTCTTTGTGCAAAATTATAGTGCGGCAACTTTTCACCAAAATTTCATTTTCCTATCACATTATGAGTAAAAAAAAGGGCGGCCTGATCTGCTCAGACCGCCCTTTATGCCGAGAGTTTACAGCATAACACACTCAACTTCTGTATCAGCACAAACAAATCCGCAAGGCAATCAATGCAGACCGTGATCTATTATCATCGTCCAGTACACAGCTATCACCCCCTAAAGATCGTAATGGATTACCGATCAAGTCTTGTATGGAACTGTTCAATGACATCACAAAAGTATCGAGTTGTATGCTTGTCTGCTTCCATTATATGAAACCAGTTGTACAAAATTTGGCTTTCTGGAAACAAACTTTCATTTTTTATTATATCATTTAAGATAGACAGAATTTGTGATTCTGAAAAGAAAAGAGCCATTGCTTTATCGCAACGGCTCTGATAATTGATGATTTATAGTTTGTATTCTTTCACATATTCTCTCACGTCAATACCGCTTTCGATATATCTCAGCAGTATCTCCGCACAGGCATGACTATCACTGTCTGCCTGATGATGATCGAGAGCAATACCGTAGTGATCGCACATCACGTTTAGGTTATGCTTCATATCAGGCAGAACACGCCTGCCAATCCGAACCGTACAAAGGTATTTTGCCGTCGGTTTCCAAGAGATACCGTAATCACGCAGACAGGCACGAAGAACGCTCATATCGAACACAGCATTATGTGCAACGAGGATACCCTTGCTCATGATAGGCTCAATCTTCTTCCATAGCTCTGCAAAATTCGGAGCGCCCTTGACCTTATCCGCATCTATTCCGGTGAGCTTAGTGTTGAAGTAGTCGAAGTGTGTTTCGGGATCAACAAGAGAAAAGTAGTTCGCCACGATCTTATTATCCTTGATTGCAGAAATGCCTATCGCACTCATACGGTCATTTGCACGATTGGGCGTTTCAACGTCAAAGACTATGTAGACTGCCATATCGTATCACTCCCAAGCAAAGCAGATTATAGGTTAATTATACCACAACGGAACGGAAAGGTCAATCGGCAGAAAGAAAACAACCGACATTGCTGCCGACTGCCTTTCATTATGCTCCGATTCACTCAAAGCTATTCAAAACCTGTTTATCCGAGAACAATGACAGCTTACCGTCAGATCATTAATTATGGGGTTGCACAAGAGTTGCTTGTGAGTTGCAGAAAGAGCCGTCACAAAGCTGTTACTCAGCAAATTCAGGATAAGCTCTGAGCATTTTACGGACTTCTTCCAAATACTCAGCTCGTTCTTTTGCAGGCGAAACAAGCTCCACACCGTCACCATACTGCATAAGCCACAGATAAAATTTGCGGTTGATACCTACCCGTACACGGATACGAACATAGTCAGCATCTTCATCGTGAAGGATCGAAGCGTAATCTCCAAAATTTTCCCTCATTTCATCGAGCAGATACTTCTTTACCCGCAGTGTGACTACGGTGAAGTATTCAGGAGCAAACATATCCGTTACGAACCCCTCATAATTGTCCTCCGGTGGCAGCCGAACATAAGACACTTCGCCACCGAGGATATTCTTCATTCGGTCAACTCTATATATACGCCATTTCCTGTCCTTTTCATTGAGGCATTTAAGATAGAATCGCTCATGGAAGTAGATCACGCTCACAGGGAGCATTTCCCGTTTCTTATAGTAATAAGCTATCTGTTTCGTTGTTTCGTCATACTTGCCGTATTCAAAATCTATTTTCTGCCGTTCACCGATCAATCTATGAATCTTATCCAAGTTTTCCAAGAGATCGAGTGTCGAGGGACAACGTTCATTCAGAACGATACGGCTGATGAGCTGCCTGATCTCTGCATCGGAACACATACCCTCAAATTTCTTTATCAGTGTTTTCTTCTGAAATGCTGTCAGGAATTTGTTTATCGATATCGAATCAACGATGAAACGTATTTCATTGAATGAGAAACCCTTGTCAATTAAAGCATAGTATGCCGTGTTATGTTCACGGTTATGCTTTACGATATGATTTCCCATAGCAGTCAGCCTGTCAAGGTCACGGCGAATCGTTACGTTCTTCACCCTGGTCAGATTGCAGACATTGGCGAGGTGTTCTTGTATCTGGCTGATTGATACATAGTGGTTCTCGTCCGTGTACCGTGACAGATAATCGTAGATGTATATAATTCTTTCATGATCCATTTTATTTTCCCTCCTGAAAAAGCTGAAAACCCTGTTCTGAAACGGAGTTCAGAACAGGGATTTTTGCATTTTACTTATCCCGTTCACGCATCGCCCCTAAATGAAATATATTCTTCTGTCAGATAGCGATCCGGACATAGCCTACTATTGCTATTTTACCATAATTATGCATGAGTATCAATCAAGTTCGAAAAAAACGGCATATTATTCGGAATGTTGTATCATCAGCAAATTTAACTGTAAACTTTTCGTGAACATTTGCGGATTTCTTTCCCGATTTCTCAAATTTGGCGGTATATAAGTGAGGGGGTATTGCAGCCGAAGTTGCAAAGCTCCAATTCCTCTGACGGAGAGAGGAAACTTTACAGAGCCAAAGGCTCAAATTGAAATCACGCACGGAGGGCGTGATTCAAACCCAGCAAGCTCGGTATCTCCGCATTACAATTTCTCAGAAATTTAATGTTCCGATACAATGCTTGCAAGAGGGACACCCCTTGAACCCCGAACAAAAGGAGATGAGAAAAATAGCAGAGATCGAACCGCATAATCGGTATATGCAGATACGCCTCACCGAAGCAGAATACGAAGCTATCGAGCGCAAGTTTCGCAACAGCGGTCTGAGGTCACGGAGCGAGTTTATCAGGGCTATGATCTTTGAGGGATATATAGTCAATTTTGATGAGGAGAAGTTTGATAAGATTTACAGGCTTGTCGGAAGTATTTCCAACAACATCAATCAGATAGCCGTGAGAGCGAACAGCACGAACAAAGTGTATACCGAAGACATCGTGAACATCAAGGAGGGGCAGGATAAGATTTGGCAATTACTAAACTCTTTGCAATCAAAACTACTGAGGTTAAAGCGTTAGCCTATATCGCCAACCCTGAAAAAACAGACGGCGGCAGACTGATCTTCACATACGGGTGCAGCTCTGATCCTGCACAGGCAAGCAGAGATTTTGAAGCAGTCCGTGCAGGAGGAACGGGCTTGAATACTGTCCTCTCTCAGCACTTTATTCAGAGCTTTAAGCCTGGTGAGATCACGCCTGAAAGAGCTTTGGAAGTAGGCAAGGAACTTTGCGAAAAATTCCTCAAGGGCGAATACCAATACTTTCTCGCAATCCATACCGATACCGACCATACACATCTGCACGTTATCTTCAATAATGTGAATCGAAAAAACGGCAGAACTTTCGAGACCAATATGAATCAGGGCAAGGTCAAGGACCGTGCGTGGAAGAAGCTTATTGACCTGTCGGACGAAGTATGCAAACGGCATCATCTGGATGTTATCGAACACCCCGAAAGAACGAAGGGCAAGAGCCATTGGGAGTGGGATATGAACCGTCAAGGGCTATCGTGGACAGCCAAGCTGAAATACACGATAGATCAGGTCATAAAGGAGAGCGAGGACTTCGATGATTTTCTGCGAAAGTGCGCTGATTTCAGAGTGCTTGTCGAGTACAATCCCGACCACAAGATCGACCTGAAATTTATGCTTGCTGAGCAGAAAGAACGCAATCCGAGAGCAAAGATGACTCGCGCCCGAACGCTGGGCTGGTTCTATGAAACTGAGCAGATCAAAAGCCGTATCGCACAGTATCAGGGAGTGCTTGTCTATGTGCCGAGGTCGAAGATAAGAGTTATCACGAAAAAGCCACCGAACAAGTTCGTTCAGGACGCTATCGACCGTGGCAATATGAAGCTCGCCAGTATCGCAAAGAATGTGATAGCTGAGTATGGTGTAGAGCCTGATCAGATAAAGCAAGCGGCTATATCGGAATACGCTCACAGCCGAGGACTTCTCTCCGAGCTGAACGACATGAAAACGGAGATCGAGGACTTGCAGGTGAAGCTGAAAGTCCTGCGGAAATACCGCAAGCTGAAAGTGTACGGCGAGGAGCTGAAAGCCCTCAGCGGAAGTGCTGCGAAGAAGTACCGAAAGGAACACAGCGCAGAGCTTACCGAGTACGGGCAGATCCGCACTAAGGTATTGGAGCTTTATCCTTCCGGTCATATCCCGACCGTGGAGAGCCTGGACAAAAAAATAAACGCCCTTATACAAGAGCGTTCATTGAAAGATCAGCAGTTTCGTGAAGCGGACAAACGGGCGCGTGACCTTGCCGACGCACAGCGTACCATTGAGGAATTTCTCCGTCAGGAACGCAACAAGCAGCAGCAAGACCGAAAGCGTAAAAAGAATGGGGATTTGGAGTGATTATTCATCAATATCCACATACAGATCAATATCTATTCTGGTGGCGGTATCACAGCAGAACTGCATTACTTCCATAGAGGGTGCTACACAGGGTACGCCTTCAGAAGATTTTATTGTAGGAACGACCTCCAATGTGAACTCCACATCGTATTTTTGCTTTATTTCTTTCAAAGCACTAATCTTTGAAAGAAATGGAGTAATAGTTTTTAGCATTTGGTTCTCAACATAAACATCATATGCATCGCAAGTACCATACCGCCACATAGCGAAGTCATAGACCGTTCCGTTTTTTCTTTTATCACCTATTCTCCATGATTTTTCAGGCACAAGTCCAAGCAATTCGGTTATAGAATCAGGATCAAAATTACCTCTTATCATGAAATAGGTATAGCAACTTGATTGGCTGCTTGTTTTATCATAGTTATGTTTATCCTGATACTCTTCCAACGCCGTGAGCAGCAGCTTATTCACGCTCATACCCTGAGACTCCGCATAAGCCTTGATCGCATCACGCTCCTCGGCAGACACATACAGCTTCAGCGTTTTGTAATTCGCTTTGGCATACTGTGCGTTTGAGGAAATTTTCTTGGAACGAGCCTGCTTCTGCTGGCACTCCTTACAATATTTCTGAGAGCCTGCCGTCACGGTGTAAGGCTTTCCGCAGATAGAGCATATCTGCTCGCTGCCGATCGCAACAGCTTCTCCGGCTTGCTTCTTTTCCTTGTATGCCCTGTTCCGCATGACCTGAGCCTTATCACGGCAGTAGATACAGTATTTTGCTCTGCTTGACGGAGACTCAAACTCCATTCCGCAGATCTGGCAAGTGTGCTTATACATCAGCTCACTCCTTGATCGGTTATTACAGCTATTCTATCACATTAGTGGGGATATGTCAAGTATAATCGAAAATATAGTGAAGCTGCACTGGGGAAATCCTATAAATTGCTGCGCATTGCCGAAATTCAAAAACTTCTCAAAATTATACTTGACAATAGGGATATTGCATAGTATAATGAAAGCGCAACAGGAACACAGAAACCCGAAACCACGAAAGGAAGGTTGATCCTATGTTAAACAAATTCTTAGTAGAAGGCAGATTGACTGCCGATCCCGAAATCAAGACTATTGGTGAGAACCGCCTCTGCAAGTTCACTATCGCTTGCGAACGTCCGAAGCGTAAGGGCGAGGAGACTGCCGAGACAGACTTCTTCCCCTGCACCGCCTGGAACCGCAACGCCGATGTGATCGTCGATTGGTTCGGCAAGGACGATATGGTGACGCTCGTCGGCTCAGTCCGCAACAACCGCTATGAAAAGGACGGTCAGAAGCGTTCGGCTATCGAGGTCAAGGTCGAGGAGATCCACTTCTCAGGCGGTAAAAAGAAGCAGGAAAACACCGCACCGACCGACAACGGCAACGATAACCCCTACGCAGGAACACCGAACGATCCGCTGTTCTGAGCCGAAAATCACAGGAGGATAAGAAAATGGAAACTACTATCATCGCAATCAGCAATCAGAAAGGCGGTGTCGGCAAATCCACTACCGCATACAACCTCGGAGCTTGCCTTGCTCTGAATCACGATAAGAAGGTTCTTCTCATCGACTTCGATCCACAGGCAAACCTCTCCGAATACCTGAAATACGAGCCGGACGGCAACCCGACCATGACACAGCTTATCATGTCATTCTACGCAGGAACTCCCGTCACCGCTGAGACAGCGCAGAAGGCTATCCGACACAGCGAAACCGCAGGAGTGGACTACATTCCCGCCGACATCAACCTCGCCAATGCGGAAACGCTTATGGTCACGATGATCTCTAAGGAGCATATTCTCCGCAGGATACTCACGGAAGATGTGATCGGAGCGTATGACTTCGTGCTGATCGACTGCCTGCCGTCCCTCGGAACGCTCCTTATCAATGCACTCACCGCTACGGACAGAGTGCTGATACCCGTGCAGACGCAGAAGTTCAGTATGGACGGTTTGCAGTCCCTTGAAGCTCT
>OGKO01001596.1_pt1 | contig 12598 bp, 9 predicted proteins | sample 1572451 | NCBI WGS metagenome assembly OGKO01 (sample SAMEA2582089, study PRJEB24529) | metagenome | biome: Human gut stool | place: China | collected 2011 | reverse complement strand
CTGTGCAAGTCCTGCGCTTATCTGTGCTATACCACCATTAAGTGTATCATTGTTATCGCTAAGCTGTGCAAGTCCTGCGCTTATCTGTGCTATACCACCATTAAGTGTATCATTGTTATCGCTAAGCTGTGCAAGTCCTGCGCTTATCTGTGCTATACCACCATTAAGTGTATCATTGTTACCACTAAGCTGTGCAAGTCCTGCATTAAGCTGTGATGCACCTGCGTTAAGTGTATTGTTATTCTGAACAAGTTCACCAAGTCCGTCTGTTAATGACTGGCTTCCATCTGTAAGCTGCTTTAATGCTGCATTAATTGTTTCATTATTGCTAAGATTGCTGACAACTGCATCTAATGCACTTGAAGCACCTATATTGCCAGCGGCTTTAATAAGAAGTCCTAACTGGTTAGCATATACATAATCCTTTGAACCAGCCTGTGATACCTGCGGAGTATATGGCTTACCGCTTGTCACAGCTTCTGTATATGTCTCTGTTATTATATTAGTTGTATAAGCTGTAAGATACTTTACAAAATAAGTCGATATATCTGTTGCTGCCTCACTACTGCTCTTCTTGCCCAGATCACTAAGGTCTGTTGCTATAGTTACATCACTAAGGCCTAATGCTGTTCCTAATTTCTGTAAATCAGTTGCCTGCTCCATAACAGTCTTTCCTGTTGAGTCTGCTACAGAATTCATCTTATAAGCTGTTGAATTAGCTGCAAGTTCCTTAACAACATTTCCAATAAGTGCTGTCTTAATGCTCTTTATTCCTTCATTTAATTGTGAAGCTCCTGCCTCTGCACTAGCAACACCATCTGTATAAGCCTTTAAACCTGTCTGTAATGAAACTGCACCTGCTGCCGCACTGGCAACACCGCCTGTATATGTTGAAACACCACTCTGTAATGTGCCTGAACCTGCATTAAGTGCTCCTACACCATCAGTATAAGTCTTTAAACCTGACTGTAACTGTCCTGCACCTGCACCAAGCTGGTTAGCTCCTGCTGTGTATGCACTGATACCATCCTTAAGCTGTCCTGCACCTGCTGCCAGAGCTGTAGCACCATCTGTATAAGCATAGATACCATCTTTAAGCTGGCTTGCACCATCATTTAACTGGTTCACGCCATCTGTAAGTGCTGGAATACTGTCAGAAAGTGTCTGTGTACCATTCTGGAGAGTAACTGTTCCATCTGTAAGCTGGTCAGCTGCTGACTGAAGCTCATTCATCTTATCTTCAAGCTTAGCAAGTGAGAAATCATCTGTATCTATATCATTAAGTGTGCTTGTTGTAGCAACTGACATAGACATATCAAGCTCGAAATCCTCTACATCTGCTGATATTTCAAAGTATTCTGGAATATCCATATCAAGGCTTTCACCATCAAACTTAAGGTTTAAAGTATCCTTTAAGCCTGGCATAGCCATACCAAGTGCAATGATATTATCGCCAACCTTGCTTACCTTGCCGTTAGTAACTTCTACATTACTGAACTTATCTGTTGGAAGAAGTGTTCCTGTAATCATAGTAAATGGAACATAAGCTATCTGTGACTTTCCATTAACTGTTATATTCTTCTTCTCATTGTTAGTATAGTCATATCTGATAGTAACCTTACCACTCTTGCCAATCATATCTTCTGGCTTAGTTTCAACACCATTTAACTTGTAAGTAACCTTTATTGAAACAGGAGCAGTCTTATCAGATGTGCTCTGGTTAGTTGTTGTTTCGCCCTTAGAATCAGTAACCTTTTCTGTTACAAGAACGTGATCCTGAGTTCCGTCTGCCTTATCAAATACATATACCATCTCGTCTCTTGTATTTGTCTTTAATGTACTTGTATTTGATATTGAAAGCTCGTTCTTAATAGCATTTGTTATAATATTCTCTGTATTAGAAGCAGCCTCACTGCTTATTGCAACCTCACTGCCTGTCTGATTATATGCTGTGCTAGTGCCACAGCCTGTAAGTGTTGAAGCAATAAGAACAACACTTAATAATACTGAACTATATTTAAATAAAGTCTTCTTAACCATAACTATTCCTCCATTTTCTTACTTCCTGATATATTCTTATATCTGTTACGAAATATGCATCTTTGACCCATTCATATATATTCCTGATTACATATCCTGATTCTTCTTAGGCTTAAATCCTATACTTGTATTGATAATGAGCTTATCACATAATACAAACAATGATGGAAGTATGAAGATAACTACGAACATACTTATAATTGCACCACGCGCCATAAGTGTACAAAGCGAACCAATCATATCAACTGAAGCTATACATCCAACACCAAATGTTGCGGCAAAGAAACCAAGTGCACTAACAATAATTGATGGTATTGATGTTGAAAGAGCTATCTGAATTGCTTCCTTCTTAGCGTATCCCTGACTTCTTTCCTTCTTATATCTTGTTGTCATAAGAATAGCATAATCGACTGTTGCACCAAGCTGGATAGTACCGATAACTACTGATGCAATAAATGGTATCTGTGTATGCGTAAAATATGGAATACCCATATTAACAAAGATAGCAAATTCGATTGCTGAAACAAGTATAATTGGAAGCGATATTGATTTAAGTACGAACAGGATAATAACAAATATAGCTACTATCGATACCGCACTGACTGTCTTAAAGTCCTTATCTGTTATAGTGATAAGATCCTTGGTACAAGGAGCTTCGCCAACTACCATTGCCTTAGAATCGTAAGACTTTACAATATCATTCACCTTACTAATCTGATTGTTAATTTCATCTGATGCTATTTTGTAATCTGTAGCAATCATCATTATCTGATAATCTTCACCCTTAAGCTCTGATACTGTCTTAGCCGGTAAGAATTCCTGTGGAATACCAGACTTAAGTGCTGTGTCAAGTCCGAGTGCGAACTGTACACCGTCTACATCACCTAACTTATCAAGCATTTCGTTAGCTGTATCTGTAGACATACCAGAGTCAGCAAGTATCATATAGATTGAATTCATATCAAAGTTTTCTTCCAGCTTCTTGTTAGCCTGTGAGCAGGCAAGGTCATCTGGAAGTGTATCAGATAAATCATAATATACTGATGTATGATTCTGTCCATATATAGCAGGTCCTAATAGTACAACGAAGATAATTACAAATATCCATGAGTGATTTACTATAAATGTAGCAAGCTTATCGAAGTTTGGCATAATCTCACGATGCATTGTCTTCTCTAATGCCCTGTCAAATGTAAGTATCAGTGATGGAAGGATTGTTACACAACCAATAACACCAAATACAACACCCTTTGCCATAACGATACCAAGGTCAAGACCAAGTGTGAAGCTCATAAAGCAAAGTGCAATGAACCCTGCTACTGTTGTTATAGAAGAACCAACTACAGATGTAAGTGTATTACCAATGGCAACCGCCATCGCTTCCTTGTGGTCATCCGGATATATTTCCTTCATTTCCTTGTAGCTGTGCCATAAGAAGATCGAATAATCCAGTGTAACACCTAACTGAAGTACAGCCGCAAGAGCTTTAGTTATATATGAAACCTCACCTAATAAAATGTTAGAACCCAGGTTGTATACAATTGCCATTCCTATACTTATCATAAAAAATACTGGTACAAGAAATGAATCCATAAATATAGCAAGCACGATACATACAAGAACTACTGCTATAAGTACATAAAGTGGTGTCTCTTTCTCCGAAAGATTCTTAGTATCCGTAACTACTGCTGACATACCACTTATAAACGCCTGACCCTCTGTCTTCTCCCTTATCTGTGTGATAGCATTCATAGTATCATCACTTGAAGTTGTATTATCGAAGAATATTGCAAATAAAGTTGTATCTGTGCTGTCATTCTCGAAATACTTTCTGAATTTTGATGGAACAATCTCAGATGGAACATCTTCACCAACTATTCCTGTGTAAGAAATAACCTGTGCAACGTGGTCTACATTCTCTACCTTCTTAATAAGTCTGTCAGTAGACTTGGTATCCATATTCTGGACAACGACCATCGCGTATGCACCCTTATTGAAGTCATCCATAAGAATGTCCTGACCCTGCATAGTTTCTATCTCATTCGGAAGATAATACAGAATATCGTAATTAACTCTTGTATTAAAGTATCCGATTGCAGATGGAATAAGAAGCAGGAAACTCAGAATAAGAATTGGAATTCTGAGTTTAACAATTACTTTTCCAAACTTTTCCATAACTCGCCTCATTTCTACGTCTGCGACGTAATTTTACTTTGATTGGACTGATAACCTCTCAATAATTAATAACTCTCTTAATTAATTACATTTATTATCAATTCAATACATATGACCGTCATCTCTCAAATATGACTTATGGTCATTTTCTTTGCAAGTGTTATTCTAGCACAAAATGACCGATAGTCAATACTCAAAATGACTAAAAGTCATTTTTTTATAGATTTTTTATTTTCAATATGGTAGAATATTAATTGACAGAACAACTAATATTATGCCTGCATTAGATTGGAGATTTTATGGGAAAACTTGAGAACAACAAACAACAGAAAAGGACTTCCCTCTTAGATACAGCTTTTAAGCTCTTTACAACGCAGGGTGTTTCCAAGACATCAATTGCCGAGATTTCTCAGAAAGCTGGAATTGCCAAGGGAACTTTTTATCTGTATTTCAAAGATAAATATGATATAAGAAATAAACTCATTTCTCACGAGGCAAGCAAGCTCTTTAAAAATGCAGTGAATGCATTAGAGCTTCATATAAAAGAACAGCAGATTAGTGACCCTTCGTTTACAATTACATTTACCGAGGAGATTATATTTATTGCTGACAACATAATTAATGTGCTTAACACCAACCAGACACTTCTTACATTTATATCAAAGAACCTGTCGTGGGGAATATTTAAAGAGGCTCTTACAACCAATGTCGCTGATGACGACATTAATTTTAAAGATATATACTATGAAATGCTTGAAGACTCTGGTCTTAACCTCAACGAGCCTGAGATTATGCTGTTTATGATTGTCGAGCTTATAAGCTCAACATGCTACAGCTCAATCCTTTACAAAGAACCAGCTGATATTGACAGGCTCAAGCCTTATCTTTATAAGACCATTAAGGCAATTATCAACGAACATACAATAGAAGATTAGAAGATAAGAAATCCCCTTCCTTACCAGAAATATCATCTGATAAAGAAGGGGATTTGTACCACTTCACCTATATATTTTTAAATTTACTCTTAAATTTATTTTAGCTAAGACTCTCTTTTTAATCACTCTTTTATATAAGTTTTTAACATTTGTGTAACATTTTTCTTTTAAAAACTAATTTCCAAGAAGCTTATTATATATATCCCTCTTAGATACACCCCTGTCTCTGGCTGCTGCCTTCATAGCATCTTTTTTATCAAGTCCCTGTGCTATATACATATCAACGTGTTCCTGCTCAGACATAGTAAGCCAATGTGCCTGTGCTTCCTCTTTAAGCTCATTTCTGTCTTTTCCAGCAATTACAAGAACATACTCGCCCCTTGGCTGGTTATTCTCATAATAACTACACGCCTCCGCAAGCATTGTAACCATACTATTCTCATAGCGTTTGGTAAGTTCCTTGCATATAGTAACTGCCCTGCTTCCTCCTAACACCTCAGAAAGCTCTCTAAGTGTCTTTAAAAGCCTGTGTGGAGCTTCGTATATAATCATTGTTCTTGTTTCATCTTCAAGCTCTTTTAATATGTCTTTACGCTCATTCTTGTCCGCCGGAAGAAATGCTTCAAATGCAAAACGTCTTGTTGCCTGTCCCGACATTGTAAGTGCCGTTATACACGCTGCCGCACCAGGAACTGATGATACCTTAATTCCTGATGCAAGTGCCTGCCTTACAAGCTCCTCTCCCGGGTCAGATATTCCAGGTGTTCCAGCATCAGTTATTACAGCGACTGACATTCCTTTAAGCATCTTCTCAACAAGCACCTTTGCCTTATCATACTTGTTATATTCATGATAGCTTGTCATCGGCGTATTAATCTCAAAATGATTAAGCAGCTTTATGCTGTTTCTCGTATCCTCCGCCGCAATAATATCAACTTCCTTTAATATCCTTAACACCCTGAACGTAATATCCTCAAGATTACCAATCGGAGTTGCACACAAATATAACTGCCCAACTCCGCTATTATTATGAGAGCCATTAAATTCTTCAAGTGCCTGCACACTATCATAATCAATATCTGTAATATTATCTTCCATACTGCTCCTCTCTTAAATTCATACTAATTGTACATTTTTAAAAGTTCTTCCGTGTAACTTCCATCGCTATTGTATACAATAAGTGGTTCTTCCACTATAAGCTGTGAACGTCCGCCCTTTACCGCCTCTATAAGCACCATATTAGCTGGCTTATCTATATGCGGATACACAAGCCTTATACGCTTTGGCTCAAGGTGGTTATTCTTCATAGAAGTAAATATATCTACAAGTCTTGATGGTCTGTGAACCATATACATATGTCCCTTAACCTTAAGGCACTTTGAAGCTTCCCTTACAACGTCCTCAAGACTGCATAGAAGCTCGTGTCTTGCGATTGCCTTGGCACTCTCAGGATTAACAATTCCGTGATTTTCATTCATATATGGTGGATTGCTTGTAACCACATTAAAAGAAGCCCCACCTAAAATATGTGAAGCTTCTTTAATATCACCTTTTACAATATTAACCTTGTCTGACAGACTATTAAGTTCAACATTTCTGACAGCAAGGTCATAACTGATATCCTGAATTTCCAAGCCTGTATACATACTGCCTGGATTTTTCGCCTGCATAAGAATTGGTATTACACCATTTCCAGTACCCATATCAAGCACCTTCTGGTTCTTTCCGGCCTTCGCAAATGTAGACAACAACACAGCATCCATTCCAAAACAGAACACATCTGTATTCTGGATTAGTCTGAGATTATCCCTGCATAAGTCATCAATTCTCTCATTGGCATTAATACCTGCATTAATCTTAACATCAGTCATCATTAATATGGGCTTTTCCTTCCTTTTTCTCAAGCTCTTCGAGTTCTTTTAACTCTTTATCATCTATATTCATTCTGTCGTTTCTTCTCTTAGGCTTAAATCTAAGCTCAGCAACAGGATACTCTCTTATCTCTTTCTCATCTCCATCAAGTGTGACAATTACCTTAACAAGCTGTCTTAACACATTAACGCTTGATACCTCACCCTTTAACTTCTCAGGTGTAGTAACATAATCTCCCACATTAGGAAGGTGGCTGTTAAGCTCCTCGTAAGTTTCCTGCTCATTCTTAAGACAGCACATAAGTCTTCCACACACACCCGATATCTTTGATGGATTAAGCGATAAATTCTGTTCCTTTGCCATCTTAATTGACACTGGTATGAACTCTGGCATATATGTTGCACAGCACAATGGTCTTCCACAAGAACCAATTCCGCCTAATATCTTAGTTTCATCTCTTACACCAATCTGACGAAGTTCAATTCTTGTCTTAAATACTGCTGCCAGATCCTTTACAAGCTCTCTGAAATCAATTCTTCCATCCGCTGTAAAGTAGAACAATACTTTATTATTGTCAAATGTATACTCAACCTTTATAAGCTTCATTTCAAGATTATGCTTCTTAATCTTCTCAAGACATATCTTATACGCTTCTTTTTCCTTTTCCCTGTTCTTAGCTTCCCTTTCATCATCATCAGGTGTCGATATTCTGATAATAGCCTTAAGCGGCTGTACAACTGCTGAATCCTCAACCTCTCTTTCACCAAGAACAACGTGGCCATACTCAATTCCTCTTGCTGTTTCAACAATAACGTGCTGACCAACCTCAACATTATACTGTCCCGGTGCAAAGAAATATATTTTGCCCACCTGCCTGAATCTAACACCAACAACTTTAGTCATCTATTTTTAATCTCCAATCCTGCCAAATATTAATTCCTAACATCCGCCAATTATTCACTAACTGCCTACATATCCTCTTTCATAGCCATAATAAGAAGTTCTATGCATAAGTCAAAATTAACATTGGCCTTAAGTCTTACCTTTACTTTATCTATAGAATTAAGTATATCCTGAATTCCTTCGTATGACATAACCTCAGCCTGCGATTTGATAAGCGAAATCTCATCACTAAATATTAGATAATTCGTATCATTGGTACTCTTAAACATAAGCACGTCCCTGAACCACATAGCCATAAGATCAAGATAATCGTCTATTGTAAGCTTGTAATTAGTCACATCTTTAACAACTGCCATTATGTCTGCCGCCGTCATATCCTTCACATTCTTGATAACGTGCATAACATCATTCTTTAAATGTGCGAATTCCGTACTTTCTATAATAGTCTTAGCACGTCCAATCTTACCCTGTGCAAAATCAGCCGCAAACTTACGTTCATATTCTGACACGTCATAGTTATCCTTAAGATAATCCATAACTACGCTTTCCTTTAATGGCTTTAAATCAAGAAGCACACATCTTGATATAATAGTCTGTAAGAAAATGTCTGCGTTAGTCGTAAGAAATATAACAATACCATACGCTGGTGGCTCTTCTATAGTCTTAAGAAGTGCATTCTGTGCCTGCACTGTAAGCTTCTCAGCCTCATCTATAATGTATATCTTATAACGGCTTGAGTATGGTTTAATAAGCATATCTGATATTATCTGATCTCTTACATCATCTACACCTATACTTGCAGGCTTCTCGTGTCGTACCCATATTATATCAGGCTGATTGCCTGACTCTGTCTGTATACAGGAATGACATTTATTACAAGGCTTATTACCGCCTTCTGCCTCACACTGTAATGCTTTTGCAAATATCTTGGCAATCATCTTCTTTCCAGCACCAAGCCCTCCATTGATAATGTAAGCGTGTGATACCTTATCTAATTTAATTGCGTTCTGTAAATGCTCTTTAATTGTATCGTATCCATAAATATCTGAAAATGTGCTCATTATATACTCCAATCTTATGCTGATATATCAAGCAATAAACCCCTGATATCATCAATTCTTCCTACAATCTCAAGATGATTTTTCTCTTCTTTAACAAGTTCTCCTGCCAGCTCATCAAGATTCTTATCCACAAGTTTAACAATACCATATACTCTGTGTCTGCCTCGTCTATCAAGAAAGTTCTCTCTTGAGAACTTATGGGAACGGTTAACAACCTCGTTAAGAAATCCCTTAACAAGCTCCCTGTACTTTCGCATATCCTTAATATCCATATGCTTTGCAATCTTCTCACCCTGCTCAGTAATCTGTTCCATCATACTGCCAAGCTTTTCCTGAAGATCCTTTTCTTCTATATTACTAATAAGAGTAAACTTAAAACTACTGTCCGTACTCTCTGTATTCTTCACCTGCTGAACTGAAGATGATGTCTGTATATCATTAATCTTTATATCCATAACTTTACTCTCTTTCGTGTCCACCATCATATAATTGTATCATATAAATATCATTAATACAATTCAAGCCAACTCACTCTTACTGCATTTATAAAAGCTGCTGTTTAATTGCCTCTTTGATGTCCCTTATACAATCCTCTATTGTTCCATCGTTGCTAAATCTCTGATTAATTCCGGCTTCCTTAATCTTTTCCTCCGAGAAATCTTTACTGTCTGCAAGAAAACGCCTGCACATTTCCTCATACTGTGGTACTTCCTGCTTCTGTTCCCTGTTGATAGCTCTCATAAGCCTTATTCCATCATCGACTTCTATATATATCGGTAATATTGCTTCTTTTCCAAAGTATGCGCAAAATTTATTGTAAGCCTCAATAGTACCTATAACAATATACTTATCACCGCTTCCAAGCCTGATCTGACCATCATCAACTGTAAAATATTTCCATTCACCATATACCGTGTTATATGTCCTCATTTCTATTACTTTATCAGCCGCTTCAAGCTCCAATGCCTTCTCATTATCTACATAATAATACTCTACACCTTCTTTTTCTCCAGCTCTCATAGGTCTTGTTGTATACATAATAACAGTCTTAAGATTTAGCTCCTTATCACCAACTAAAGCCTTAAATATATTATCTTTACCACTTGAACTTTTTCCCATTAAAAATGCTATCTCAGGCATAACAAAGCTCCTTCTTTTACACCTACAACCTCCAGACCTGCCTCACCGGCCGCCTCAAGTATTGCAATAATCTTTCGTGTAATAACCTCTCCCGGACACAATATCGGTATTCCCGGTGGATATACATACACTGACTCTCCACTTATCTTACCATATATCTTCTCATTATTCATCTGAATTTCATCACAACCTGATAAATCCCGCCTGTTAAATGCCTGTGCAATTGTCAAAGCCTGTTCATCCCTGAAATCAACAACATTTATCTTATTACCATTATCCTGATTATTAATTGAACTATAATTTAATCTATTGTCTGCCTCACCATTATGTATGCTATTAAATCTATTATCTAAATCCTTGTCTACTTTTGAATTTAGTATATCTTCCCTATCATATTTACTGATACTCTCATCTATTTCTTCGTCTATCTCCTTTAATGCCGCAAGAACTCTATTATCTAATTCTTCGTCTATCTCTTTTAATGCCGCAAGAAATCTATCATAATACTCCTGCGAGTCAAATATTGATGTCATCGCTATTACATATTTTATAGATGACATTTCAAGCTGGATTTTATATTTATAAAATAGAGTGTCATATAACCATTTTGCATCTTTATATCCTAATACAAGCTTTGATATGTCGTCTGTATTTATTAACCTGATGTGCTTTAATTCTGACAATCCATTTCTTAAAATAGTGAGCTTATCAACATATTCAGCAAATAATTTATCACCGTCATTCTTAACAATGCTTAAGCTTCTTGCTATGGAAGACATTAATATATACGATGGGCTTGTCGACTGGTATATATTCCAATACCTTCTTATGCGTTCTACATCAACTATTCCATAATTAATATGCATAATCGCTGTCTGTGTAAGTGATGGAAGGGTCTTATGCACACTGTTAATTACTACATCAGCCCCACTCTTAACTGCTGACTGAGGAAAGCTTTCTGAGAAATTAAAATGTGCACCATGAGCCTCATCAACAATCAATGGAATATTATATTGATGAAGATACTCTGCTATTGATTTAATATCAGATACATTTCCCTCATAAGTTGGTGATGTAAGTATCACGGCTTTAATATCATTTCTGTCATGGTCTGAGCTGTATTTATCCACAATGAACTTAATTTCTTTTAATGTTATCCCCTTATAATACCCATATTCCTCATCATATTCTGGATAAATATACACAGGATTCAGTTCATTGAGGATAACTGCATTATACACTGATATATGACAGTTTCTTGCCATTATAACAACATCATTTTTATGGGTAACTCCGCATATTGCCGACATATTACCTGCAGTACTTCCATTTACCAGATACCAGCTCTCATCAGCTCCATAAAGCTCCGCCGCCTCATCAAACGCATCTTTAATAATAGTTTCGGCATTGTGCATATTATCAAAACCATTAATCTCCGTTATATCTTTCTCATATGGATTTCCCATATCACCCATATATAACTCAATTAATTCTTTATTTCTCTTAGCCCCCGGCATATGCATAGGTACTATATTTTCATCTTTATATTTATCTAACTTAGACAATATATCATTATATTTAACATTCGGTTTAATGTCTGAATTTTTATTTGTAGTTCCTGCATTGCCATTCAATAATATATCATCATATTTAATATCCTTATTTGTAGTTCCTGTTTTATCCGATTTTCCTGTTTTATCTAAATTCATCTTTATACTCTTATCTTCATTCCAATTCATTGTTACACTCTCATCTTTTATTTACTGTTATTTATTATTGGGATACAAAAAAACCATAGATACTACATAACGTAATACCTATGGTATAAATAAGTGCCTAGAACCGGAATCGAACCAGTGACACGAGGATTTTCAGTCCTCTGCTCTACCGACTGAGCTATCTAGGCATATTGTGATCATCTGTTAATTATGGTGGTCATATTAACCTCATATCACTGACATAAGTAATAAACACTCTCTATTATCAAATACTTGAATATACTATCATATTTACACCATACTAGTCAACTGCATTTTTAAGTTATTATCTTCGTTTTTATCTTCGTTTTTAAGTTGTTATCCTGTAGTTATTGTCTGGATGGATTTTAATATGATGTCAGGACAGCTCCTGACACCATTAATATAATCCTTAAGCTGTTTTAAGCGTTCATACCTAAACAGCTTATATTTCTCTTTTATTTTTCTTTTGTTTTCTTTTATTTCTCTTTATTCATATACTTTTCATACATATCAGGTCTGAATTGCTGCGTTCTTTCTAAGGATTTCTTATGTCTCCACTCTTCTATCTTTCCATGGTGTCCTGAAAGGAGTACATCCGGCACCTTAAGTCCCTTATATTCTGCCGGTCTTGTATACTGTGGATACTCAAGCAGTCCATCCGAAAAGCTTTCTGTCTGTGCTGACTCTTCATTGTTTAACACACCCGGAACAAGACGTGATACAGAATCAATAA
>OGKO01001569.1_pt1 | contig 12733 bp, 9 predicted proteins | sample 1572451 | NCBI WGS metagenome assembly OGKO01 (sample SAMEA2582089, study PRJEB24529) | metagenome | biome: Human gut stool | place: China | collected 2011 | reverse complement strand
CGCTGCTCTCCTCACTTGACGACTCCTCAACAACGTTATTGAACTCAACGTCGTCGTCCTTTGTCATTTCGTCAACGCCGTCGTCAACCAACTCAACTCTCTCCCAGCCGTAAATGCCTTCAATAGCATTTGTAAGCTCATAAGCTGCTGTCTTCTGTGAAACAGCTGATGGGTGATAGTCAACTGCATAACCATTGTTTTCGCTGTCCTGAACGCTGAACTCGAAAACTGATACCTTGCTGTCGCCTGTTTCAGTCTTATAAGTGTCAACTGCATCTGTAATAGAAGGATAAAGCTCCTGTCCCATAATACCGAGTGTACAAAGTATCTCAGAATTTGGATTCTTAGCTCTTATCTCCTTGAGGAAATTTACATAGCCATTTTCAAACTCAGCACACTTATCAGCGTCACCCTTTGTGTATGAGTTATCGTTTGTACCAAGATTTACAACGATAAGCTCAGGCTGATACTGTGAGAAATCCCAATCATAATTAGCTGTCTGCTCACCGTCGAACCAGCTCCATGTAAAGCAGAACTTATCATAGAAATTTGGCACAAGCAGTGCGTCATTTATCTTGCCGTTGCCTGAATAACCAGAGATCACACCTGCTCCGCTTACTGATACAAAGCTGTAGTCAGCGCCAAAATTCTGTGCTGCCTTGTAAGCATATGTCTTTGCGGCGTTCTCGTTGTAGATAGAAAATGACTTTCCAAGTGGATCATCAACACCGTATCCACAAGTGATAGAGTCACCAATAAACTCGATAGAATGCTTAGCTGCCTCTGTTGGCTGTGGCTTGCCGTCTACCTCAAAGCTGTCAATTGCGATAACGCTCTGTGCAGCTTCTGAAAGCTTTATGAGCTTGACAGTGCTTTCGCCCTCAGGAAGCTCTACCTCAACTGCGTTTGTCTTCTTATTTTTTATGTAGCCCTGCTTAACAAGCTTGCCGTTTACAAATACACCAATTCTTGCCTCACCTACGCTGCCGTTTACATTGAAAACAGCCTTTGTGCCTGTGCATTTGAACTCGATACCGCTTGCAGAATAGCCAAGTATCGTTGTGTCGCCCTTTCTGTAAGTACGACCGATAAGCTTAACATTGTCGCTTGTTGCCTCATAAGAGGTGAGCTTGTCCGTTGCTTCCGTGTCTGCCATGACTGTCATTCCCATGCAGCCTGCTGCAATTGCCGCAGCACAGAAGCCTGCCAAAAACTTCTTCATACTATGATTTCCTCCATTGTTTAATTTTTTTGTATCTTTTGCCTTAATATTTCTCGATCCAATAATTTAATTATACTCTATCTGCAAGATATATACATTAATTTATTATTAATATTTATTCGTCATTTTATTAACAGGGTTGTTAGATATTCTTTATCCTCTTATAAACCACAGCCGACAGCGGTGGACAGACGAAACTGCCTGAAACGGGCTGTTTGTTCATCTTGCCACTTTCATCAAGCCTGAGATAAAAGCTTCCCTCAGGCAGACCGAAGCCCCTGTTCTCGTAGTAAGGATTAAGTGCGATAACATAGCATTCTCCGTCTTTTTCAAGCTTCCAGCTTACGCAGTTCCAATCGTCATTGTGCATAAAATGAAGATGTGCGTTCACGTCCTCTTTAGTGTTCATTCGGAAAAGCGGACTTCCCTTTCTCAGCCTTATAAGAGCCTTGTAATACTCAAAGACCTCTTTATATTCAAACTTTCTGTTCCACTTTATGGAGTTAGTGTAGTCAGGCGCATTGTAGCTGTCATGGGAATAGATATTCACATCGTTTGGCTCTTCGCCCTCTTTGAGTATCCTCGGCTTTGACCTAAGAAAATCCTGACCAAGCTGTATGAACGGCATGCCCTGTGAAAGTATCACTATCGCAGCCGCAAGCTTATCCATTTTTATCCTTACGCCCTCACTGTCATTCTTTGCCGATATACAAAGCTTGTCCCACAAAGTATTGTTGTCATGAGCCTCACAGTAATTCACCGCCTGAGTAGGTTCAAAAGCCCAGCAAGCTTCTTTTGCGTCATTTATCTGATAGTGTGGCACAGAGCCGGCTATACCACGCCTTAGGGTAGAAGCCGCATTTCTGTTTCCGCTGACAAAGCCCTTGTCATATGGATTAAAAGTACCGCCCTTAATGGAATCTCTGATGTTATCGTTGAAAAGTCCAACTCTTCCAAACTGATATGAATTCCATTTATATGCAAGTCTGTCAGCTGGGAGCGGTGACTCTCCTCCCGTCCAGCCCTCGCCATACATTAGTATCTGAGGGTCTATCTTGTTAAGCTCGTCCCTTATGATGTTCACAGTTTCAATATCGTGAAGTGCCATAAGGTCAAAGCGGAAGCCGTCTATCTTATATTCCGTTGCCCAAAATCTGAGAGAATCTATCATGAATTTTCTCATCATCATGTGGTTTGAAGCCGTTTCGTTTCCACAGCCCGAGCCGTTTGAAAATGAGCCGTCATTTCTTATTCTATGATAATAATATGGAAAAGAACGCTCAAAAGCTGACTCCTCGGTATAGTAAGTGTGATTGTATACCACATCCATAACAACGCCAATGCCGTTCTCGTGAAGTGCCATAACAAGCTGTTTGAACTCTCTTATCCTGCACTTAGGGTCATAAGGGTCTGTGGAATATGACCCCTCAAGGCAGTTGAAGTTCTTAGGGTCATAACCCCAGTTATATTGATTAAGCCAAGGCTTGCTCTCGTCTACAGTGGCATAATCTTCCACAGGAAGCAGGTGAACATGGGTTATGCCAAGCTCTTTGAGATGCTCGATACAGGTTTTCACGCCCTGATATTTCGTACCCTTATCGGCAAAAGCCACATACTTTCCTCTATGCTCAGGAGCAACGCCTGATGAACTGTCCGCAGAAAAATCCCTGACGTGGCACTCATACACCACTGCGTCGCAGGCATTTCTGCACTTAGGCTTCTTGACCTTGTCCCAGCCTTCAGGGTCGGTGGTCTTGAAATCCACCACCGCACCAACGTTTCCGTTGACTCCGCAGGCTTTTGCATAGATATCTATAGTTTCATGCCTTGTTTTGTGGTCAAACTCAAATGTATAGGTATAAAAAACACCGTCAAGGTCACGGAGTATCTCCACATACCAAACACCGTGGTCAAGCCTTTCCATAGGCAGGCTTTCAAGACGGCTTTTGCCCTCACCGTCAAGATACAGATTAAGATAAACTCCCGTTGCAAGCGGCGACCATGTTTTGAACACAGTTTTGCCCTCTTTCATGACCGCACCCAGATCGTTTCCTATATATTGATTATCTCTGTCGAACTGTTCATAATTCAATCTGTACATCAATCATGCCCCTTGCCTATATTTTTTTACGTCTTAGATATTTTTACTTCAGACTTTCGCCAAGCACCGAGCCTTGAAGAAGCTTAGTTTCAAAGCCCTCCCTCGTATTTTTAAGCAGGTCATCGCAAAGCTTTACCTTGTCCTTTTCAAGAAGCAGCAGGATAGTTGAGCCGCCGAACTCGAAATAGCCCTTTTCTTCGCCCTTTGTGACCTTTACGCCCCCCTCAGTGTGCAGATTTGATATCTTGCCCACCATAAGAGCACCGACTTCCATTTGAATAATATCTCCGAACTGCTCCGTTCTTATCATGCAATATTCTCTGGAATTTTCCTTGAAAACAGGCAGATAATTGTTCACCACAGGGTTCACAGTGTGAAGAATACCATTTATCTTTCTGTTGTGGCTCTTTACACCGTCTGCACAATAGCAATAGCGGTGATAATCGTCCACTGAAAGTCTGATGATAACTGCATAGCCACCCTCATAACGCTTTGCAAGCTTGCTGTCCCTGAGAAGCGAGGCGGTATTATACACTGCATTCTTTATAATAAAGGTATCAGACTGTGTTATCTTATAAGCTGTGACCTTGCCGTCTGAAGGTGACACCAGCAGATTCTTATCCTTAGTGATAAAACGTCTGCCGGGCTTTATTTTTCTTGTGAAAAAATCATTGAATGAGCGATACATTCTTTCCTCATAGTCAAACATATCTATGCCGTTTTTTTCTGCGAAGCCGAAAATAAAAGGCACTGAGAACTTGCTGTCAAGTATCACTCTTGCACACTTTGAAAATATCGGACAGCCAAGAAATTTCATAAGCGCCCTGCCCATTGCCGAGCTGTAGGCAGCCGCAAGAAAGCTATCCTGAGATGTGGTCTGTTCGTATTCTCTGCCCTGTCTGTCACGATATTTCATCTGTTTCTCTCCTTTTATTTACATTATTGTAGGGGACGACACCCCCGACGTCCTGTTTTTCACACACCTGTCCGACAAAAACATTTCCCATTCAGGTAACTTTTATCTTAGATTATATGCTGCATTTTAAGATAGCCGAGAAGGATTATCGCACCTATAGTAAAGAGTATCAGCACGCCCTTCATGGAAAGCTTCTTGACATTTATTTTCAATACAAAGAGTATTGAAATAAGTATCATAAAGCTATGGAAAACAAATGGAAAAATATTTCTCGGTATATTGTGCTGACCCATGAACAGCAGAGGAAGTATCATAGCAACTGTTGTAACAGGCAGACCCTTATATTCTTTTCTGTTCTCTGTTGTGTTTCTCTGACGCTCTTCCTCCATAACGTTGAAGTAGCCAAGTCTGATAACAGCGCCAAGAACTATCATAATGCTTGCGATAAGACGAAGCGGATAAACTGAATTGTAGTGATAGCCTATGACAGCAGGGAAAACGCCGAAGCAAACAAGGTCGCACAGTGAGTCGATCTGTATGCCGAACACCTTTTCATGCTCTGTTCTGTTTTTCATGCTTCTTGCTATCTTGCCGTCAAACCAGTCTGTAATTGAAGCCGCAGCGAACACGATAAGCGCAAACACCATGTGATGCGGTATCTTGAAAAGCAGCACGAACAGCAGGAAAAACGGTATCAATATTACTCTAAGCACTGTAAGTTTATTTGGCAGGTTCATATCAAATTCCTTTCATCTACATTTTTGAGCCGATAAGGTCATAATCCATAGTATCGTCAATTTTTACCTTGACATACTCGCCGACCCTAACTTTATCCTCGCTCAGGAAGAATATTTTTCCGTCTATCTCAGGTGCGTCCGCCTGACTTCTGCCGTAGTAACACTCGGCATATCTGTCAAAGCCCTCGCAAACCACCTCGACTTCGCTGTCGAGAGCAGCCTCATTAAGGCTGTCGGAAATAATCATCTGTTCTTCCATTATTATCTCCGCTCTGCGCTCTCTGTCCTTTAAAGGCACCTGATCTTCAAAATTCTCCGCAGGCGTACCCTCCTCAGGCGAGTAAGCAAAACAGCCGAGCCTTTCAAAGCGGATTTCCTTTACAAACTCACAAAGCTCCTCGAACTGTTCCTCAGTTTCCCCTGGGAAGCCTGTAATAAGAGTTGTTCTCAGCGTAACGTTCGGTATCTTTTCTCTTATCTTCTTTATAAGCGCCGTAAGGGTCTCTCTGTCCCCATGGCGGTTCATTCTTTTAAGTATGGTCTTGTCGCAGTGCTGTATAGGCATATCAAGATACTTTACAAGCTTGTCCTCTTTAGCGATAACGTCCAGCAATTCGTCCGTTATCCTCTCAGGATAGCAATAAAGCGTTCTTATCCACTTGAAGCCGTCTATCTCGCAAAGAGCCGTGAGCAATTCAGGAAGCATAGACTTGCCGTATATATCCTCGCCATAGCGTGTTGTATCCTGCGCCACAACTACAAGCTCCGTAACGCCGTTCTCAGCCAGCCATCTGGCTTCCTTGACGATATCCTCCATGCGTCTGCTTCTGTATTTTCCTCTTATAGACGGGATAGCGCAGTAAGTGCAGTTGTTGCTGCAACCCTCGGCTATCTTTATATACGCATAGAAAGGCTCAGTAGAAATAATTCTTCCGCCCTCCATGGAAAGCTCAGTTTTTGCGCCATAAGAACAGACCGCCTGCTTATCCAGCAGTATCTCTCTTATGATATCGCAAATTTTTCCGTTAGAGCCTATTCCCACAACAGCGTCAAGCTCAGGGATCTCCTTTTTCATTTCGTCACGGTATCTTTCAGCAAGACAGCCCGTAGCTATTACCGCCTTTATCCTGCCCTCCTGCTTGAGAGTACAGAACTCAAGTATAGTGTCTATAGCCTCCTGTTTAGCCGACTCGATAAATCCACAGGTATTTATAATGACCACATCAGAAAGGGCTGCGTCAGAAACTATCTGAAAACCCTCTTTGCGCAGATCATAGAGCATATGCTCAGCGTCCACCTGATTTTTAGGACATCCGAGAGAAACCATTCCCACTCTAGTTGCCATGAAAAAATCTCCAATCCTACACCGCCAATGGACGGCATAAAGTATCACAATAATCTATCTTATTATCTCACTTTTACACAGTTTTGTCAAGCCCTTTTAGTCACTATTGTATGACAAAAATCAAAATATTTATGAAATTTCCACAAAGTCCGCAGCCTACAGTCAACCCGTCCTGATTTAGTAAAAATATGTTGAAATCAGGCAGAATATGTGATATAATATGCTTGTCGGTCTTCTCCGTCAGGGAGGAGGTGGAAACTGTGATATACATAATCGATCTCGTGCTTTCTGTCGTGGGTAGTGTGGTTGGTAACCTAATTACCAAGTGGTTTGGCAGAAAGAAATAGTACCGACAAGCCCGAAGAGAAACCCCCGAAAGCTGCAACTTTCGGGGGTTTCGTTTGTGTGTCACTGTGAACACAATCAATCTCGTGGTTACCTATATTATACACCACACAATTTATTTTGTCAAGCACTTTTGCACCATCAGTTTTTCTTCTCAGGGTAAGTAACAGTTATCTCTGACCCTGCTTCCTGCGACCAAACAACATAATCAAGCTTTCCTTCATCAATAAAAACAGTGAAATATGTATCCCTAAGCTCATCAGGAAGCTGTTCCTTTATCTTTTCTATGAACTTATCCGTCTCTGTGGAAATGTAGTTCATGTACTCAAACTTGTAGCTCTTGTCTTTTGAAAGTTCCTTGACAGCCTTTTCTGCCGCCTCATATACCGCCTGAGCGTTAGCCTCAGCCTTTTCGGAGTTTTCGTCAGTTATAATTCCGTCTGCATACGCCTGCGCCTTTGAGCCTGCAAAGCAAACTTTCCAATCATTGTCCTTGTCAAGCACCATAAGAATATACTGCGATGACGTGACCTCTCCCTCAGAGCTGTCATAAGCTATGGTCACATAAAGCTCCGCCGCCTTTGAATACTCCTCCGAGATGTTCACCTTGTCGATAAAGCCGCACTTATCCTTGTCAAAGCTATATCTTGCTCCGCTTATCTGCTCGTCCTCACCGTATTCATTGTCGCCGCCCATGTTCTTTTTCATATATTCATAGTCAGCGGCATAATCGTCTGTCATAAGCTTAACCATTGATTGGTCAAACTCAGCGTTTGCGGCTTTAAGATACATTGCCGCAACGTCCTTTGCCTCTTCAAGCGGGTCAGCGGCTTCTTCGCTTTCCGTATCAGTTCCCTGCGTTGTCACAGCATTCTCACTGCCCTGAACATGTTCCGCAGGCTGAGAGCTGTCTGTGCCGTCAAAGCTCAGCGAACAGCCTGTCATGATCGCCGCACTCAGTATAGCCGCCGCAAAAATGATCTTTTTCATTCTTTGCTCCTTTATTCGTCGCCGTACTCCTGTTTTATGTCAGCAAGCACCTCTTTTATTATGTCGTATGAATACCCCAAACGCACAAGGGCGTTTTTTACCTTTATGTCACCCTTTTCTCCGTCAAGATATCTGAGATACTTTCGCTCCACAAGCTCATACAGCCGCTCGTATGTACCCTCGCTGTATTCCTCCAGAGCTTCCTCTATTATAGGCTTCGTAAGCCCTTTCTGTCTCATCTGCTGATAAGCGCGGTAATATCCGTATTTACGCACTTCCACATAAGTCCTCGCAAGCCCCTGAGCATACCGCCTGTCATTGACCGTCCCAAGCTCCAGCATCTTATCCATTACAGCGTCGCATATCTCCTCGCTGTAATTCTTTTCAAGCTTCTTATAAAGCTCCACATAGGAATAGTCCCTGTAATCAAGGAGATACAAAGCCCTTTCCTTAGCCTTTCTGAACTCGTTGTCAAAAACTATCTTCTCCCAAGCAGACTCAGGCATATCAAGCCCTGCTCTCAGACCATAGGCAGACACTACCTCGTAGTTGAGAAAAGCCGTTTCGCCCTCCTCAAACTCTATCATATATGTGCTGCCCTTGTATTTTGAAACGCCCGTTATTTTAAGCATTTATCAGTCACCAAGCTCGCTTATGTCAACAGGAGCGAACTCCTCGAAGTCCTCCTCAGGCTTTGCCACAACAGACTTGTCGCTTGCCGCCTTGCGTATCTTCTTCTCAGGCTTGTCAGCAGCCATATCCTCATTTGCACTCTGAGCCGCCGCACCTGCGTTAGCCTTTTCTTCAAGCTTCTTGGCCTTTTTATCTTTCTGCGCCGCAAGCACAAGCTCCGCCTGATGTTCCTTTATCTTGGCTTCTATCTCGCCCATGATGTCAGGATTGTTCAGCAGGAACTCCTTAGCGTTGTCACGTCCCTGACCAAGCTTCATATCGTTGTAGCTGAACCAAGCTCCGCCCTTCTTAACGATATCAAGATCGACCGCCATGTCAAGCACCTCGCCCACACGGGAGATACCCTTGCCGTACATGATATCAAACTCGCACTCCTTGAACGGCGGTGCTACCTTGTTCTTTACAACCTTGCACTTTGTTCTGTTACCAATGACCTCAGAGCCGTTCTTTATCTGCTCTCCACGTCTGACCTCTATTCTTACAGAAGCGTAGAACTTCAAAGCACGTCCACCTGGAGTAGTTTCAGGGTTTCCGTACATAACACCTATCTTCTCACGGACCTGATTGATAAATATAGCCGTTGTATTTGACTTTGCAATAACAGATGTGAGCTTTCTCATAGCCTGAGACATAAGTCTTGCAAGCTGACCAACGTGAGTGTCGCCCATTTCGCCGTCTATCTCAGATTTTGTTACCATAGCCGCAACAGAGTCGATAACGATACAGTCGATAGCACCCGAACGAGCCAGAGCCTCGGCTATCTCCAAAGCCTGCTCACCGCTGTCAGGCTGAGAAACAAGCATATTGTCGATATCAACGCCAAGCTGACCTGCATAAACAGGGTCAAGAGCATGCTCAACGTCGATAAAAGCTACCTCACCGCCCATTTTCTGCGTTTCTGCGATAACATGAAGTGCGACCGTTGTCTTACCTGATGACTCAGGTCCGTATATCTCAATAATTCTTCCTCTCGGCACTCCTCCAATACCAAGCGCCATATCAAGGGTCATTGAGCCTGTCGGTATAGCCTCGATATCCATAGCCTTAGCCTCGCCAAGCTTCATGATCGCACCCTTGCCGAACTGCTTTTCAATATATGCTATCGCTGTGTCAAGAGCCTTTTTCTTTTCCTCTGCGTCTGTTATTTTTACTACCGTCTTAACGGCATCTTTTTTCTTCTTGTCTATCGCCATTTTATATGACCTCCCTATCTTATCGGTGTTTTATCCGTATCTATATCATATCATACTAACTGTCCATTTGTCTGTACAGTAACCGCAATTTATCTTTCTGTACAAATTTTCGTACTATTTTTCATAAAAGCCCGAAACACAGCGATAAACACCGCACAAGTCTTTCCTGCATCTCACGTTCTTAAAGCCGTGCTGTATCATCAGCCGCATTACCTCGTCCTCCTGACCGATACCGATCTCAAAGAGCATAACGCCGCCGCTTTTAAGCTTTTTCTTCCACTTGCGAACTATCTCACGATAGAAGTCCAAGCCGTCCTCACCGCCGAAAAGAGCTTCCGCAGGCTCAAAAGTGACCTCACGCTGTAAAGCGACCATGTCCTCTGTTGTGAGATAAGGGGGATTGCACACTATAAGGTCAGCCTCATATCCTCCACAAGCTTTTCGTCTGTAACGTCACCCATGACTATCTCAGCCCCCGAGCCGTTCAGACTTATATTCTCACGAAGATACTCTGCCGCCTTTTCAGACTTCTCCACACACACTGCCCGACCGCAGTCAAGCTTCCTTTCAAGGGTGATACCAATGCACCCCGAGCCTGAACAAAGGTCTATAACAGTGATATCCTTCTTGCCTGCAAACATCTTCAAAGCCGTGTCAACAATAGTTTCCGTGTCCTGACGTGGTATCAGCACGCCCTCGCCCACCTTGAAAGGCAGACCATAAAACTCCCACTGTCCAAGGAGATACTGCAAAGGATAGCCCTCACAGCGACGTGTGACAATGTCGCTTATACGCTTTTCCTGCTCAGGAGTGATATCATCCCCCTCAGCCACATCTTCAAACACCCATGTGACCTCGCAGACAGCGTTCTCACCAAGACCGCTTTCTTCAAGCAGTCCCACACATTTATCAAACAGTTTCTTTTTTACCATTTGTCATCTTCCTTATTTTCAGGTATACAAGCTTTCAGTGCCGCTATAGCACATTCTATCTGACTTTCATCAGGCTCGCTTGTAGTTATCCTCTGTATCCACAGACCCGGTGCAGAGATTATCTTAGTGAAAATATTGTCATATTTTCCCGCAAGCCTTATAAGCTCGTAAGCAATACCCGTAACGATAGGCAGAAGCGCTATCTTTATAACAACTCTCAGAAAAATGCTTGCCCATGATACTCTGAATATTGTGTTTACAAAAATGCTTATAAACAGCACAAGGAAAATAAAGCTCGTTCCGCAGCGAGGGTGAAAACGTGTGTATTTCTTCACGTTCTCCACCGTCAGCTCTTCTTCATGCTCATAGCAAGCGATAGTCTTGTGTTCAGCACCGTGATATTCATATGTACGCCTTATATCCTTAGTAAGAGCAGTCAAAGCCGTGTAGCCAATGAAAATAGCTATCTTCAAAATACCCTCAATAAGGTTTTTGCCGAATGCCGACAGGTCAACGAACTTGCTTATGAATTTAGACACCAGCGACGGCAGATACATAAACAGCAATATCGCCAGACCCACACCCAGCACCATAGATATCGCCGTGATGATAGGACCGAGCTTGTCCCCAAGCTTATCGTCCAGCCACTGTTCAAACTTGGTCTGCTCCTCCTTATCGTCCTCCGTCATCTGCTTCTCAGCCGACCTTGTAAGGCACTTGTAGCCGTCTATAAGAGAAGTAAGGAAGCTGAAAATGCCCCTCACAAAAGGCGTTTTCCTATACCAAGGCGTATCTTTTCCGCCTTTTATCGCCCACTCCTCCAGGTCTATGGTGCCGTCAGGCAGGCGGCAAGCCATAGCCGCCTTGTGTATGCCACGCATCATAACGCCCTCGATAACAGCCTGTCCGCCGATCTTTGACTTGAATTTTTCCTTGCTTTGTGCTTTACTGCTCATTTTCTTTCCTTTCAAGGCGGTGTGTGCGTCTACTGCACGTTGTCGTTGTTTTCGATAGGCTCAGAAGAAATAAGCTCCACGTCTACAGTTGCCTGATTGTCAGGTTTTTTCTTCTGCTCGATACAAGGGAGCGTTATCATCACTGTTGTACCTACTCCCTGCTCACTGTTTATCTCCAGCGTACCGCCATGCCGCTGAATGATCTCGTCTGCCACCGCAAGACCTATTCCCGAACCACGTCTTGTGTGGTTTGCCTTAAAGAATTTCGTCTTGACCTTTGGCAGGTCATCCTTTGATATTCCCATACCCGTGTCGGAAATGGAAATACATACCTCATTGTCCTCCTCATAAGCCTCCACTGATACAGTGTCGCCCTTGTTGGAGTATTTGATAGCGTTGTCCACAATATTTATGAATACCTGACGAAGCCTGTTCTTGTCGCCGTAAACAAACGGCAGCATTTTCGGCTCGTAGTAATTGAGTGTTATACCAAGCGCCTTGGCTCTCTCCTGATAGATAAGCACAGTTTCCCCAAGCTCCGCAAGAATATCTATAGTATCCATAATAAGCGTGAGTCTGTTGTCCTGTATCCTCGAAAAGTCAAGAAGCTCCTCAACCATTTGCGAAAGCCTCTCCGTCTCACTTGTGATGACCCTCATACCCTTCTTGAAGGTTTCCTTGTCCTCATACATACTGGTAACAGTTTCCGTCCAGCCCCTTATAGCGGTAAGCGGAGTTCTCAGCTCATGAGATACAGAGGATATGAACTCGTTCTTCATCTGTTCTGTATTAGAAAGCTCCTGCGCCATGTAGTTGATAGAGTCGCAAAGCTCGCCAAGCTCGTCATTTCGTTTCTTTTCAAGACGTTCGCTGAAATCTCCCGTAGCATACCGCCTTGTTATGCTGTTTATGCTTCTTATAGGCAAAACAATAGATTTGATAAAAAACATTCCCGAGAAAAACATGAGCATTATGACAGCCACAACGATAGCCGTGATTATCATAGACATAATAAAGATCTGATGGTCGATATTTTTCATGGAAGACAACATTCTCAGTGCCTCATATTCGCTTCCCTTCGGAGATATGACCGACGTTATCGCCATGACCTTTTCCCCTGTTGACAGCTCATATATCTGTGTGCCTATTCCAGTGTCGGACTTCTTTGCGTCCTCATAATCGGTCATGTTGTCATTCTCCGAGGGAGAGAAGCCTGATGATGTAACATCGACCTCACCGTCGGTCTTGATAGCCATAAGCTCTATCTTGTCTTTCTCGTCATAGCTTTCCACAAGAGAGCGTA
>OGKO01001550.1_pt1 | contig 12900 bp, 10 predicted proteins | sample 1572451 | NCBI WGS metagenome assembly OGKO01 (sample SAMEA2582089, study PRJEB24529) | metagenome | biome: Human gut stool | place: China | collected 2011 | reverse complement strand
GTATCAAAAATTCGGGCGTTTGTATAGGCTTTTTTGAGAAACTCCGAACTTTCTTTCCATTTTGTTACCTGAAATGTGGTCTGTGCAACTGCAAAAAGGGGTTTTTGGGGGTCAGAAGGGCCGTTCCACGCCTCTAACTCGGCTAAATCGGCAAAAACGAACACCTCGCCCCGGGTGTGTCCCACGATGCCCTGCACCTCCGGGTGGGTCTTATCGCCCGCCACCAGCAGCACCGCGCCCTCTTTTTCAGCCTGCGCGGCAATGCGCTGGATCTTCTGCACAAAGGGGCAGGTAGCGTCATGGTACGGGATGCCGCGCGTGGCCAGCTCATCGTATACGCTGCGGGGCACCCCGTGGCTGCGGATGACCACCTCGCACCCGGCAGGCACATCCTGCACGGTGTCTACCACCTGTGCACCCTTGCGCCGCATATCCTCCACCGCCTGCGGGTTGTGGATCAGCGGGCCCAGCGTTGCCACTTTATGCCCCTCGGCCAGCAGGCCGTAGGTCAGTTCCACGGCACGGTTCACGCCAAAGCAGAACCCCGCCGTTTTCGCCAAATGGATCTCCATCTCTTATGCCCCCATCTTTTCCCATGCTTCCAGCAGCGCCTGCTTGTTGGCGCGGAGCTTTTTGGTGTCCCGGCGGCTTTCCATGGCAAACTGCGCTGCGGGCATCGGCTCGCCGTAGATCACCCGCACCTTGCAGAACAGGTGCATTCTTCCGTCCGGGGTGTCGTACAGGATGCGGCAGGGCACAACATCCACCCCTGCCTCGGCGGCAATGACGAACAGGCCGCTCTTGGGGGGCAGAAGCTTGCCCTCCTTTTCGCGGGTGCCCTCCGGGAAGATGAGCAGGGTCTTGCCCTGTTTGCAGGCCTCCACCGTCTGGGAGATGACCGCCATCTCGTCCTTGGTGCCGCGGACGCACACGCCGCCGCAGCAGCGGAAGAACCAGGTCAGAAAGGCGTTGATCTCGAACAGCTCCTTTTTGGCAAACACCACCATTCGCCTGCCCCACCGGGTAACGACGATGAACACCGGGTCGATGGCCGACACATGGGTGGGTGCAAGGATGTAGCCCTTCGTCTGCACCTTTTTCAGGTTTTCGCGGCCCTCCACCCGGATGCGGAAACCGATGTGCCACACAAGCCACGCAAGGGGCACCAGAATATAATATAGTACCATTTTTCTATTCCTGTCCTGTTTGTTGTATCAGCCGATCTTTTGGGCAATGATCTGCTTCATGGCGTCAAGGCTCTGCTCAAAATCCAGCCCCGAGGTATCCAGCAGCACGGCGTCCTCTGCCTGCTTCAGCGGAGCGGCGGCGCGGTGGGTGTCCTGATAGTCCCGCTGCTTTACATCTGCCAGCACCTCCTCGTAGGGGGTGTCAATGCCCTTGACCTGATACTCCTTCCAGCGGCGGGTGGCGCGTGCCTCCGGGCTGGCGGTCAGGAAGATCTTCACCGTAGCGTCCGGCAGCACCACCGTGCCGATATCCCGGCCGTCCATCAGCACATCCTGCTTTTTGGCCATGCTGCGCTGTAAGTCCAGCAGAAATGCCCGCACCGCAGGGTTTGCGCCCACGGCAGAGGCTGCCATGCCGGCTTCTTCGGTGCGGATGGCGGTGCTCACGTCCTCGTCCTTTAAGTAGATGTGCTGCTCGCCCGCAATGGAGGCCAGCCGCAGCTCGATTTCCGGCAGCAGGGCGTCCACCGCCGCGTTGTCCTTGGGGTCCTTGCCCGCGCGCAGGGCGTACAGGCCGATGGCGCGGTACATTGCACCGGTGTCCACATAGATATAGCCCAGCTCTGCCGCCAGACGGCGTGCCAGAGTGGATTTGCCTGCACCCGCAGGCCCATCAATTGCAACAGAAACCATGATATGTTCTCCTTATTTATATATATAGTACACAGCAGAATGGACTGCGCTGTTTTTACAGATTATTCGCAAAGCTCTGTGCGGTGCAGAAAGCGATCTGCAGATTATAGCCGCCGGTGTAGGCGTCCACATCCAGCACCTCGCCCGCAAAGTACAGCCCCAGCGCCTTTTTACTCTGCATGGTCTTGGGGTCTACCTCCCGCACCGATACGCCGCCGCTGGTGATCACTGCGTGGGCAAGGTCGCCACGGGCGTCAATGGTCACCTGCCAGTGCTTGATCAGCTGCACCAGCTCCCGTTTCTGCTCCCGGGTGATCTGGTTTGCCTTGGTGGCGGGGTCGATGCCCCAGCGCGCCACCATCACCGGCTGCATACTGGAAGGCAGCAGCTTGACCAGTGCGCCCTGCGCCGCGTGATTTGCCAGCAGGGCAAAATCCCGGGTGATGCGGTCGTACAGCTGCTCCTCGCTCAGGGCGGGCTTCAGGTCGATCTCCGCAACGTACTTATGCTTTTTCATGTCCCCCAGATGGCTGGACGCGCTCAAAGTCAGCGGCCCGCTGATGCCAAAGTGGGTAAACAGCATCTCGCCCTGCTCGTCAAAGATGGCCTTGCCGTCCTCCAGCAGGGTCAGGGTGACGTTTTTCAGCGCCAGCCCCATCATCTTTTTGCAGTCCGGGTCGCGGCTGACAAGGCTGACCAGACTGGGCACCGGCTCCACAAGGGTGTGCCCCGCCTGCTGCGCCAGCTTGTAGCCGTCGCCGGTAGAACCGGTGGTGGGGTAGCTCACGCCGCCGGTGGCCACCAGCACCGCGTCCGCCCGGTATTCCCGGCCGGAAGTGCCCCGCACGCCTACGCAGCGCAGCGCCGGGCCTGCTTTTTTCTTTTTGGGGTGGCGCGGGTTTTCCGCTGCCGCCGGGGCAGGCTCTGCCTCCGGCACGATGTCCTCCAGCAGCAGCTTCTTTGCGCCATCATAGACGATGTCGGCATCCTGCGCATAGCGCAGCAGCGCCTGCCGGATCTCCTCGGCCTTATCCGATACCGGGAACACCCGGCGGCCGCGCTCCACCTTCAGCTCCACGCCAAGGCCTTCGAACAGCTCCATGGTCTTTGCCGGGGGGAACTCCCCCAGCGAGGAGTACAAAAAGCGCGGGTTCGTGCGCACATGGCGCAAAAATTCCTCTGCCGAGCAGTCGTTGGTCACATTGCAGCGTCCCTTGCCGGTAACAAGGATCTTCTGCCCGGGCTTCTCGGTATGCTCCAGCACCGTTACCTGATGTCCCTGCCGCACGGCGGCACCCGCCGCCATCAGCCCGGCTGCCCCGGCTCCCACGATCAAAACCCTTGCCATCTGTCATCCTCCCAAAATCGCCTTTTAACTCTATTGTATCATACCAGAAACCCCGCACAAAAGCAATGCAGCGCCGCAGGAAATGAATGGATTTTCGGTTTCACACCCTCTTGACAAAGCCGCCGGGCTGCTGTATTCTTTTTACAGACCGTTAGTTTGTAAAGAAGGAGCATTTGCCATGCCGCGCAACAAATACCCGGAACAGACTGTGGAAAAGATCTTGGACGCCGCCGCCCTGCTCTTCATCCAGAAGGGCTACCAGAATACCACCCTGCAGGACATCATTGATGCCACAAAGCTTTCCAAAGGGGCGGTGTACCATCACTTCCGCTCCAAGGAGGAGATCGCGCAGCGCGTCGGTGACCGTTTGGGCGACCAGATGTGGGAGCCGCTGCGCCATATCCGGGACGACCCGGCCCTGACCGGGCTGCAAAAGCTGCAGGCGGTGTTTGCAGCTTCCTTTGCCGGGCAGCGGCAGCAGCAGATCGCGCAGACTTTGCCGCACCTGTGCAGCAACCCGCAGTTCCTTGCCATGGAGCTGACCAACATTGAAGCGCATCTGGCTCCGGAGTGCATTGCACCCATGATCCGGCAGGGCATGGCGGACGGCTCCATCCACACCGCCGATGCCAATGCGCTGGCCGAAGCGCTGTTCGTGCTGGCAGACATCTGGCTTTCTCCCCAGACGCGCCCCACCACACCGGCTCAGCAGCGGGCGCGGAACGTCGTGTTTCAGCAGATGACCCACGCGCTTGGGCTGGACCTTTTGACGGACGCACAGGCCGAACAGCTGGTGCAACTGTGCACACCGGTCAAAGACTGAATTTTCCGGGCGGAACGCTCCGCCCTTTTTTGTACGCCTTTACAGACTAACGGTCTGTATTTAAAAACAGGAGGTTCCCATGAACACATTTTTCCTCATCGTCCTCGGACAGATCATTTCCCTGTTCGGCAATGCCGCCCTGCGGTTTGCGCTGCCGCTGTATCTGCTGCGGCAGACCGGTTCCGCTGCGCTGTACGGCGGCATCACCGCGCTGGCCATGCTGCCCGCCCTTGCTGGAATGCTGACCGGCGGCGCGCTGGCAGACCGCTGCCGTAAAGCCCGCCTGATGGCGCTGCTGGACCTGGTGACCGCCGGTATTGCGGCTGCAGCCGCTGCTGGGTTGCCGCATCTGCCCCTGCTTCCGCTGGTCCTGACCGTGCTGGGCAGTCTGTACGCCATTCAGGGACTTTACCAGCCCGTGGTACGCGCCTGCCTGCCCCTGCTGCTGAACGGCACCCAGCTGCTGCGCGGCAACGCGGTCATCCAGCTGGTGGATACCGTGGACGAGCTTCTCGGTCCCCTGCTGGGTGCTGTTCTGCTGGAGCACCTCGGCATCCGGGGGCTGCTGGCACTCTGCGGCGGCTGCTTTACACTTTCTGCCGGAATGGAGCTGTGCCTGCGCATTCCGCAGGATGTCCCACGGGACACAAAGCTCTCCGTCCGTTCTCTGTGTAGTGACCTGCGGGAAAGTGCGCAGTTCCTCACCGGGCAGGCTGCGGTGCTGCAATTAGCCGCCGCCATGGCGGCTGTAAACCTGCTGGAAGTCCCCGCCCTCACCGTAGGTGTCCCGGTGCTGGTGGTACAGACTTTGCAGAAAAGTGATGCCTCCCTCGGTCTTGTGCAGGCGGTGCTGAGCGCGGGCGGCATTTTAGGCGGTGTGCTGGCCGGAACCGTCTTTGTCCGGCGTCCCATCCGCAGCGGCACAGGTCTTTTGCTGGCGCTCAGCGGCGTGTGCGCCGCGCTGGGTCTTGCCCTCCGGGTGCCCGCGCTACAATTCGGCAGCATTCTGGTGCTGGGAGCCGTGTTTATGGCCGTGGCGGCGCTGTTCAATGTGTGGTTCTTTGCGCAGCTGCAGGTGTTAGTGCCGCAGGCACAGCTGGGCAAAACCACCGCCTGCCTCTCCGTGCTGGCCTGCCTGACCCAGCCCATCGGACAGGCAGCCTATGGCAGTGCCTTCCAGCACTGGGCTGCGCACCCGGCAGATGTTCTGCTGGCAGCCGGGGTGCTTTCGGCGCTGGTCCTCTGGCTGCTGCAAACGCGCCGTACCAACTGACACAGCAAAAAAGGAGCCGCTATTGCAGCCCCTTTTATGGTTTGCTTACTCCGACAGCTTTGCCGGGTCGAGATAGCTTTCGCCCTGCTTTACCTCCACATGGATGTGGCTTTCCTCGGCGCACTCGCAGCCGACCGTGCCCACCGTGCCCAGCTTCTGCCCGGCGGCTACGGTATCCCCGGCTTTTACGGCAGGGTCTGCCACACCGCACAGCCGCCAACTGCGGCCAGCGGCATCTTCCAGCACCACCACGGTGCCCCAGTTGCCCTCTGCCCCGGCAGACACCACCTTGCCCGCCACGGGTGCCGCTACCGCTGCCCCCTGCGTGCAGGCGTAGTCCACACCGTTGTGGGTGCGCCAGTCGCCCAGCGTTTTGTTATAGACCAGTTCATCGCCGCTGAAGGCGTTGAGCACGCGCCCCGGCATAGAGGGCGCGGCGGCAGGCTGTGCCGAACTGCTGGCAGGCGAGGATGCGCCTTGCAGTGCCGAGGGTTCGCGCAGCGAACCAGAGCCAGACTGCGCACCAGAGGACGCCCCAGAGCGCTCCTGCTGCGGCACATCTGCCTTGCTGTTTGCAACGTCGGTCACGGGCTGCTGCCATGTGGTATCCTCCTGTGCGTCCCAGTCCGGTTCTGTTTCCGGGGTGGTCTGTTGGGTGGTGCCGGGGGCGTTTAGTCCATCCAGACTTTTTTGCAGTTCTGCCCGCAGGGCGCGCACCGCCCACACCCCTGCCGCAGCCGCAGCCAGCAGGCTTGCGGTCAGCAGCAGGGCAAAGCCCTTGCCGTGCAGAAATTTTTTGATCTGCTCCATGCTTGTTACTCCCATCTGTCCGTTTTGTGTACGGGAACTTTTCTGGGCTTAGTGTGGGACAGCGGCAGGTGGTTTATGCAAGGGGATAAAAAAGACACGTAAAAAGGCTGAGCAGCCGCTTTTTTGCAGCTGCTCAGCCCTGCTATCCCCTGTTTTTGGTTACTTGCGTGCGATCATTTCGGTATAGGCCAGCACCAGCGGGCCTACGCCCTTGGCGTCGTTGCAGACCACCGGCTCGCTGAAGTAGTAGGCCAGAGAGCCGTCACGGTGATCCTTGCCGCCCAGACCGGCCACAAGGCAGATGCCGTCCAGCTGCAAGCTGCCGTCCGGGTTCTTGGACAGGTACCGGTCGCAGGTGCCGTAGAAGGCCTTCTCCGCCCATGCAGCCATGCGTTTGGGCAGATAGCCCAGACGCACGCCCTTGAGCACCGCGTAGGTGAACAGGGCGGTGCCGCTGGTCTCCAGATAGTTGCCCTCGGCCTCCGGGTGGTCGATGACCTGCCAGAACATCCCGCTCTGCTCGTCCTGGAACTTGTGCATATCCTCCACGGTCTGCTTGAGCATGGCCATGATGCCGCGGTACTCGTTGTACAGCTGCTCGTCCATGCGCTCCAGCACATCCACCATTGCCACAAGGAACCAGCCCATAGCGCGCAGCCAGAAGTTGGGGCTGCACCCGGTCTCGGGGTCTGCCCAGTACATCTGACGGCTCTCATCGTAGCCGTGGTAGTACAGGCCGGTCTTTTCGTCCCGCATGTGCTTTTTGATGTTCATGAACTGCTTGTAGCTGTCGATGCAGCCCTGCATCTTGTTGAAGCGGGTCTCGTACTCCATGTAGAAGGGCTGCGCCATATAGGTGCCGTCCAGCCACACCTGCCACGGATAGATGTCCTTGTGCCAGAAGTTGCCCTCCTTGGTGCGGGGCTGAGTGAGCAGCTGGCTGCGGATGGTATCAATGGCCTTGCGGTACTTCTCGTCCCCGTAGATGTCGTACAGGATGAACAGATTCTTGCCCTGATTCACGTTGTCCAGATTGTACTCCTTGGGGTCGTAGGTCTTGATGGAGCCGTCCGGCTGCACAAAGTAGTCGATGAACTCCTTGGAGAATTCCAGATACTTCTCGTCGCCGGTGGTCTTGTACAGGCTCAGGCAGGCGGTGATCATGCAGCCGTCGATGTAGTTCCACTTGTTGGGCTTGCCGCTGCGCACCTTCTCGATGTTCCACATCGGGGCCTCGGCGCTGGAATTGGCGATCAGATAGTCCACATAGTCGCCCAGCATGGACAGGATCTCTTCATGGGTCATGGGTCAGTCCTCCTCAAAATGTCCTACGTTGGCAAAGTGCAGCCGCTCGCCCTCGTAGCCTTCGATCTTCACGTTGTGCAGGTCGATCTCCTTGACGTTCTCGGCATAGATGGCCAGCTTTTTCACCAGCGGACGGTTGTCGGCCATGGCAGCCTGTCCCTCCTTGGCGTTGGGGTCGAAGGTGATGCTCACATCCCGCATGGTTACCCGCTCGATGGGCTGCTCCGGCAGGCCGTCGAAGTAGCAGCCCGCGAACTGGGCATCGGTGGCCACGATATTCTCCATGGTCAGGCTGCCCAGCTTGGGGGTGTACTCGTCCACCGGCAGCGGCTCGCGGCACTGCACATAGGGGCCGTGGCCGTCCGGGTCGCAGAAGTAGAACATATTGATGACAAAGGGTGCCTTGACGCCCCGCATCTCCACGTTGCGGAACACCAGCCCGTCGATGACGGCGGTGTTGCCGCGGCCGCGGCGGGTCTTGACGCGGAGGCCGCGGTCGGTGTGGTCCATGAGGCACTGGGTGACCACCATGTCCTTGACGCCGCCGCTCATCTCGCTGCCGATGACGATGCCGCCGTGGCCCTTGTCCAACAGGCAGTTGCGGATAACAGTGTGCTCGCAGCTGCGCTTCAGCTTCATGCCCAGAAAGACCTTGCTGGCCTTCATGGCGATGCAGTCATCGCCCACATGGATGTTCATGCCGATGATGCGGATATGCTCGCAGCTCTCGGGGTCGATACCGTCCGTGTTGGGGGCGTTGTAGGGGTTGTTGATGTTGAAGTTGAGCAGGTCGAGGTGCTTGACAAAGATGGGGTGGATGGTCCACGAATAGCTGTTCTGCACCGTGATGCCGTGCAGACAGACGTTCTCGCTGTCCACCGCAGCCACGGCCCGGGGACGCCATGCGATGCGCTTGACCTTGGGGTTCACCCACCAGTCGCCGTTCTGGGCGTCGCAGTCCAGTGTGCCCTCGCCGGTCACCACCACGTCATGCACCTGCGTGATGTTCAAAAGCCCTGCAAAGCTGTCCAGCGGGTTGCCCTCCCAGCCGGTCAGGTAGTACTCGTCCACCTCGTTCTCGCTGGGCAGCACGCCGGGCAGAATGGGGTAATGGGTGCGGTCGTTGTCGCCCAGCAGCACCGCGCCCTTTTCCAGATACAGAGTGGTGTTGCTCTTCATGAACAGGCTGGCGGTGCGGTAACGGCCGGCGGGCACATACACCGTGCCGCCTTTGGGACAGGTGGACAGCGCCGCCTGCAGCCGCACGGTGTTGTCGGTCTCGCCGTCAGCCACCAGACCGTAGCGGGAAGCATCCACAAAGAAGGTCTCGGCCTCGGTGGTGAAATCCAGCTTCAGGGTCTCGCCCTCAGCCTGCACCTCCACCGTATAGGTGGTGCCGGGCAGCAGGGAGAACAGGGAGAACACGTTGGTGTTGCAGGCCGCGTATACTGTTTTGCCATTCAGGGCAACCGTAAAGGGGTGTGCCGGACGGTAGCACAGCTCATTTTCCAGCTCGAAAACGGCGCTGCGGGTCATGGAACGGATCAGGGTCAGATTCATGCGAAATAACCTCCTGTGAGTTCGTCTTGCCCCCACGGGGCAGACGTGGTATCATGAGGAAAAGCGCTCTCCCGGCTACCGGGAGGGTCGTTTTCGGAAAGGATGCGCAAAATGAAAGCGGAACGGGAAAAGATCCATGCAAAGGTAAAGGCAGACACCGTACGGCTGACCGGCAGCAAGCTGGAGCTGACGGCAGACGAGGAGACGTGCACTTTTCTGCTGGTAAGCGAGGGCAGTTGCACCCTGCAAATGGGGGAAACCAGCCTGCTGGTGAACCCCGGCAGCGCGCTGTTGCTGGGTGCGGGGGACGCGGTGCTCTCCGCCGCCGGGGCAGCCGTACCGGAGCTGGTGGGCTGCCGCTTTCCGCTCAGCGCCCTGCACGAGCTGCGCAGCGCCGCCCAGCGGGATTTTGTCCGGCTGTTTTTGCCCGGGGAGGCAACGGTGCTGTACGGCCCGGTGCTATGGACCCGCCGCCTGCGCACCCTGCTGGAGATGATGTGCTCTGCCATGCCGGAGCAGGATTACCCCGGCGGGCTGTACCTGCTGCTCATCCTGCACTATGTAGAGCAGGAGTGCCTTGCCGAGAGCAGCGCCGCAGCGCGCCCCCGCAACGAGACCATTGAGCAGGTGTGTGCCTACCTTGCCGCCAACTATCCGCAAAAGTTCTCTCTTACCGAGGTAGCGGCGCGGTTCTACCTTTCCCCCTACTATCTCAGCCGCCTGTTCCGGCGGGTGACCGGGCAGTCCATCGTGGACTACCTGAACAACCGCCGCATCGAGGCTGCGCAGAAACTGCTGGAGACCACCGAGCTTTCCATCAGCGCGATTGCCGAGCAGACCGGCTTTGCCAGCGCCGCCCACTTCCGCCGCGTGTTCCGCGAGGTAATGGACATCAGCCCCCTGCAGTACCGCAAGAAAAATAGGGAATGATGTATTCGCCTGCGGCGAATATGATGTGCTACGCAATGATATGCTGCGCAATGATGCGTTCCCTGCGGGAACATGATGTGCCGCTTTGCGGCAATGTGCCGTAAGGCACACATCATCTGCCGTAGGCTGACATCATTGCCCGCAGGGCTCATCATGTTCCGCGCAGCGGAATTATCATTTCTCCCGCCTACCAAAACACCCCCTGTGCCATCCGTTGGGAGCAGCACAGGGGGTGTTGGTCTTGGTCAGATGTTCTTATGGCGCATTAGCCCTTGACGGCACCTGCGGAGATACCTTCAACGAACTGATCCTGTGCACAGAAGAATACGATCAGCTGCGGCAGGATGGAGATGAGGGACAGAGCAAGGATCTTGTTCCATGCAAAGCCGGTATCACCGTCCATGGACAGCTTGACGAACAGGGACATGGGGTACTTTGCAGGGGTCTGGACGTAAAGCAGGGGACCCATGAAGTCGTTGCAGCTCCACATGAACTGGAACAGTGCGCAGGACACCAGAGCGGGTCCCAGCATGGGCACGATGACCTTGTACAGGGTCTGGAAGGAGGAGCAGCCGTCAATGGCTGCAGCCTCGTCCAGATCACGCGGGACGTTGCGCATGAACTGCACCAGCTGATACACGAAGTAGGTCTCGGTAGCAAATGCGCAGTGCACCCAGATGGCCAGATAGAAGGGGCTGTCCACCCAGCCGAACTTGTTGTACAGCAGGTACTGGGGCACATTCAGCACGACCTGCGGCAGGAACAGGGTAGCCAGCATGATGTTGAACAGCAGCTTGCGGCCGGGGAAGTCGAAACGGCCAAAGCCGTAAGCAGCAATACAGGCAGACACCACAGTGCAGATCACCTTGGGGAGAACGTAGCTGTAGGTGTTGAGCATAGCCTGCAGGATGTTGATGGAGCCGCCGAAGTTGTTCAAGGCGTTGCGGTAGCCATCCAGCGTAGGCTTTTTGATCCACAGGCTGATGCCTGCAAAGATCTCACTGTTATCCTTGAAGGTAGCGCTGATCATCCACAGCAGAGGATAGATCATGATGACACCAACCAGGATCAGCACGAAGTACTTAAAGAAGGTTGCGATCTTATTCGATGCTTTCATTCCCATATTGGTCACCTTACCTTTCATCCGAGTAGTAGACCCACTTCTTCTGGCTGGTGAACGCAATGATCGTCAGGATGCAGACGATGATGAACATGATCCATGCCAGAGCAGAAGCCATGCCCATGTCGTAGGACTTGAATGCGTAGTTGTAAACCAGCAGGGAGATCAGGGTAGTGGAACCACGGGGACCACCGTTGGTGATGATGTAGGGGCCGTTGAACTCCTGGAAAGCCTGGCAGATCTGCGTGACCAGGTTGTAGAAGATGATGGGGGTGATCATCGGCACGGTGATGGAGAAGAACTGACGCCACTTACCGGCGCCGTCGATGGTAGCCGCCTCGTACAGGTCTGCGGGCACGCCCTTCAGTGCAGCAAGGAACAGCACCATGGCGGAACCGAACTGCCATATACGCAAAAAGCAGATGATCCACAGAGCGTAGTTGGGGTCAGACAGCCACTCGGGGCCCTGCACTGCACCAAAGGTAACAGCGCGCAGCACAGTGTTCAGCAGACCGTCCACGCTGAACACAGCCTTCCACAGCACGGCGATCGCCACAGAGCCGCCCAGAATGGAGGGGATGTAGTACACGGTACGGAACAGGTTGACGCAGGCGATCTTAAAGTTCAGGATGTAGGCAATGAACAGTGCGAAGATCAGCTTCAGGGGCACGGTGATAAAGGCGTACTTGAAGGTGATGATCAGCGCCTTGGTGATCTTTCTGGTGTGGAATGCGGTAATGTAGTTGGCCAGACCAACAAAGCTGGTGCCATCTTTAAAGAAGTTCATATCAGTGAAGCTGTAATACAGCGACTGACCGAAGGGGAACGCCTTAAAGACGAGAAAGCCGATGATCCAGGGGATCAGATAAAACAGACCCTGATACTTATCGACCCATTTCTGGAACGGAGTTCGTGCGCCTGCGGGCGCATTACTTTTTTTCATCCGAAGTCCTCCTTTTACAGGATTTGAAGCAGACAGTGCAGCAGGTCACAGACCGGCAATAATTCCTTCAAGGTTTGATAACCTTTCTCTGAAAAAACAAGGGTATCTGCCGTACGGGCGGCAGATACCCTTATTGTGTTTCAGATACGGAATATCCGGTTCTGACCGCTGTCAGAGAGGGGTAAGCTTAGCCGACGGTGTAGCCAACAGACTCCATGCCGTCCAGCAGGGTCTCAACAGCCTCTTCAGGGGTCTGATCACCGTAGTCGATGTTATCGAACACTTCCTGATAGATGCCGGTGCCGGAAGCCTTCAGGTCGTTGTTCTCGAACAGGGGATCCAGCTTGTTGGTGGTGAAGGCCATGACCTTGGCATTTGCGTCAGCAACCAGGCTCTTGACAGCGCCGGCGTCCTGAGCGAACTTCAGGCCAGCCTTGGAAGCGGGGATGCCGCACTCAGAACCCATAATGGAAGCGCCCTTCTCCTCGTTCAGCAGGAAGTTGATCAGGGTAGCAGCCTCGGCAACGTTCTTGCAGGTCTTGGTGATAGCCAGACCCATGGACACCTTGGAGAAGCCGCCGTTGTTGTCGCCGAACTTGATCTCCTCGCCGACGGTGAAGCCGTCCTTGTTGCTGTCGTCCAGAGCGGAAGCGTACTTGGTAGCAGCGGAATCCCACTCGAAGATGCCTGCGATCTTACCGGTGATCCACTCGTTGGACTGGTGGGTAGCGGTATCGGAGTTTGCGGAGTAGTAGGTCTTCAGGTTCATCATGACGTGGTTGTCCACCAGGCTCTTGATGAAGGCCAGACCCTCAGCGATCTCCTCCTCGGTGTAGTTCAGGGTGGAGGTAACGGGATCTGCCCAGTCCTTGCCGTACTTGGACTCGAGGTAGAACACCATCAGGATC